>Ga0228674_1000952_pt1 | contig 18337 bp, 18 predicted proteins | sample 1D_rmetaG_FD_189054 | JGI IMG/M metagenome (GOLD analysis project Ga0228674, IMG submission 189054) | Seawater microbial communities from Monterey Bay, California, United States - 1D_r | ecosystem: Environmental > Aquatic > Marine > Coastal | place: USA: California | collected 2016-09-26
GTCGCAGCGAGCCGACCCAACCACCCTAGCGATTCTCTTTATAGAGCCCCACCTGCTCTTCATACCGAAATCAAGGGGTTGCTCTTGCACGGACTGGCGGAGGGCGCCTCGGTATGCGCGTTTGTGCTTCTGGGCGCGACAAGTGTACGCGTCGGAAGCGTCAGTCGTTCGGAAGGGGGTCTTGCAAACGAGGGTTGGCGGTCGTCTGGTGTTTGATCGGCGCTGGACCTCGGAGCAAGCCGTCTCCTGTTGAATTGCGATTGACGTGGCTGTTGCTCCGATGGATAGGGCGTCACGCGACGAGCGATCGAGGTGGTCATCCCCTTGCAGCGCTCGGCGAACGAGCGCTGCTTGGTGATCGCGCCGGCACAAGCCGTTGGTTGAGTGACTTCCTTGGGTCGCTCGACCTCGTACTCGGCGCTTTCGCGTATGGTATCTGGAATGTGTAGGGCAGGAGATCGCGGTGCATCCACTCGTGCAAAATGAGCGTCTTCGGAGCATGTGGGTGCAAAACGCAAGTTCTTCTTCGAGTCCGAGTGTGCGTTCGCGCCGGTGGACCCTGCACTCATTGTGAGACGGCATCGGACACGCCACCGACAAGGGTTAGTCACTCGCAAACGTGCATGTGCTCCGTTATGCGCGGACGTGTGTTTCAAAAAGCGAGAGCGCACCTGCTTTGAACATACTCGGCTTGAAGGGCATGCCGGGAACGGTGGACGAGCTGACATCCGAGTCCGAGTCGGCGGCACTTGGGATGTGCTGCATCGCGCGCCTGGGCACGTTTGCGAGCGGCTGCACATTGGGTGGCGGCTGCAGCTGTTGCCTTGCTTTGCGATCGTTTCGGATGCCGCTGAAGGCGCCAACCCATCGCTTCGCCGCGCGTCCGTCCTTGTGGTCGGCTCGAGCGCCAACACCGGTTCCAAAAAAGCGCGAGGGTCGACAGGCTTGTGCTCGGTGCGAAACCCCCCCTGCCCACCGAGACACCCGACCCGTCTTATCGTTTGGTGCCTTGTGTTTCGTCGTGCTCTCATGACTGTCGCGCTCCGTGTTGCGTTTCCGCTGCGACGGTCTTTGCAGGCGCTCCAGCGTGCTTGCCAACGTTTGCTCCGCCTGCTCCTTTGCGTGTTGTGCGGCGGCACAAGAGGCGCGAAGCATGCGCTGCTGCACGCTCGCGTGCACCACGCGCGATTCCAAGGCTCTGACCCGACGCCTCTGGACGCAGCGCGCCATGCATTGCATTCCCAACAGCGCTGCGGTGGCCACTATGAAGGGCAGGCTGACCGAGAGCGAGAATCGCATGAGTCCTGAGTAACGAAAGGTGTCGACGCAGACGGGTTGCTGATTTGCCAGTGGTTCGCAGCTTGGATACAACGCATGCAGTCCGTTGTAGTCGTCTTGCGTCAGACAGGTGCGGGGTCGATGGTCCGTTTGCGACATCATGATGGTGTCCTCGTCGACCGGGTGCTCCCTCAGCACAACGTCGCGGTAGAGTGGGTCCGCGCAGTACGAGACCTCGTTCAGGGGTCGTTTCAATACGAGATTCTGGCCCGTTTGCGAGTCGGGGTGGTGGAAGCCCAAGACGTGACCGGCTTCGTGCGCAATCGTCGCCTCAAAGTCGTGGCACTCGTAGCACGGCAGAAACACCGTAAAGTAGAAGACGGGCATGAACACCATCACAAATATGCAGATCAGCGTGGTGAAGAGCGGCATGTGCAGTGCAGTCAGCCCTATTTCGAATATGGTCGTCCTCAAGCTCTTTTTTCGCATCACGACTATGCACACGCAGCACGACATGGTGTACAGAGCGGTGCACAGAGCCAACACAGCCTTGTACAACGAGCAACGACACATCTCCTTCTTTGCTCGCACAATCGAGTCGCGAGCGCCCTCTGTGAACGGGTCGACGTCGTGGACTCCGTTGATGTCGTCGCGATCTACGATCGAGCCACGTCGAGGGCGCACGCACAGGAACACGGACGAGGAGTTGGTCGCAATCGTATTGGCCCGCAGAAAGAGGAAGAGCACGGTGGCTGTGGACACGACAAACAGTCCGATGGCACCCGAGAAGACGTAGGGCTGTAGCTCGTTTTCGTCGACGACTCGGTGGAAAAACGAGCAAAAGGTGGCGTCCATGTACCAGCACAAGTTGGTGGCCACGCTCATCTCGGCGCCGGTGATTCCTATCCCCTGTACGATCACATCGCCCGTGGTCGATCGAGGGGCGCGAATCGCATCTGTGTAATCCAAATACACGTACGCCGCGCGGCCCGCGCGAGAACCGCTCATCGACTCGGATCGGATGAGCATTTCTGCGTGCAGACATTTGGTGCCGCCGTCCACGATGACATCCTCTTGCGCACACGCGTCCGTCACGTCGTGGAAATCGATCAACCGGTGGTTCGAAGCCCAGGAGTCCAGCGCGTTTGCAACCGCATCACGCAGCTCTCCACAGCCCATCATCGGCAGTGCCCCAAAGAAGAGACGCTCGTCTTTGAACAGCGGAATCATGTCTTGGCAGAATTGAGGGTGCAGTGCCCACGTGATTCCTCCTGCCAACCCAAGAAGCGAACCGTCGCTGTCGCGATACGAGTCGTCGTGTCGTCCGTCGTGCCAACGAACCACCACGCGCGACAGGTTGAAGTGCGAGCCGTTTTCGCCGTAGGGTGCCCAGGGCTGTGTATCAGCATACCCATAGTACCCTCCAGTGCTTCTGCGCACGGGGTTTGTCAACACGAAGCCATTCGTGGAAAGAGTTAGCAGAAACGCGACACTCATGGCTTGAGAAACTCTGATCACACGATTCGCGGGATCTCGAACCTGGTTCGAAATAGGCGAACATAGCGTAATGAAAACCCAGACGTCTTAATGGTCTCCCTGAACCCACGACGCTACACGGTGCGTGTATATATAGGCGTCACAAGCAAGTACCAAGACATACCGCACTTATCGTTGATACTCTACCATAAAGTCTTGACAAATGTTGGATCGACATGAAAAACAGCCTATAATACTCGGAAGGCCTGTCGTCAACACACTGGGCGTGTCAAACACGAGATGTGCGCTCTGTATGCTAATACCGCTGGCAGTGATTACACGTGCGCGTGTTCGGAAGACGGACCGGAGTGCAGTCCATTAGACTAACTACAAAAGTGTATTCAAACGCTCGGTTAGTTGTCAACGTGCGTTGCTAAAGCAGTATAAATCGCCACAAGCGTACGGTCTGTGAATGCGTAACACAAAGCCAAAAGATTTTTGGCTGCTTGCTGATTCGACCATCAATTTAGAGCACGCGTAGTTCATCAGATGGGATTTCTGAATGCAGTCCCAAGCAGCGGTGGCATGCGCCGGCCCTCTTCGTGGAGCGATCTGCGTTCGGCGGAGCGCAGTGCCAACTCGAATGGACCGCGAGTGTTTCGAAATGGACGCACGCGCATGACTCACTCGCACTCGGAGCCCCGCTCTCTGGTGAACATGATGAAGACGATCGACGAAAGCAACGTGGTCTCCGCATTGGATGTCATGCGCTCGCCGTCTCCGGCCTTCAGCGACCACGAGGTGTCCGAGATCTCTCACCATCTGACGACAATCGCTTCGATGATCGATCCGGACGTCGCGCAGCCGATGCACGTCGAATCGACTCAGTTGCTTGTATCGGTGGCCTTTGTGGTCTACTCCTCGCTACGTGTCTGCGCAAGCACGCGCCAAGTGACGTTTTGCTGGCGACGCTTCAAAGTGGCGCTGCAAAAACACAAGTACACGGTGGCGACCATGTTGGTAGCTAAGTGCATCTTTTGGATCGCACTGTACATGTGAGTGGTTAGAAGGGTAGGCTTGCGAGGCAAGGCGCGTTAGACCGTATTCCGAGATATGAACAGTACCTGTGGCATGGACGATACGGCGCCGTCACACCGTTTCGAGGCCGTTGCGGTGTACACTGTGTCGGACGATCGTAGCTACGTGTTTTTGGACGAACTGTACGCACATACGAGGCGCAAAGGCATGGGGAGACAACTGCTGGGTCGCATCTCCGAGCGCATGAAGCAAGCCTCTTGCAAACACCTCGTTCTCTTGGTGGATCGTGCCAACACCAACGCGCTGATGTTTTATGAACGCATGGGGTTTGAGCGAGGCGAACTGTTTGAGAGCGCTGCGTGGTATCACAGCATACCGACGCCCTCCGTAGACCAGACATGCCGCGTTGCAACCTTGGACACGCTGCAGTTCAAATGCGAGAGTGCGTCAACGCCAGAGCCACGACGGACAACCCTCTGTTCGAATGTACTCAAGGCGCCCTGCGTCTCGTTTTGTGAATACATGCACCGAGACCACTTTTGTATCGAAAACATCCCTGTGTACAAACAAATGATCCAATCCGTCAAATCCCATTATGGTACGGCTACGTCGCTGCCATACGATCGCAGTAGACAAACCCGCGCCGCTTACGTAGTTGCGACATGGGTTGATTCGTAGTGTTGCAAGTCGAACCTCAAGTGCACAAACTCTCTATTTTTTTCAGCAGAGGCACTGCTTGTCCGACGCAGCTGGGTTGGGTCGTGTGCCTATATAAAGGGTTCCATCGCTTACCGTCGTTTGGCAGGTTCGCCCCCGATACGGAGCGAACGCGGTCTCTTGTTGACACACCTGTTCAAACGGAACTCTTGACGTGGATGGAGACGCAAACGGCCATGATCTGGGAGATGAACAAGACGGTCGAGAGCGAGCCGATTGGATGACGCGGGCATGGCCGTGGGCATCGACGCCACCGACGTCATCGACGCCACGGCCATCACTCCGACTCGTCGTCCGATTCGGATGGCGAACAGTACGAGCCGCTCAAAAACCATCCGTCGCCTCATGCACACGACCACGACGAGGGCGCAAACCAACCCGCTGACCTCGCGCGACCCAGAGTCGTGTTGCCGTCGTCCGCGGTGGGAACCCTACCAATCACCGGACAAAAAGCACGCTCGCGAAGCATGACCATCGATATGCCTCCGCGTTCGGTCGATTTGTATGGATCTTCCGTCCGCCGCGGCTCGTTCACCGCTGCGCCTAAAGGCGCGCTCACGTCGAGGACGCGCTCAATGGCCACGCTCGCCAAAGTGTCACTCGAAAATTTGCGTCACACGGCCGATTCCCACGGCAACAGCGTGTCGAGTTTGGACAACCGCGACATGCTCAGCGTGCGTTACACGGGCTCGTCGACCTTCCACGTGTCACTCAACAACTTGACCGAGACACCAATGCACGGCGTTGCTCGTTCCAAGCTTGACGCCCTCGTGTCCTTTGACATTGCAAGAAATGAGCGCAACACCAACGTCTCGGACCGCGTCATGGCGGCGACGCTGCAAGCTCTCGACAAGCTACCCTCTCGTATTATCGAACGCTTTGGAGCACACGCCGTTTCGCTGGCGACGGATGTTGCCGTCAATGAGAGCGTCTGCATTGAGGTCCGCGATGCACTAGTCGCGCTCAGTAACGCAGCGGCGGAGACGGTCTCCAAGCGAGGGGGCATTTGAGCCAACATTGGAGCCAGCCGGTCGGGTGCTCTACGGTCGTCACAGGGACCATGATGTCTGCTGTATGGTTGGATTTATGATGCGCGTGGCGTCAAACAGTAGCCACGGGCGGAAGCACGCCAGCCATATCGCAGGCACAGGGCTTCGTAGTTGGTATTCTAAGCACCACCGGCGACGACTCTCGATCGTATAGTCTGTGCGCGTATTCCCAAGGTCGTCTAAAGTTTTGCATAAGCGTTTTGCATTTCGTAAGAGGCGGTGGTCGCTAATCGTAATTAGACGCGACTCCACACGAGTCCGTTGTGGGCAAAGTGCAAACGTGCAATGAAACGTCGCCGTGACGATCGGTCGTCGTGCGCACGAACCGAACAGGAGCTCACATTGGACGTACTGTGTTTGAGGGTACCAACTGCCAACTCGGCCATAGAGCGGGTGCAAGGCATGATTGGCACGTTTTGGAGGCACGAGGTGGTGCGCGGGAACGCCATCAACGGATTGTTGGCCACTCAAGCGCAGCAGCGGTCTAGCAAAACCGCGTCGCAAGTCTCGCTCGTGGCGCGAGCCATACGGACCGTGCTGCAGACGAGCCTGCCACAGCAAACAGTCCACGGACAGAGTCTGACATCGCAGATGGATGCAAGCTCCTCTACAGACAGTGCGTTGCAAGAGGGAGAGCTTTTACAAGTGATGCAGATGTTTATGAACGACCACGACGACGTACGGCTACCCTGTTTTCAGACGACCTTGACTGCCGAACGACAGCACCTGCACGCCTTCTTTGGGCAGCTCAGACTGGCCCTCGCTCGTTTCCTATCAGAGGACTGCCGCGTCATTGCCGTTGTCAAAATCCGATGCACGCTTATCCAGCACCAATCGACTGCCATTTGCGTCGTTGTTCCAACAGTCAACGACGCACAGGCCTCGCAACGCGTCGTACCGCGCACCGTGGACCACAAGGACTCAGATACACCAGTCGAAGACTGGTCTCATCGCGTGCGTCAAAATGCGCACATTTTACAGAGCAGGCACTCGTCGCTCATGTGTCCGATCACCCAAGAGATCATGAGCGACCCGGTGATTGCCGAGGACGGCCACAGCTACGAGCGGCTGGCTTTGCAGCGATGGTTTGACGAGCAGCAACGACAAGGCAAGCCTTGCACCAGTCCGGTGACAAACACAGAATTGCAACGCAGTTGCATGATCACCAACCACGCGCTTCGCATCATGATTGACGAGGCGGATTCGATGTTGAACGACGCGGCAGAGACGGCGACGTCGCGCACTCCAGAAGCTGTGTGAAGGCTGTGGGTGCACACGGGGCGAACGCGCCCATATGTGACGTAGTTGTGTGCTTATGTGTACTGTTTTTTTGGAACTTGATGTGCTTCTAAAAACATACAAAATGTACATTGTTACTATATGAAAAGCGCGAATTCGTTTGTATTGGAAACACAGGGTGCGTAAAGCGTCGTTTTTTTGTCTCGGTTGCACGCGACACACGCTCACACCGGACAGCCTCTCCATGCCGACTCTCCATGCCAACTCTCCCTCTCGTCACACGTGGAATTCAAGCCGCACAATCGTCAGTCTGGAGTGGTTGTCAAGGAGAGCCGTACCGTTGCTTGTGTGGCAGCACCATCGTGTGTAAGACAGTCATAGTGCTACGAAGAAGCCGTTTGCTTGTAGGCCTCAAGACGCCGTGCCAATGTGTCGGAGATGCTGTTGTTCTTGACGAGTTGCTCGTGGTGACGTTCGTTGAGCCAGCCCATTCCTACTAGCTCTGAAGGGTTGACTCCGAGCGAGGCCACGGCTTGCTCGCGAGATGTCAGGTCATCCATGTTCAACTCAATGGCGTTCTGTTCTTCGACATTCGGCTCCAGCATGCCCGGAGGCAAGATCACGGCGGCTGGATCACGCTTGATCGACTCTTTCACGACGGCGGCGTAGGTTGGCGAGCCGTTGCGCGGCATGACGGTCGGAGTCGCGCGGCGCACCGACATTCCACCCGGACGATCAAGCAAAGGGTGAAGACGATACGTATGCTCCAGGACAGAGACTGGGTTGCAACGTCTTGGTACACATTTTTATCTCTGCACACCACTGTACTATCACGAGTTCGAATTGCAACGAGGGAACAAACCGCCTCTCAACGACGTTTTATTGCAAGCTACTGTCGGTGTGTTTTTTTTACATACCACATTTTCTACGTCTGTGTACATATCGTTCTGCGAGCTATGAGAACCCGTTCGCATGCATTTTCTGTATTTGTGTGACGACCCGTTGCCTGTTTTGTTCTTCTTGTTGCTGGTCAGCATTGCGCTGCGAGCAAGCTCTTGTCTCGTAAGTGTGTCGTAACGGTGTCTTGCGATGTGTCGTCCACGACAGAGATGTCCTATCAGTCGATCTTGAGGTCCGACAGGCAATGGACGGTCTTGAAGGTTGCATAGGGAAGTTCGATGGTGTCGCTGCTCGACTGCTCCGACGCCGACACGCGCTGCTTCTTGCAAGGTCGGGGCTTGCTCGATCGAACCGTAAAGCACGGGCTCTGGCATTGCGCGTTCGGATCACCACAGATTTGGGAGAGTTTGTCAAGAATGGCGTCGACACGCCCGATGGGGACCTTGAAGTTTGCCAACATGTCGACGCGCGCGGCAGCGTACTCGGAGGGGTCTTTCAGGTCGAGTATCTTGCGACTGTCGTTGTTGTAGTAAAACGGACGAACCACCACACATACCCTGCCGGAAGGCACCCGGTGCTTGATGTTGGCGCTCTTGTTGGCGTACGTCTCGCCGTTGGTGAACACGGACCAACACGGTGTCCGTATCTTTGGGCAGGTGAAGGAGACCGTGCCGATCGACCAACGGCCTTTCGAACGCTGACTCTGCCGTTCGTACCAAGTGCGAACGTCGTGTGGAGCCGAGCACAGCTTGCGAAGCGAGATGACGTTGTGCATGCCCTGCTTCTTGTCGTTGCGAATGTCCTTGTTCATCGCAACCCCCTGTGAGTCGGTCGGTGCCGAAAACTGCAACGAGCCGTCGGGCATCATGTACTCGTACAAGACTTCGGGCGTCAGCGCCAGCATGTTGCGCGGATGGAAGGTGTTCTGGTTGGGCATGCTTTCGGCGTAGCGTCGGAGCAGCGCGGCATTCATGCGCGTCGAGAGTTGGAACTCAAAGGACTCCTGTGTGCAATGCGTGAGCGTGACTTCTTCGCCCCGGCGCATCGACCCGGGCAAGTTGTACTTGAGGCTGACGCCCCGTCCCTGTTTGACGTTCTGCAGCTCTAAGAACTTGAACTTGCCCACCAACCGACTGCAGGTGTCGGACAGCAACGGATGGTCTCGAAAGGCCTTGCACGTCGCACGGAGCGTACGAAGCGCAAAGAAGCAGTCGATGTCGCAGCGCTCGTCGATATCAGCTTTCATGTTCTTGAGCTCTTTCTTGCTGGTGCACATTTCGTACACGTCGTTGGCGATTTGAATCTCGTCGTCGTATCGCGACTCCAAGGACTTCTTCGTCTCCATGTACAGATCGGCGGGATGCACACTGCTGTGCTCAAGGTTGTGCACGCAAAAGTAGACGTCCAGGTTGGACACGCAGTTTGAGCGCGATGGATGCATGCCGGCTCGGAAGCGAAGGTCTTTGAGCACGCTTTCGCACAGGTCTTCCGAATCCACCAAACGGAAACTCGACTGCGTGGCGATGGCCGAGGTTGCCGATCGGCTCGAAGAGGCGGCCCCGGTGCTGCTTTGTGGATCGTCGTCGCCATCAAAGTCCAGCAACGCGTCGATAAACATGTCCGTCTCTTGATCCGACATGGTCGTCGCGCCATCGGACACCACGTGCTGCATGGACGCCCAGTGAGAGAGAGTCGTCGTGCAAAGCTTGTCCCAGTAGAGCTTGATCTGGTCGTTGGCCATATTCATCTCGTCGCGATACATTGACATGTTGCGGATGTGTTGGGTCGTGTCACTGGCTTGCTGCGATTCGTTGCGCTCTTTACGCATCCGAAGCAGTATGCGAATGGTCGATTGCACGTACACGCCCATCTGCTCGAAAATATCGTCGGCTTCCGATCGCATGTTCAGAGGCAGCATGCGAGGTTTGACGTAGATCTTGAACGGGTTTGTGGAATCGACGTCCGTGCCACCAGCGTAACGATTGCACAAGATCGTGTTCCAATGGCAGCGCGCCGGAGCGCCGGCGTCGGTGTAGACCGTGTGGTGCGCTTCGGCTTCCAGTGTGCAAAAGCAGTCCCATGGGGTCGCCGAGGTGGCAAACTGCTTGTTGACGTGATGCAATCGATCGACGATTGCTTGAATCGTGACGTTGGACGACGTTATGCCTTCCAGTATCGACCGATACAATTCCATCAGGTACGGATCGTGCCGAAGCTCCGACCAAGGCAGGTCGGCCAAGATGTTGATGCAGGCGCCGGTGTTTTTCCAAGGGGTGTACGCAAAGGAGTTGACAAAGCATGTTCGCAGCCGGGATCCCGACACGAACGTGTCTTGCACAAACACGTCGATCAGCGCGGATCGTCCGGAACAGTTGCACTCGACCCGATTGAACGAGCGAGCCGGCATAACGTGCTTGGCCAAGGCCGACGCGTCGACGAGCTTCAACTGTACGATCGAGTCGAGGATTGCAGGGTACTGGTGGTAGTTGTTGGCGACGTCGACGTGTGCAAAGGCCAACAACGACCTTGGAAGCTTAGACAACGTGTATCGAATCATGTACTTGTCGGCGAGCGAGTCCAGCGCGCCTTCGCTCAGACGCGCGCGAAGCGTCTCGGTCGTCTTGACGTCGAACCGGAAGGGCGGTGCAGACACGGCAGGAGCTGCGTTGTCAGCAGGTCCAACACCATTCGTGTTGGCAGCGTTGGATGTTTGAGCCTGTGCCATCAATTTCTAACACGAGTTGCGATGCGCAAAGGGTGGCGTTTCAGTGGGGTGCGCGTCCGAGACGAGTGCTCGGATTCTGAAGCATCCCCCCAGTAAGCGAACACTTTTAGATGGTTCCTAGCGACCGCCTACAGTGTAAGTTTGTTCCGAAACGGCTCATTGTATTACAGCACGAGCACACGGCCGTGCAATACGCGACCGGCGGTTACGGATGTACGCTTCCGGTATCGACACTATAAAAAGGTCGTTGGGCCGACAACCTGTGCATCTACGACTCCTTTGCAGAATCTCATACATTGGTACTACCTCTGGTCCATGCGCAAGGTCAACCCGTTTCCACACGACAAACGCACCCATTCCGGATACGAGCCAACGCACTTGGAAACTGGCGTCGCGGAGAACGCCTTTGAGAAGGACGGCTGCACGCAGTATTGCGAAGCTGCCGACAAGTGCTGCTCGCACGACTGCAAGCGGTGGCTGCTCTGGATCATCTCTCTGTCGATCGTCACAGGCGTCTTCTTTGTGCTGTTTGTCGTTTTCGCTCCGCTGTATGCGACAAAAACCACGGAAGATCAAACCTGTAGGCTCACCTACACCGACGGAGGGCTGATCACCGAACAGCAAATGCTCGAGTGGGCAAAGGCTTCGGATTGGCCGTTGAAGCACCCGACCTGGAAGGGCCACCTGAAAACGTGCACGTGCAACGGCGACGCCTACGATCCCACCGCCATCAAGGACACCGACGTCGTCGACGTGTGGTTGGCACCCGGCGACATGGTCGACTTGGCGCTCGTGGGCATTCACCTGCCAAGTGGCTTCTCGTCGACATACTCGACTGCTTTTGCCATGGAGGATCACGTGAAGGTCTGTTTGGAATACCGCTACCTGATCGATCTATGGGGACGCGATGGAACAAAGCAGCACTGTCACACTGAAGTCGCAGAGGGCGTCAATCCTTACGTTGCATACGATGGAGCGCTTTACTGTCATGACTCTACCCCCAGTCCTCCCGGTTCGCCACCGCCTCCGCCACTGCCACCTGCTCTTACTGGACCGGGTAAAAACACCGGCGCGGGCGGCCGTAGATTGTCTGGATCACTACAGGAATAGGTCGTCAAGCTAGACGTCATCGCAACCATACATTTTCGTGCCAAGCATCTTGAAGTCAACGACGTCTTTCGCACACAAGAGGGAGTTATTCCAACTAAGCTACACAGTAACATGAACCACATTTGCAGCTGTCAGGAGGATGTGTGCGAGCAAAAAGACCGCATCACGTCGTGCACAACGCACACCTACGAACTTGGCGACATGGAAGACATCAACGATTTCTTGTACCTTCACTCGCAACAATCCGGACCCGTAGCAAATATGGCAATGTTCCCCTTGCAAGAAATCGATTTCCCAGCCAATTTCACGGAGCGTGCGTTTGCCGTCAAGATCAAAACGTGTAGATACACCCAGCCAAGTGTCTGAAGACGCGATGTATGCTGTGTACACACAGCCAGTTGGGCTCAGACACGTAGCGTACTTGAGTTGTCAGAGTACAGCATCAGAATGATTTGCAGTCGGGAATTGATCAATAATGTTTTGTGGTAAGCTGTGTATATAATAGAGACAGTAGAGACACGACCAAGGCGTGTGTCTGGCGAACTTCTTGTAGAGGCAACCGACAAAGCGTAACACATCATCTCCGTTATCAATTGTTGTGGTCATGAAGAGCATGCAGTTTGTGCAACGTTCGTCGCATGGACATGGCCACGATCACGAGTCGCTGGTACACCAACCGAAGGAAGACCCGTTTGCCAAGGACGAGTGCACGCTGTACTGCCAAAATCACGTAAAGTGCTGTGGCCGAGATTACAAGCACTGGCTGCTCTGGATCATTGGACTTGCGACGTCTGCCGTGGTCTTTGGCGTGCTCTTCGTCGTCTTTGTATCGTTGTACGGCGCAAGCGAAGACTCGAACACGCAGTGTCGTCTGACGTACACGGACGGGGGCGTCATCACCGAACAGGAGATGATGGACTGGTCGAAACACAACGCTTGGCCGTTGCGCCATCCGAAATGGAACGACCACCTCAAAACCTGCACTTGCAACAGCAAGGCCTACGACCCGACGGCGCTCTCCAACACCGACGAAGTCGACGTCTGGCTCGCACCGGGCGACATGGTGGATCTTTCGCGCTTTGGCATCCACTTGCCGATTGGATTCGCGACCAAGTACTCTGGCGCCTTTGCGCGAGAGGACCACGTCAAGGTGTGCCTACGATATGGGTTCTTGGTGGATCTATGGGGCAACCAAACCGTGGGCCACCACTGTCACAATGCGACACAGACCGACGCCTCCAATCCGCTGCAAACGCAACCCTTCATTGCCTACGACGGAGCTCTTTTTTGCCATGGTGCTTCTGCACGTCCTCTTCAAACACTTCTTGATGGTATCACTTCCGATATACCTGGATCAGGGGCTGATCTCATTGAGCACTTTGTAAGTATTTGTCCTTACCGGAGCGACTCAACCGCATTGCCACATGTCCAAGAAAGGTACAATCCGCAAAGTAGCAAGCCAGCCGTGTTTTTTTGCGAAAAATTTTATGAATACAATGGAAACGTGGGAATAGCAGACAACTATGGTAAGCCTTATGAGACTTCCACTGTTGTTGATCCCATCAGGGTCTCTGAAGTTGCAGAAAGATCCACAGGAACTCAACGTTACAGCTTTATCAACACTCTCCAAGCACAGTTTTATTTTCAAACTTTGTACTCTGGAGAAACAGCAGAAACACTGCAAAAGATAGTCGATAACGGTTATGAAAGCACGTCGTTTGGATTCGTAGATAACGGTGAAACACAACAAATTTGGCAGACCGCCGGGATACTGGTTGAAGGGAGGAGTATCGAGCAATGTTTGAAAGAGCATCCAAATCCCCACGAAATTGATGTTTATTACCGTCTGTATACAGGAGACTGGAAGAAAAAGATACCTTGCATCAGTATATTGGTGACGGAACCATTTGTCTTCCCACTGATGAAAACAGCTTGTGGAGATGACATTTTTAAGCCAATGCTTACTGACAGGTGGTTTGACATAATGTACAATATACCAAACCCAGCTCGCTGCTTGCCTTGTACTACAGAGGACCCAAGCAATTGTCCAACACAAGAACTCGAAACCGCACCAGTTGGAAAACTGGAAAGCTCACGAATCGAACTGCAATCGATGCCACAAAACCTCATGGTCGAATACATCTTCGTCGATACCTCGGATGATTTCAAAGAACCACGTTTCACTCTATATTACATGTCTACAACTAATGTGGGGACCTAAACTGTAATCGGCACATCAAACAATTCTATGGGATACTGGAGGTTCGGAAGGTGGTTCTTTGAAACAAAAGATGTCAACGCGTGATAAGGCCTAACAGAGTGAGCACGGCCAACCCCGAAAACAAGTGCCAGAGTGCGTGGGCCCAGGATGCGGTGTGTGCATTACATCCGTGCTCGTCTACAGGCAAGCCTAATGCGCCAGGCTCGTCTGCCAAGAGCTTTGCGCATGCCGCCAGAACGACAAGCATGCCTGCCACTACCAATGTCAACGTGCCTCGACCGTCGCAGCGACGGCACACGACATAAACAGACATGGTGGTCGTCGTGAAAAGGGCGGCGACAACCGATCCGCTCCACTGCGTCGACAACTCGTCGCTCAAGCCTTGCGTCGCCAAGCCGACGATCGCAAGCACGGCGATGATTCCTGCATTCAACCATGGGACGATACGCGCCGCAATCTCGGCCAACCCAACCGTGAGTATTAGGACGGTGGTAACGACGTCGATGTAGTCGACCGTGACGAAGAACAGATTGTCGGCAGCCATGCCCTGTGAAAGGTGTGTACTCATGGAGGAGAGCATGTTCGTTCCCAGGAGCGCGACAGTGGCGTACAGTTGTAGCTGGAGCGCTCTCGCGATGCACGGGTAAAATACCAGCATCGAAAGCGCGCTCGCCCACTCGGGGTGGCGATTTGGAGTATATCCGTTTTCGCAAAATCGCGTCGGGTTCCAGAGCATGCGTACGTCGTTTGTGTTGACGCCTGTTGGCGTCAACGTTTGGAACACTGTTCTTTATAGTGCAATGCACAAAAGCGTCCGCGACTATCAGGTCACAGAGCGGTCATGTCGCGTCACACACCTGTTCGTGCTTCGACCCGTCGTGTATAAAAGGTCGGCTCTTCTGTAAAGAAACGTAGGATTCGCGTCAGGGTGTGTGTGAGAAAGAGAGAGAGAGAGTGTGGTTGCATGAATGCGTTGGGCAGCGAAGCCGCGCGCAACGAGGGTCTTTGGTTTGACAGCCGACCTGCATGGGTCGATACCGTGCAGCACCTCTTCGTCGATTCCAAGCATGGCATGCTCGAGCCGCTGGCGACGATCATCGTGATCACGGCCGCGTCGCCCTTCATCTACGTGCGCACGGTGGGCCCGTCGACGTGCGGCAGCGTGACCTGCTGTCTGGCGCACGTCGACGCCGTCTACCGCGTGATATGCGTGATCGGCTGGTTCGTGAGCGTTGGGATCGAGGTGATGGCTCGCGCGAGCTACGCGTCGCAGCGTTCCATCGTTCCGTGGGTCATCGTGCTTCCGCAGCCGTTTTTTGCGCTGTCGATTCTGACGGCCGTGCCGGAGGCGGTCAACGGCGACTGGACGTCGCACATGTTCGAGGCGTGCGCGTCCGGCGTGTGCGAGGCGCACATGTGGAGCACCTACCTGTGGTGTGGGCTCGAGTTTAGTGCGATTTTTGTAAGGCGGCCGGGGCCAGGGTGTTTGGGGTATCTCATGGTGCTGGTCGTAGGGGTCACGCTCTTCTCGGTCAACGTGCTGCGGTTTGTGGTCGGTGACGCGTCGCAGGATTCGCACACAAACAAGATGTTTGGTGCCTTGGAGCTGATCGGGCTGCTCTTGCTGCGAAGTGTGGCCGCGGACTCGACTCAAAAACTGACGGCGCACGAGACGTGGGCGTGGCATCGACCGCGCTACGTGTGGCCGCACGACAAGGGTGGAGGGTCGAAGAACGCGGAACGACAGGCGCTGCTGCAGGAGTATGCGTGAGTCGGCGGACAGGGGCCTTTGAACGCGGGATCGTGTGTGCGTGTCTATGTGTATGTGCTCGTCCCTAACTCCTGTATAAAATCAAACATGACACGCACACACCGTTGCCATTCTCGTAAACTTCGAGAGACGCTAAAAGTCGAGCACGTCGATCTGTCTGGCTGACCAAGCCAGACACCTGTCTGGGCTGTGCTGCTGCTCGACCCACCCTTGCCACTGCGATGTCGTCCTCGCCCACTGCTACGATCTCGTCGTCCCTCGCCGTGGTGGCTGTTGACCAAGAGGTCAACAGCGCTGTTGCACCAAACGAGAGTGGCTCGGTGCAGTCGATGACATCGCTCGACGAGATGTCGGTGCGCCGCGGTCGACGCGCGCGCCGTCTCGCGAGCGTACGCGCATCGCGAGCGCATGCCCCGCGCAGGTCGTCGGTACCATGATCGAGATGACCAAGATTCCAAACAGCAACACCGAACGGCAGCGCCGCGTCGAGTTGGAAGTCTTGCAACAAAACGACTACGAGCTCTGCTACAAGTTCCACTCCATGCCCTACTGCGAGCGCGTCAGCCTCAAGCGCGTGCAGGAGTGGGAGCCGATGCCAAAGGACTACGACCTATCCTGCATGACGGGTCAGAGTTTCACGTACGGATTCAAACGCACTGAGTTTGTCGTGACTGGCGTCAATCGCAACTTTGGCGACCCCATGCTGACGGTCGAGTCGACGGGGCCTTGCATGAACCGAATGTGCCCGCAAGCGCGATGCCCGAAGACGTGCAACATCAACGCGCAGGCGCTCTACAGTCGATTGGTCGGAACGAGCAAGATCACGACCAAGAGCCTGCGCAACGCACTCTTCAAGTCTCGGTTCCAGTGTCCGTACTACAGAGCGCGTGCACCGTCGTTGACGCAAGCAGTTCCACTGCCTGAGCCGCAGGCAGCGTCAAGTTCGGTGGCTGCCTCGGTGGCTGCCTAGGAGCTGTCTGACCTGGTGGTTAGATGCAAAAGCTAGTACGACTTTCGAGTCATCCAATCTGGGTTCATGGGTGCAAGGCTTGCTGGTGGAACGGGGACCTGTCTCGTACTCGACGAGAGGTTGTGTGTTTTACAAATGGAAGGAGGGTGTTTGGCGCGTACTGCGAGCGAAAGAGCGGAGTGGGAGGAGGGGCGGAGGTGGAGGCAGAATGCATCAGGGTCGACGAGCGTGCGCTTTGGGTGTAGCAAGCGAATGGAAATGCATGGTTGACCCCAACCCCATTGTGAATATGCCACTGGGCAGTATGTAGAATACGCGCGGCGTTATAGTAGCCAGCCAAACCCATGTAAACCGTACTAATCGTGACGCTAAGACGCGTGTCTGCCCGGATACGACCATGTCTGGATTGCAATTCTGCAGTATGGACCCCGAAACCAATGTCATTGCGCAACACCTTCACAAAGTGAACCTACATGCGATCGGGTTTGCGCACGAACGAAAAGCGCTCGAGCTTGAATACATTCAGAAGCTACGCGATTGCGTCGAAGAGTTGTGTGGCACCAAGTGTGCAAGCGAGACGGTCTTCATGGAAGGAACGTCTGGTAAGATCAAGCAAATGCAAAAGCTGCACCTGGAACGGGTCAATGACGAACCAGTGTTTCACAAACTGCTGGACATGGTCTTGCCCAAAATGGCCTACATGATGGACGTTGACGCTAGTGAGCTTCAGGTGGTCAACATGCAGCTCTTCAACAAGCATCCGGATATTAGCAAACCCACGCGACACCACCAAGACAATGCGTATCTACGTCTTCTGCGCGGAGACAAGGCCATCGCCGCGTGGATTCCACTCGATGACGTGGACCCGACCAATGGGTGTCTACACTACATCCCCTACTCACACAAGATGCCAACGATTCGACACGAGCGCTACAATTCAGCGACGACGTTTCGCCTTCGTTCGGGCGTGGCAGGCCTTTCGTTGTGCACGCGCGCCTTTCGTGAGAGCGACGACGTTGCGGTCGAAGCCACCGCTGGAGACGTTCTGTATCATTTGGGGACGACGGTGCACCGTGCAAACGCCAACACGTCTGCGCAGCCACGGCGTGTCATCGGCATATTGGCCATCGTCAGCAGTCATTGCAAGAAGGACCCGATTCTCGAAGAGGAAGCCAAGGTCCGTTTGCAAGAAGATATCGACCTGCAACAGTTCAACGATTTTGAGCTCTACAAGAAGCTGATTGCAAATCCACCGACTCTATAAGCGCCAGAATGAATAGACCTTTTTTTACGACCACTTCGTGCTGTTTTTGCAAGACAACTCGTCTTTTTGGCGGACACCCAGACGTCGTTTTACGAGCACAAATCGTTTGCGACAACATGCCAGTGACCTTTCTTTCGCTCGACAAGAGTGTGCGTGGTGACGAAATACCAGCAGCTGTTCTCGCAAAGCACAAGAAGAACAACGTTCACACAGTCTACGTTGGTCGAACCTGGGGTGGACTCAAAGGACATGTTCTTGGTTCGAGCAACTGGAACCTTGCCAAGTACTCGGCGCGCGTGCGCACGTGCGAGGCGTCGGTCGCGGCGCTCGAGCAACTCAAACGCGAGTACAGTGATAATGGAAACCGCATCTGTCTTGCATGCTGGTGCGCACCATGGGCCTACTCCGAAAAACGGTGTCATGCACGAGTGCTCTGTCAACTCATAGAAGGCGCCGACGCGCAGACGTTGGAGCGCGAGTACGACGAGCAATTCGCCCACATGCAGAGCGTCGAACGCGAGCGCACTCGGATGACAAAACGGAAGCGCGACACTGCCTCCTGACAGTTTACGACTTTTG
>Ga0228674_1000954_pt1 | contig 18329 bp, 33 predicted proteins | sample 1D_rmetaG_FD_189054 | JGI IMG/M metagenome (GOLD analysis project Ga0228674, IMG submission 189054) | Seawater microbial communities from Monterey Bay, California, United States - 1D_r | ecosystem: Environmental > Aquatic > Marine > Coastal | place: USA: California | collected 2016-09-26
ATTTATTATCTACTACGGTTAAGTTAGAATAAAACACTTCTTCTTTTAAATCATGTTCTGTTCCTTCTGGTAGTATAACTACTATGTCGTCTTTCCAGTTCCCTGTAGTTCTAGCTTGATGTATACTAGACTTAACAGCATCTATATGAATTTGGTCTCCGACAAAGACCATTACATTATTACTCATTTTCTTCCTGATAGAAGAAGTGGAGACCCCTCGTTATTTATTCGTGTCATGAAATAACTTCATGCTCTTGCGCTTAGTATAGGGTCATCCACTTCAATTAAAAATTGATCACCTCCTCAGGTTATTATTTCTTTCGCTTTCTTTTTAGGATAGCTTGTTGTAATTTCTTAGGTAGTTTCTTTTGGGCAGCTGTTAAGCCTCCCATAGACTTCTTCTTCTTTCCGCCTTTCTTTTTTGGTCGGCCTCTTTTAGAGCCGTAAGTTCCTTTGCCTTTGGGCATCTTTTTCTCCTAAGTCCATCGAGGTGGCTCGTCTGGACACTCAGCCCATCTTAACTTTGTTTTGAGGGGCATAAAACATTTACATACTTTACAAGTTTTCCAAAATTTACTATACTTTGGACACTTCTTGCAAATTTCTAGTCTTTGTTCAGGTGTCTTTTTCTTCACTTAAATTACTTCTTAAGTGCCTAGGTTGTGTAACTTTGTTTTTTCTTTGTAAGTTAGTTTTCCTAGCAAGTAGTATTTTCATTCTACTTGTGAGTGGTGTTTCTTCTGTTGTTTCTTCGACTGCTTTTTCCATAGCTTCTTTAATCTTTTTAGACATTAATATATTCCCATGCTTCTTTTTCAGTCTCGTATTGAGTCAGTCTGCCTTCGTCATCTCTAACGTTCCAAACACCTCTTTTAACATACATCTGCCACCCTTCAGGTAATTGATTACCTTTTGTTTTTGGGGATTTAGATATATCTTTCTTTTCGTATTCCATTTCCATTATTTTCTCCTAGTGCACTGTTATCATGGTGATAATTACACCGCTTAAGCTTACAAGTAAAAAACCTGCACATGCTATTAAGATAGATTCTATTCTAGTAGTCTTTTCATCGATTCTATTAAATCTATTATCAGACTCTTCTTCGATATCTTCTATCTTGTTAAAAATTGTTTTCCAACGTTCAGCGCATATAGCTTCGTGTTTTGCTAACTCTGCAGCTACTGCTTCTACTGAATCCATTGTTTGCTCCGTTTTACTTTGTGGATAATTCCACATGATATGAAAATTATATCAAAATTCTACCTCGATGTCAAGTACTATTTTCGTATGGTATAGATTTTTACTGGCTCCGACTTGCCTTTTACAGTCACCTCGTCAAGGAATTCATATTCATTTTTACTACCTTTACTGTGCTCAGATATAATTAAGTCTACGTCATATTCTTTACAGGAGGATTCTAGTCTAGCTGCAAGATTTACAGCATCACCAAGAACACTATAATCAAAACGAGTACTAGAGCCGAAGTTACCTACAACACACTGCCCTGTATTAATTCCAGTTCCTGTATGAATTTGATCGAGTCCTTCTTCTTCAAGTTCTTTATTTAAGTCTACTAGAGCTTCTCTCATTTCTAGTGCACATTTGATTGCGTTTTCTCTATGCCATATATCTTCAAGTGGAGCTCCCCAGAAAGCCATAATACAATCTCCCATATATTTGTCGATTGTTCCCCCATGTTTAAGTATGATTTCTGTTTGATTATCCAAAAATCGGTTGATTAATTTTGTAAGACCTTGAGGATTATATTGATATTTTTCTGAAATCGGTGTAAATCCTCTGATATCAGAAAAAAGAAAAGTTAGTTGTTTGGTTGACCCACCCAATCTCAGTAATGTTGGGTCGTCCTGTAATTTTTTCACAAGGTCTGGGCTTACGTACGTTCCAAATTGTTGTTTGATTTGGAGTTTCTGACGGTACTCGGATAAGAAACTCAGGAATGTATGATACGCCCAATAGAGAATCGAGATAACTACGATACCACTAAGGTCAAGTAAGTAGGAAGATTTATAGGCATACCCCATTCCATAGATAGCGCCTACTATTACTAGTACTAATGCTAGTACAGAAACATAGATTCTACTAACCGTAAGAGCCAATAAGGTGAAGCTAAGTAAACCGAAGGCAAGCTTAGCAGAAAGACTCCACGACGGAGAAGATGGTGCGGTACCCGCGATAAGATTGTGTAGTATGTTTGCTTGTATTTCATGAGGATATTTTGCACCTGCGGGAGTCCCTACAGGATTTGTTATTCCTTCGGCAGTTGTTCCAAATATAACGAATGGAGCTTGTATTGGATTTTCCATATACTCTGCCGCTGTTTGTTTATAAAATGTTGTGTTCCAGTTCAGAAAAATACGTCCATTGGGGTCTGTGTTTATTAAAGGGTAAGTCGGTACTCTAATCCACTCAATACCCTCTGGTGTTGTTTTTAGCTGGTACGAAGGATCGCCTAACCCTACTCTTAAGAGTTCGAGTGCGAAGCTTGGGTAAAGTTTTGACTGAACGTTTACTACTAGCGGAATGCGTCGAGTAACCCCGTCTATTTCCGGTGTAGCGGTTACTAGTCCTATTCCCTTTATTTTTGACGCCAGCGTAGACTCTGTACGTATAATTCCTGGGTATTCGTATAGCCATGGTATTGGGTTTTCTCCTAATTGAGCAGTACCTACATGAGGCCCTACTCCTGTTGCTTGTATTGAAGCTGTTGAAGCTAGCACAGTAGGAACTACGTCTAATGCTTTACCAAATATTATATCTCCCCTTGGTCCTCTAACATCTGGGTCTGGCATTAGTACTGTAATTCCTGGTATTGCGCTAGTTCTTTTTATTAACGAAGCATAAAAATCTCTCGGTAATGGATATCCTCGATATGCTTCTATTATGCTCTCATCGATATCTACGATAAGAATATTTTCATTCTGAACAGGTTCAGTATTCATTATTTGATAATCGAATACTTTAAGTTCTAAAAGTTGAAATGGATAGGGATTCCAAATGAGTAACCCCATCGCTAGTATAATTGTTATAAGTTTGTTCATTGTTGTGTAATTGATATAGTTTTTGTACAATCAGCTGTGCAGTTGAAAGTTGCAGTATAGGATTGATTTGTAGCTCCAAGTTGAGTTACATCTACATCATATCCTGTTGTATAGAACTTCATATTTGCTACGTGGGCTCCTGTTCCATATTGTGTTAAGTCTACTTCATTGTCAGAGTTGTAAAAGAATATGTCTGCATCCTTATTACCACTACCATACTGAATAACACTTACCGAGTTATTGTGCGCACCACCATTCCCATAAATATAAGAATTATGTTCGCCAGTACCATACTGATTAACAGTGATATCAGAATCATCACCGAAAAAGAATATTTTGCTATATTTATTATTTCCTGTTTGAGTAGTTGAATAGACATTATCGTCTCCTGAGCCTAATGATTCTGAATGATTGTCATTTCCTGTTTGAGTAACGGTTACTGTATTATCATCTTCATCTTGGTCAATGTATGCGTAGTTATCGTTACCATCTATTGTTATAGTAGAGGAGTTTCCTATATTGTTTGACCATACAGTATACATTTTAACAGTATTACTGTTACCTTCTACAGTACTGCTCCATGTAGCATTTGTACAGCTATGAGAAGAGTAAGTAGCTCCTGTTATAGTTCCTCCTGAGTTTGCACCACAAAGAATGTAAGTAGTATTACCATTACCTATTTGTTTAGTAGTAATTTGATTATTTGTTCCTTTTGTAATAATCGTAGTAGAGTTATCCCCAGCAAAGCTAAGGGGACTGATTAATAATAATAACGTTATCGCCCGCACCATTTATATTTACCTCCAGTATTACTCCTGCATTATCTATGTATAGATAAGTACCTGCATTTATATCGATACCTATATCGTAGTTGTTCTGTCCTTCGTGTACAAAGTAAATCATTCCTTCTTCCACAAAAGTGTATGTTTGGTATACAGGATCAAAGCCTGCTATTATACCTTCGAGTTCTACTCCGTCTAATTGTGAAGTTTGTCCTCTCTTTTTGCTTGTAGTCTCTACCAATGCTAGTAAATCTACAAGAAACTCTACACTCAGTAAATCAATGTCTAGTCTTGTGACTTCTTTGTCTTCGCCACAATCTTCTACTAGAGCATCGCAATCTAAATCTGGTGCATCTTCAAAGAAGTCTTTATCTAAATCTGCAGTAGGCGACACGCCTGCTTGTTGTTCTTCTACTGCTTGTTCGACTTCTTCGGGTCTTTGAACAATCAACATATTGTCAATCATTCCTAGTGTCATGTTTGCTAAGGTTACGGCTTGTGTGGGCGGTTGTTCCCATGCTGAAACCATTGTTGCTTGAAAAGCTTCGTTGAGTATTTCTACTCCTGCTGCAGTGGTTACTGTTATCTCTCCTGATGAATCGCCATTCTCATCTGGTAGTAGGATAACTAGACTTCTGCCTAATTCGTCTACAGTTGTTGTAAAATCTGTACCACGAATACCGATGGTTGCTGTTGGAGTATTGATTGTTATATTTTCTTTATCAATTTTTCCAAAAGCGCCCGAGATGAATCGAGCTGTGCCAGATGCCATGTTTAGAGCCATCTTACTCTTACTTGGGTCTGGGTCAAAGATATACTCATCTATTACTAACTTAGAATGTTCTGTAAGTTTTACAATAGAGGAGTCTAAGAATTCGATTGCAAGTCTACCGTTTCCAGTTCTTACATCATCGAATGAGAAGATATCTGAATCTATTTCAGCAGTAAAAGAGTCAGTAGAGTTTACTCTAGTAATTTCTCCATTACCTCGTAGTTCAGATATCTCTCCGATTTCTGTCGTAAAAGCTGGTATACTAAAAAGTATTAACAGCCAGATGCGCATTGGTCTACATTAATAGTACCGTTTGATGTGGTAGATATTATGTTAGCAACGTTTGTACTTGCAGTATCAGTTTGGTCAATAGTTACAGTATTAGAACTTCCAGTCAAAGTAGCTGTGATCTGATGATCCGCAGAACCTGTCTGTAATGTAGTAATATTGTTACTATTTCCACTAATAGTCCAATTATTTATACAACCCACAACTTCACAAGTACCTGTTACGGCATTTGAAGTTCCTGTTATAGCAAAGTCAGTATTGGCTCCAGTAGCTGTTGCTGCAGCACCTTGAGTCCATGTAAGAGTATTACTGTCTCCAACTGTGATATAATCAAAGTCAGAACTAGCAATGTCTCCAGTAGCTCCGCCAGCTAAAGTGGCGCTGTTACTGTCACCTGTTACACTATAAGTCCAACTCGATGAGTTGCCTTGAAGTAGTGAGGCCAAGAAGGAGTTAGTATCTCCAATCTGGTCTATATCTACTGTCATTGAAGTACCTGACAAAGCTACTCTTGAATTAGATGTACCAACTGTGTTAGTAGCACCTATTTGGTCAATAGTCAGTGTAAGTCCTGTACCTGTTTGAGTAATATATAAATCATTATTACCCGCAAACGCTGTAAGAGATAGACATATCGCGAATAGTCCAATTATCTTATTCATTCTTTTTCTCCCAGGCTTGGGTAATCAAAGTCCCAAACCTCTTTTTCGAGTCCCTGTATAACTAAACCATATACGGCAGCTTCAATAGCAGCCCTTACAGCTTGGCCTACAGCCTCGTTTTCTGTACTACCGCTTTCGATCTCAACGAGTTCTGTACCAAGTTCTATGAACCTGAATACATCGCCTCCACCTCCAGTCGATAGTATAGTTTTTGTGGTTGTAACATTCAACAAGACTTCCCCTGTTTGAACTAATACAGCTCTTAATGTTACTGTAACGATATCTTCACGATATTGATTCTTCATACCGATACCTAAGTATCGAGCACCGTTACCACCAGTTCTTATGTTAGTGTCATAACTAACGATACCACCTTCTATAATCATTCCTGCATATAGTAGTGGCTTTAAAATTGTTTTTCCATCTGCCCCTTTGTTGTACGCTTCAAAAGTACTTCTTACAAGTTGTCTTTCTTTTGTCAAAGCATCAAGTCCAGTTCTCTCTACAACTACAAACCAGTTTCCTCTACCTGCATCTCTCAAAGCTTCAATCAAAATGTGATGAGCTCCCTGAGTTACAGCAGTACTAAAACTCGCAATGTTGTCTCCGCCTTTTCTTTGACCCGAGTTATCCCCAAAATTGTATACTGCTACAACTGTCTTTTGGTTTGGGTAGGGTAAGTTAAGTAATTGTTGAGTTGCACTCGGTTGTATGACAGGGCCTGTCTTACATATCATTCTGTCTGTACCTGCTTTTGCAATTCCTGTTACGACATCTTTTCCGAAGCCTTCTTCAAATCTATAACAGTTATCGAGTTTTTGTGGAGCTCCAAACGAAGCACATCCCACGAGCAGTAAAGGAGCTAATACTTTAGCCAGTCGCACAGTCACTAAAACATCCTCCGAAAGCCCCGACTGGTATTTCGATAGTTGTTGTAGATATCAACACTCCATCTAACCATTCTTCGACTACGAGAGTAATAGAGACTCCATTATTTGACCAGATTATTCTATTGCCTTCTAACCAGATTTCTCCAGTTACAGGGTTTTCTAATGTTCCAGGATTGTTATAATCAAAGAGTGACTCTGATATATCTTTCGCAAGTGTAGAATAGATTCTTGATTCTAAGTTTCTTAAAAATTTTGCAAGAGTAGTATTGTCAGCTTCTCTTTGAGCTTCATCGAGAGCATCCTGCGCTTTCTGAGCAAGTGCATCTTTTCTTGTTCTTTCCTGTTCATCAATTGTTAAATAGTGTGCAGATTGATTAATCCCACTAAAACTTGGAGAACCGAACTTATGTACTAGTTCTGTGGCTTCTATATTTACAGCCATAATTGTTATAAAAAATATGCTACTGAGAGCTACCATCTCCATCTTTTCTTTCATCGTATTCATCCAAGGCTTGTACAGCCCACTTTGCCACCATGGCAATAGTACCATTTTCTTCTCTTAGTACTATTTGTTGAGAACCGTGTGTTACGTCCCCATAAACTTTCTTTATATAATCAAAGATTATCCTTTCTCTTTTTGTCATTCTCTTTCATTTGTAAAACAGTATTTACTTTTTGTTGTAATCTTATCATGTCGTTATCCAACATGCGTATTTGGTCAATGAGTTTTATAAGAGTCATGTGCATTTCCTTTACTGTCGGATTGATTACTTTTGTTATCATTGTCCATACAAAGTATACGAAATATCCCAGACCGACCATTGCCACAATAGGAAAGCCAAATTTTTGAATCGCGTCAACTATTTCCATCTATTATCTATCCATACTTTATAAGTATATAATAGACCTATCCAGAACGTAAATAATATACCGTCCCAATATGATAAACTGTCCCAAGCTGATACTACATCCATTAATCTCTCCTTACATCTATTGTTCCGTCTTCCACGAAATTCTCTGCTCTTGCAATTCTGTCTAAGTCAGGTGTAAGATCAAGAGCGCTGCTTACACTTGTGTCTAACTTTATCATGTCGTTATTTATAGTCTTGACTCGAGTAATAAGACTTTCAGTGAACATCTTGAGTGTGTTAATTGAACCAACTACACCTTCAAAGATTTGTTTCATGATTAAGAAGATAAATCCTCCCATGACCACAGCTGCAGCAATTGGTGCTCCAACGTCGGTAATTAAGCCGAAAATATCCACGAGTTTACCTGAAACGCCCCTAACATACAGAAGAATACGCTTACCTGAATTATAGAGGCATACGTAATTTGTCGCATAGGATGTACATGTACAAGTTTCTCAATCCATGACTCGCTGGGGCTTAGGTTAACAACTTGTAATATCTTCTTCTCTCTAGAATCCAACACTTTCTCCACACCCACATCTGTAGGTTTCTTTTGGATTAACGAAAACAAAACTTTCGTTCAATCCTTCTATTTTATAGTCTAATGTAAGACCTTCTAAATACGGTGCTGAATTGGGGTCTATGCGAAATGCTATACGCCCCCAATCCAGAACCAAATCACTTGTATAAGTTTCACTATTAAAATCAAAACTATACTCCATACCACCGCAGCCGCCCCCAGTAAGACCAAGTCTAAAGACAAAGTTCTCCTCGTTCGTGGCTTTCTGTATAAGTCTAGTATACGCTTCATTAGTGACATCTATCATTCCTTATAAGACCTCTCGCCAAATATTTTGTATTCGATTAGATTTCATCATCTTGTGGAATTGTTTCCATATTATCTGCAATTTTCTCCTCCCAGTTTTGGATGGCTCTTCGGATGCTATCTTCTGCTAGGACTGAACAATGTAATTTTATAGGTGGAAGTTGTAGGGCTTCCGCTATGTCTTTATCTTTTATTAGTTTTGCTTCTTCAACTGTTTTGCCTTTCAGCATTTCTACAAACATGGTAGAAGAAGCGATTGCACTACCGCAACCATAAGTTTTAAACTTGACATCGACGATTCTATCTTTGTCTAGTTTTAATTGTAATTTCATTACATCACCGCAGGCAGGAGCTCCTGTTAGTCCTGTGGCTACATTTGGGTCGTTGGGATCGAAGCGTCCTACACTGAACTGTTTAGGGCTCGCTAGGACTTCATAGAATCTTTTTGTTACTTCTTTACTATACGCCAATTATCTTTATCCCAAATACATAATTTTCGGCAGCATTCTCTGCCCATTGCTCACTATGTCCTGGATATAGTTCTTCGCAGATTTTATCGCCTTCAGCGTCATAAAACCGACATCCGTAGCTATTATCCTTTTTGAACACATCTGCCTTTAATTCGCCATGCATAAATGTACTTAGTTCTAACATGTTAACTTCCTCATCTCGCATTGCTAAATACATTAGGATTTACCATCCTCATGCAGTAGCTTTTCCATTAGTTTTCCGTAGTTACCTTGTCCAAAAGGCATCTCACTATTGATTTGTACATTTGTTTGATTTTTTACATTGGTCGCTTTCGCTTTTTCTAATTCTGCCATTGCCTTTAACTCATCCATGCGCATTTTGTGTGCCATCGAATATAAGTCGGCTAGGTCTTTATTTGTGTATACTTGGCTTTCTTCGGCTTCTTCTAGTTTGTGTTCTATTAAATCATCAAGTGCAGAAGCTAACTTAAATCTATTGCGGTATCCTGTATCTAAATACACTTGATCTATGTATGCTTTGATTTCCCTTTTTCCTAGGATTTCAGAGACTTTTTCGGTTTTCATATTAAGTCTACTACATACGCCAGGCACACTACCACATTCTAGGTAGGTGTTCGCGATGGTTAAACCTTCAGGACTCATTTTGGTCGCAATATCTTTTTTCATAATAGAATTATATCAAATTTTATATCGGTTGTCAAGAATTATTTTCGTATGCATCGTCACGATGCTAGTCACTGCGTCTTTTTATAAATCCAAAATTTTTTAAAGTCGTACATGCGGGGGAGTAAAATACACAGGAGGAGAGAGAGGTCTCATAACCCCCCCTCTCTAATGACCTAGCTACGCTACTGCGACTGCTAGAAATCCTACCATGACTAAGAAGCTAAGACCTAGCAAGAAGAATACTATCATCTCATTTTCATTAAGATAATTAATTACTTTCTGTTTAAATCTTAGCCATGCTTCATGGTTTTTTTGTTGTTGTGGCGTTCTCATGATGACACCCACAAAGCCACCATTAATAATAATATGGCAGGGGTTAATATAATTAATGTTTCCATTATTTTTGCTCCCATGTTATAAGAATATTAAATCCTTTTTTTCTATAAGCTACAGCTCTTTTTTCTATCCAAGCTCTAGCACCTTTTAAAACAACCATTCCTTTTTTGTGGTCGCTTGTTATTGTTAATGTTGCCATTATTTTCTCCTTTTTAATTCGGCATTTAATCTGCCTAGCCTTACAATGTATGCACCTAGCATAAATTTTGATAAGGTCTTTATCATCGCAGGACTAGAGAGGACATTTTCGTACCCTTTAATCGCTTCGATTAATTCTTTTTTTGTTAATTTTTTCTCGTTCATAATTATATTATATACTCCTTTATTTTAAATTGCAAATCTTTTTTTCTGTTTATCTTGACTTACCCTTAAACTATTCATACTGAATAGTTTAAGGGTACGCACGCGTTTTGTCAACCCCTTTTCAACATTTATTTTCGGCAATTTCCTACCACGATTTCAGGAAAAAGTCAAGCGAAATCGTATATAATTTTCGGACATATTTACTCTGGAACATTTAAGAAATGTTATTGATAAACTTTAACCGAATGTTATACTTATATAATCAAAACATTTAACAAAAGGAGAAAATATGTCATTGATAAATAAAAAAGAAACTAAGGTTAAATATTATAGCGACCTTACAAAAGGCGAAATGGTAAAGGTTATAAAAGAGCAAACCTCTTTAACATTACCAGCACTTGAAAGGGCAACTAAGATAGATATTGAATCTATCGCCAAGGCTCTAAAAGTAAACGCTAATTATAAGGGTGCTTAATATGACACCTAATAGAAGAAATACTGTTGTTTGTGTAGTCGATACAGAAACCACATTTATAAACGAAACACCCCGAATGGTTTACCACTTCGGGGCAACCTTTGGAGACATTGAACAAGAGCAATCTTTTAATGTTGTCAAAATGGATTATTATGTAAAAGAGGTTATAGAAGATTTATCTTTATTCTTGCACCAAAATAAAAAAGGGCATAACTTTGGATATAATAAATCTATGGCTAGAGCATTAAAAGACGCTATTAATAATCCCCATAAGGTTAAACCATGGAAAGCAATAATTAAAGAATGGCAAGATTATATCCATGCAATGAATGTTGAATATTTGACATCATATAACTTTAATTTTGACTTAGGCACAGATAATAGCGAAATAGCCACCATAAGAAAAACACATCAACAGCTAACAGATAAGACTTTTTTCTTACCTCGTAATGTCGATTATGTTTGTTTAATGGATATAGGAGCAACGCTATTTATGAATAGAGATTATTTAGCTTGGATTAATAATTTAAGCGAAGATGAAAAAGCACAAATGACAACCGATAAAGGAAACATATCTTATTCGGCTCAATCTTGTATTAGATATATAAATCGTGATTTATGGTATATAGAACAACATACAGCATTGAGAGATAGCCTTTTAGAATTTCAACTATTCGCCTACTTTTGGAAAAGGTGGAAAAGCATTATTAAATCTGAATTTGTAAACAATGTAAATACACCCTCTTGGCAACATCTTAAAAAGGGATATTCGGCAACCAAGAAAAGGCAATTAAGAAAAGGGATTAAATCCAAAAAACAAAAAACTAAAACAATTAAACAGGGAGAGTTAGCACTATGAAACAATTAGAATTAGATTTAAAAATAAAAGGAACATCAAAATTTGATGATGTTCCTACACTTAAAGAACTCATAGAGAGAAAAAGAAAAAGACCAAAACACCTAGAATATTTATCAGATAAGCATTTTGGATTGGTTAGAGAATTATTTAAAGGGAGATTTTAGAAATGCAACATTATGATTATTTAGATTCAAGACCTAGAGAAGCCAAGGTTAGAAAATTTACATTATGGATTGGCTTTGCTTTGGTTTTCTTTTCACTTCAAGGAATTGTAGATTTAACTTTAAAAATTCCTTTTTTAATTGTTGGTAATTTAATTATTCTTTGGATTTCTTATATAGAACTTAACAAGGAATTAATGTTGCTAACTGTTTTAATGTGTATTGCACAATTAACGAGGTTAATATGAGCCGAACAATTAGAAACATAGCAAAAACAAAACAATGCGAGAGGTTTTATAATCTGAATCCTAAAATTAGAATTTATGATTTAGATGGAACTGTTATAGATTCGAGCCACCGAGCAACCCACAACGAGCAAGGGCAAATCGATCTGAATGGGTGGAAAGAAAAATCTACTAAAGATTATATTTTCCAAGATACCCTTTTGCCTTTATATGCTCAATTGGTAGCCGACTATAAAAATGGTGATATGGTTATTCTTTGCACAGCTAGAGAACTTGGAAAATGGGATTATGAATTTATCCACTTTCATAATATCTATTATGACAAAATCATTTCAAGACCTAAAGGCAACCAAACAGCCGACCACCTTTTAAAAAAGGCTCAATGTCGTTATTTGTTTAATTTGCCACAATACAAAGAATCTGAAAAATGGTTTTTTGACGACAACGAAACTAACCTAATGGCACTAGCCGACCTTGGGGCAGTCGTCTCCAATGCTCGGCAATGGTATAAAAAGGCTTAGAGGGGCTTAGAATCGCCCTAGAGGGCAAAATAAAAGAGGGCTTTATGCCCTCTTTTTTTGGGCTATGTCAAGAAACTTGACTCACCCTTAAACTTAACTTACGTTAAGTTTAAGGGTGCGAACGGATTTTGTCAAGGGTTTTTGCAAAAATAATTAAAAAAAATAAATGAAAATAAATTGAAAAAAGACTTGTATTTTTCTCGGAACTCGATATAATATATATATGTTCAAGGGGAACAAGGAAGGAAGGAAACGACCAACCCCATGAGAGAGACAGGAAATGCCAAAACGCTTTCGAGCTTACTAGGATACCACCCAGACCTCTAACCCTTGGACTAGCTAAGACTCAATGTCGTCAAGGAAATACCTAACTGACTAATGGCTCTAGGGTTTGCGAAGCTAATTATCTCACGATTTTTAGAACGAAGCAAGACTTAACCACCAAAGGAAACGGAAATTGTTTGGGGAGGATTGTCAAAGCGAGTCGGCAAGGCTAGAGGAGATTATATCGAATTTAGCCAAGCCAACCTAATTCCTTAAAAATTAGCAAATCCTCAGAAATGGGGATTTTTTTTGTCTCCAAGAAAAAAGCTGAATGAGAATCATTCTCAGAACGATAATCATTTACATTTAGATCCTCAATCTCACGCGCCCTGCGCCAAAGTGCAAAAGTGAAGTGTTAAATCGATGGCGTCTGCGCCAAAGTGCAAAAGTGAAGTGTAAAAGTGATGTCTTCGTGAGACGCGGCGCGTTATCCACAGGTTATCCACAAGTCTGTGCACAGGGGGCCCCAAAGCGACATTTGTCCCCTATTATGCGAAGCGCAAAGTGAGTGAGTACTTACTATCGCTGAAACGCCATAAAAAACCCGCTTTCGCGGGTTCTGTTGTTTAGGACAAAAGTGCTGTTAGTTTTTTGATTGTCTCAGCGTTTGCTCTTTCGAGTGAGTTTAAGAAACCTTTGTCTACTCTTGCAACAATTTCTAATTCTGCCACTAATGTTGCTTTTGTTTTGTGGACTTTTTTTGCTTTTTCGTTTTTCATCATGTTCTCCTTAATATAACAACTATTATACAGACATTTTCTAGGATGTCTATAGGTAAAGTGAAAATAAATGAATTATTTTAGGCGACATTTGTTCACTTTGGGGTAGCGCGCCGATTTTATCACACTCTGACGAGCTTGTCAATAGTTTTTTCAAAATTTCTTACATTTCTTCAAAACACTAGTCTAATAGGGTATAAGGCGGGTGCATTGCGCTAGAAGTTGCATAGAATTTATACAATCCGCCTGAGACCCGCACAGAACCGCCGGTTTGGGGAGGGGTCGGTACCGCCTGCACCGAAGTGCAAAAACGAAGTACTAAAATGAAGTACAAAAACGAAGTGCAAAAGTGATGCCCTGTTTTGCGGGTCTTTTACGAGCTTATCCTAGTATAGCACGGATTTCCGCGGTTGTCAAGAGAATTTTGCGTTTTTTGCGATGTTTTTCCACGAAGATGGACAGGTTTCGCGTCCCTGCCCCCGACAGTGGCTTGCACATTTTTATAAATAATTCGCATTTACTATTGACAACTAGTGCCAAAGCGTATATAATATTGTCATTATGATAAGATTTAAACACGACACAATCACCGCAAAGTTTTCAAGAAAATGCAATGTTTTTCTTGACACGACTAAGGAAATCGGATATAATATATTCATATTAAAAACAAACAAACATAGATTTGGGAGAATCAAAATGGCAAACGCAAAAAATTATACAGAAGAAATGGTCAACGCTATGACCGAAGCATACGCAGAAAATCCTACAAGAGAAACTGTTGACGCACTAGCGAACAAGTTCGGCAAAACTACAAGAAGTATCATTGCTAAACTTTCAAGAGAAGGTGTTTACATCGCTCAACCTAGAACAACTAAATCTGGCGAACCAGTAGTTCAAAAGTCAGAATTAGTAAATACAATTCAGTCTCACTTCGACATTGAATTACCGACTCTAGTAAAAGCAGGTAAAGCAGACTTACAAAGATTGGTTGACGCAATCTCTAACTAAGTGTCAAGGATTGATTGCCCTAAGTAATCAATTTTGAAAAGGGTATCTACTTTGGAGAAGTGTCTTCGGAAGCACATCCAATAGGAAAGTAGCAAGTTCGACTCTTGACCTGCAAAGTATCTCTGCCCTTTTCAAAGTTTCGTCAAGTTCTCCTTAAATAGTTCTTGACAAATGGTGAAAAAGTGAGTATAATATACTTATATTTAAAAAGGAGAAGAAATGGAAAACTTTATAGTGAACTTCTTCATGGTAGTATTTGGAATAATAGTATCAGGTGGAATATTGGTGTGGGTATTAAACTACATCACAGAAGAGTTGAACAACTTAATTCATATGAATTTTATGGAAGTTGTCGGAAGTTTAACATTACTTCTAGTCGCTGCTCTAATTGCAATGCAGTTATAAAGCGACCCCGTTGGGACTGAGTTAGATTATTAACTACCAAGTAGTAAATAAATCAAAATTCTTCTTGACAAATGGTTAAAAAGTGGATATAATATATATTCAGAAACAGAGAAAACAACACTAAATTGTAAAAATAAATGATTTAGCATTGACCACAGACTCTTCGGAGGAGTGAGAGCGAATAAATAAGCAAGAGTTGTTTTCTACCCAGACTGGCGAGTCGTTAAACACTGCCGTATGCTCTTTAGATGTGGTGAGATTGCGTTAACTGAAACAACATCCGCTTTTGAGAGTCGTTATGAGACATACCTTCCGCAGCAAGGAGCGAGTCATAACCCGATGAACTGGTCGGTAAGTAGTTTGAGTGGATACCTTCAATAAGTCCAAAGCATGAGTGTACATAGTACGATTGCAAAGGCGATAAGCAAGGCACAACGAACAAAATAACTCGGCACTATCTCGATAGTATAAAAGCGATTTGTTTTACTGCTTTAATGGGCGTTACGACCTTCGGGTTTACTAAAGTAGAGGTAATTGAACGGGTAGATTATGACCATACAATCAACCTAGAGTGAGGAAACCACGCTAGACTTATTAGATGCGATTCAGCTTTAGCTGTCAAATTGAAAAGGTCTGAGAAGTAAACCTCGTTGTCTGCCACCTTAGGGTGCCACGGAAGTAAGCAGACACATATGCTGGTGCACATAGTGTGCCAAGTGAGAGTAAGGAAACAGAAGTGGTTTCCACCTCATACTGCGGGACGAGTGGGCAGTATGACACGAATTTGTCGCAACCATTAAGTTGGAAAGAGATTGGTGAGAGTACGGGGGTCGCACCTTCACTCAACAGATATGTTGTAGAATCACGCACTCGATTAGTCGACATATGAGTCAACAGCATTTGGACTCTCAAAATAATGCAATAGTAGTAGATAAATAGACTGATATCAACAAACAATGTTCAACTATGATACTACGCAGTAGATAAGTGATGCGAAATGAGCAGTATACCATAGACGCAAGTCGAGATTGAAGTTCGTAATATCCATCACCTCTAGCTACGAAGTGGAAAGGTTTGTGAGTAATTCCGACACAACCACTTTAAAAAACAAAAACTTTGGATGGAGAGCGAAGTAGTAGGGCAAGTCCCACGCTTTTCTCTCCATTTTTTTCGCTTCAAACTTCCCCACACACAAAATTTCTTATGTTAATTTAAAATAGTTCTTGACAATCAAGTATAAATTCTGTATAATATCTATATGAAAAGAAAAAGGAAACCACATTTTCCTAGATGAATGAGTGTGGAGGTTATGTCTGAACATACGCTGAGGGATGAAAATGCCCTCCCCAATTTAACAATATAACACAGGAGAGCATTATGCCAACAAAATTTAAACCAAGTGAAAAAGTCTACAAGCGTGGAGTGAAAGCGTCTAAACTAAAAGACAAGCACTTCTATATCAAAGATGTAGCAAAAGAAGAACTATTCAAAGTAATCAACGAGGATAGAACTAAACCAAAACAAAGACAGAAATGTGTAAACGAACTTCAGCGTAGAGGTATCAAAATTGAATGGGTGGTGCAATCATGAGATGGAGTGGAAAAACAAAACACATTAGTGTAAAAAAGAAAACATCACAAGGCGATTCACACAAAAGAGTCAGTCTGAATATGAACAAAAACAAAAAGCGTTCTTTTAAAAAGTACAAAGGACAAGGCAGATAAATGGGGAAGATTATTCAGTTCCCCACTGTAACCGAAGCCTCGCGTATACATGATGAATTAACTATATGCGAGGAAGAGATTAAGTTAGCATTGGACGACATTCAAGATTTGAATGACATGGTTGTCGAGTTGACAGCGCACTATGAGGCAATGCTAGATAGATTATGTCAAATACAGGGTATCAAAATGCCTGAGGAGTTAAAATTCGATGATTAAAGGTAGTATGATGTATGACCAGCACGGTCGTAAGCGTAAAGTAAAAAAACTATACACAAGTAAGAAAGCGACGCCTAATTTCGCTAAACAAGAGGCAAAACAATTTAAAGATACGAAAAGCATACCTAGTATGCCTGTGGGAGAGTACAAAACTCCACAAGACAATTCGTATAAAAAAGACATCAGTAAGCAATACACGGTATCTATTGCTTATAACAAGGGTGCTTATCAAGTGATACCAAAGAAAGAGGTTAAAGACATTGGAAAATAGACAAAGATATACTCGCCACTATGCAGTTGGAATGTGGGCGAATGGAAGTAAGATAGCTGCGATACAGTACCCTTTAGACACTAGACCTAAGTATGAACATTGGGAATGTCCTTCAAGAAATTGTAGGCACATGACAGTATACTTAGAAAATGGTAAAGTTTTAAGGGATGACGATTTAGTTTTAGATAAAAAAGCATGGGAGGCAGTACAATGAGTAAAATAAATGATTATGCAAGATTTGTAGACCAGTGCACGTCTGAAACAAGTAAAGATACTACTAAAATGTGTGATAGATTGGATAAACTCATGGGAAATCATACAATGCAGAATGGAGTCATGATTGACTGTGAGATAGATATGGCAAGATTGATGACTGCCTTGATAGGAATGATGGCAGAGTCAGGAGAGTTTGCAGAAGTAGTAAAGAAGAAAGTATTTCAGAACAATACGCAGTTCACAAACGACGAAATTTTTCACATGAAAAGAGAGTTGGGTGATGTGCTATGGTACTGGGTACAGGGATGTAAAGCGTTAGGGTTTACTCCTGAAGAAGTAATGGATGAAAATATTAACAAACTAGAGAAGCGCTACCCTAACGGCTTTGAAGTAATACGCTCAGAGGTTAGAGCAGAGGGGGATATATAATGGCAAATCATGTACACTTTACAATCCACATAGAAGGGATTGAAGATGAACAGTTCAACAAAAGTGTTAAAACTGAAAAAAGAACTATCAAAGATTGGAATGACAACGATATGGAAATCACAGAGCTTCTAGAGATTGAAGAACAACCCTTTATGAGTAATGTTTCTAAGGAATTTGACGAAGATGGTGATTTAAAAGACTCATATGACTGGTACTGTAATAATGTAGGTGCTAAGTGGTGTCATATTGAGGAAATGCAAGATGGGTACATCAGTGGTTATTCTGCTTGGAGACAACCTCACGAATTAGTAATAAACATACTGGAGTTCTATGCAACTAAGTACAATACTGAAGTGAGTGCAAGTATGACTTATGAAGATGAGTTCAGAAACTTTATGGGTAAACAATACTATGGAACTGTGGAAGATGATGGTTGGATTGCATGGGAAGGAGACTACAGTGAAACTGATGGAACTGAACTTATGGAGCAGTTTGATGAGTTATATCCTAGTCTAAACAGTAGTGATAATGACTTCGAGTGGCATGAAGAACACGAAGTAGATGGAGAAACAATCTATCCTTACGAAGTAATGGATGAATTAGCAGACCAATTCTGGGAGAGAGTATAATGAGTCAATATGATGACATAGTTGAAAAACGAAGACTTTATCTAGAGGCAGAAGATTGGGGTAATAAAGTATCCCAACAC
>Ga0228674_1000961_pt1 | contig 18241 bp, 16 predicted proteins | sample 1D_rmetaG_FD_189054 | JGI IMG/M metagenome (GOLD analysis project Ga0228674, IMG submission 189054) | Seawater microbial communities from Monterey Bay, California, United States - 1D_r | ecosystem: Environmental > Aquatic > Marine > Coastal | place: USA: California | collected 2016-09-26
GGTTTTGCATGCGAAGTAGTATTTTTTTTGCACGGTATTCCGGTTTCTTCGAACATGATAACTCGAGCACCCCCCTTCGGGCTGGTCAGGGGGGGTACAAGAAAAACTCCCTACTGCGTGCATTGCTACTATGAGGGTGGCATGCAAAACGCTTATATGATGGTACCGTGTAAATAGGCAGGACGGCGGCCGTTACAACGATAGGGTGACGACAATGTGACATGTCGACGCGAAGCGAGCCCGAGAACGACAGGGTTTGCGCTCAATTTATGAGTTTAGAACCAAGTATATACACAGCTGTGAGAAAAATATAGATAGAAGCAAGCACGCGATGGAGAACAAGCCCGGCTCCGTGGTATTGATCTTTCGGAAGATCGAATCGCGGTGGCGAGATGAGCATCCGTTGAATTTGTTGGCGGCGTTTGCGACTCGCAGCCAGTATTCGCACGTGGAAATCTCGATTGGCGACGAAGCTGGACAACATGGAGAAATCCGCAACGTGTTGCGGATCTTCAATGACGAGATCGGCGTCGAGGTCGCGCAGCGCACGGGACGCAGCCCTGCGTTCCATTACGTGCAGTTGGGCTGTTCGCTTGCGTCGGAGCACGCGATGATGCAATTTGCGCACCAGCAAGTTGGAAAGCCGTTTAGCATGCGTGCCATGATGCGATCGATTGTGTGGCCGCGCAAGACCGACGGAACGTCGTGGTTTTGCGCCGAGTTGGTGGCTGCCACGCTGCAACGGGGCGGGTTGTACCCGCGAGACGATAATCCTGGCGCGGCCACGCCAGAGTCGCTGTATCGACGCTTCATTTCGCAAGCGACGACGACCGGCAACCCTTGCACGATGCGAAGCATCTTGCCCAACGGTGCGAGCGCCACGCACACCGCGGATCGCGGCCAAGGTGCCTTGCAAGAGCGTCAAGAGCAAGTGAACCCGCTGCTTAAACACTGCAACATCACGCTCGGAGGCACATTGGCGAGTCCCGGCGCTCCACCACGTTTACGTGCGGTCGCAACGCGACCCGCTGCGCTCGTTGGATATCAACCACGCCTCGCCAGGCCGGGCTGCACACAAGTCGCGATGTATGAGCGACCGATCGGTCACGCACCACACTTCGGACAACGTAGCAACGCCGAAGAGGCGATCCGAAACGCGGTCCGACGAGCAAACATCAAACAATTATCTTCTCATGCACAGCAGAACGTTGTGACGCTCGATATTCGATAAACCGCTCACAATGGGCACACGTCAATGTGGCGATGTTTATTGGCTAACTCGATGTTATGATGTTCTTACATTCTAGTTTATAAAAAATACAACCTCTCCCTGTTTTTATGACGAAACAAAGCAACCACAGCAACCACTGGTCGCCCGGTGAAGATCGCCTCATTCGTGAGATGTACTCGCTCTCCGGGCCCCTCTGGGGGAAGATGACCAAACAACTACCGGGACGCACCGCCAACTCCGTCCGCAATCGCTATCACCGCATCTTATACAACGAAAAACGTCTAGAAGAGGGTGCGCATTCGCAAAGGAAGTGTCATTCATGTGGGCAGATCAAATTTGGTCACACGTGTTCGTTATCTATGGCAAAGATCGCACCACCCAGCTCGACCGCTGCCCCGAGCACCCGTCGCTCGATCTTGAAGACCCATTTTCGCTACAGCGCACCGACATGGCAGCGCGTTCATCTAAAAATGAAAGGGTGTGTCGTCAACGATCGCATTTCGCCCACCAAACCGATCGCCGAGACGCGCGGTGTGTTTGGAAGTTATTTGACAACGCAAGAAGTGTCGCAAAACGTGCCGCAAGAGGTACGACACCACTCACCACACATCGAACGCTCTAAGAAGCGTCCACCCGCCGCCTCCAAGCCGACCAAGGTGACACACACGGTTGAAAATGTCCTCAAACGCACCAAAACCATCGCCACCAAGACGCCACCAGCGGATTTGTTTACGGCCGACGAGACGCGCGCGATCAGGCGTTACGAGCGCGTGCGCGGGTGGTACGACAAGTATGGCAAGCATTTTGAGGAATGTTGCTGTTCAAGCCTATGGCTCGAGTTTATCGAATGCGCCGCCTTTGGGTTCTTAGATCCTACCAACCATTACGGCATGCGGCCACAGCTTGACATGCACGACGTCGAAGCCTATGTCGACTGCCAGCCGAGCGGCGAGCTCGTCGAGTTCGTCGAGTTGCTGATGTCTAATGACGACTTTCAACAGGAAGTGAATCGTATGTACATCAAACCGTGCTCATTCGTGGACCAGCCCACATTCGTGGCGGATCCACTGTAGAATCTGAGAATTCATTAGATCGGCCTTCTTTGCTGCGTCGGTGATCGGTGTGTAACGAAGGCCTTCGCGTGTTTCGTGACGTTGACGGTGTGTGGCTAGGCCATCGACCGAGTAGGTCTCACACGGCGTACTAAAATGCACCAACAATGCCACGCGATGCTTCCAAAGCGCGTCGCGCAACGACAGCTCTCCCAAATCTTCCAAGACCAGCGGGGAGTGCGCTTGAAGTGCAAAGCGCACCAGTATCGCAACCGCGTCCGGAGTAGAAGCCATGTCAAACTCGATGTCCGTGTGGTCGCGTCGTACAATGTCGTTTGAAAACACTTTAAGTTTCCCCCATTTGCCTTGCGCATGCATCTCGTCTACGAGTTTTGTAAGCGACCCCCACCCGGAGAAGGCGTCGACGATGAGGTACGTACGAATGCTCCCAACGCCGTAGGTGACGTGGTTTTTGCACCACGCGTAGATAAGTAGCTTCAAAAGTGGGAAGGGGATGCGATTACGGTCTTCGGTTCCAAGCGAGGCGATCGTGGTCTGATGCCGTGCTTGAGGAAAGACCGGGTCCTCAAAGTCATCCAAATCGAACTCGGTGGTGTGGTCGACGTCGCGTCGCAGCTGTGCGGGCCTGCCACGTCGCGTCTCGCATAGGACGGTAGGGCATGGCAAAAGGGGCTCAAAGTGCAGCACTGAAGTGATGAAAAGGGTACGCTTGCGGTGCTGAACACCGTAGTGACAGTACGACGTCTCGCGACGCGTGACGAGGCCGTTGGCGTCCTTTAGCAGCGCGATCACGCCTTCGTGAAACTTGAAGGCGCCGTCGAGCGGGTTCTCAAAGCAGATGTCTATGGGGTGCACGCGCGCATCCTGGAAATGCGTGCGCGCAAGGCGGCGGTGCTTGCGCAGGCTGAAACGGTAGCCAGGTTTCACCGCAGGCGGTGCACTTGGGGGCAACATGGGTGGGGGCGTGCGCAGTCCGCCTTCTTCCGCCTCTGCCGCCGTCGCCTCGTCCACTTCGGCTCGCTCGTGCTCCTCGGTGTTGAAGATCAGCATCATTGTTGTGCGGCTGTGCGGCTTTGTGGCCGTGAGTTCGTTTTGCAAGCGCTTTCTTTTTGCGAGCACCTATCATCAAAAATTCGATTCTACGGTACGATTCGTGTGTATTTAGGCGGGTGAGACACTTCGTAATGCACTACACCCCCTCGACACATCCATTCCCTGGAGCCTGGTCGATCATATATTCTCAAAGATCGATGCTATTTTTGCACATAGTTGGCAAGCTCTTGTACCATTTGATGGCGTCTTCCAACGCATAGTTGCGAAGCACTTCCGACTTTTTGAATCGTTTGCGGCAGCTGGGGCAGTTACCAGATGGCGGGCGCACTCTTCGAATAATGTTAACGATGGTCTTCTTGTCAAAGGTATGTCCACATGGCAATATCTGAGGCGAATTCATCAGTGAATGCAACACAGGGCACATCGCCCATGCGAGCGCGTCGCTCGTCATGCGACTCATCACCTTTTTGCCACGCAACTGGTCCGCTCGCTTCTTGGACTTGGAGCATCGGGCGCGAAACCCTTCTATCCCACCATGCTCCTCAAACAGTGAAGCAAGGGCCTCCTTAGAATAGTTTGACTCATGAGACGCAAGAGCGGTGTTGACGTCAACCTTACGTAGCTTCAGCGTAGCGGCCAATCGTTCGATAGATCCTCGGCCGTCGATTCTCATAGGCCAGTGCTGACGCAGGTCGAAGTCGCCACCGTCGACCACTTCATCAAAAGCCTTGTCAAGGTTTTGAAGAGCCATGTTGAATGCAGTGCAAGCATGAGGCATACCTGCAAAAACACAGCATCGATGTTACGACACATGATACGCGTACGACAAGCAGCAATGGACCGCCACCACTCGACGACCTCGTCTTGGTCTGCACACAAGACGGCTGTGCACTATCAGCGCGCGCCACATGCGCGCACGCATTTCCAGGATGCGCGCGTGCAACATGCTGCGACGCGTTTGTCAGGACAGAGTCGCCGAGGCTTCCTTTCGTGCGACAGACAGGCGACGTTGCGACCAGTTAGGGCCTTCAAGCCCATCGTACAAGCCCCATTCGCACGCTCCACAAGGTTTCTCGCGCACCTTGCTGCCTCTGTCCTCGAGGTCTTGTTGTCACAGCTTGCCTTGTGAACTGGATGCTCATAGAAGGTAAAGAGTACATTGTAAGAATCCTTACAGGTCTTACAGATTTGATTAGATTATTATTACTTGTAAAAAAAATCGTGGACGTCGTACGTCTGAGGTCCCAACCGATTGGGACCGGTAGTCGTCCGCAAAATCGTCGCGAACGTCGTACGTTTGCGGTCCCAGCTTGTTGGGACCGGTTATCGTCGACGAGTCGTCGCGAACGTCGTAAGTTTGGGGTCCCAGCCCGTTGGGACCGTTTATCGTCGACGAGTCGTCGCGAACGTCGTAAGTCTGGGGTCCCAGCCCGTTGGGACCGGTTATCGTCGACGAGTCGTCGCGAACGTCGTACGTCTGAGGTCCCATCCTGTTGGGACCGGTTGTTGTCGTACACAGACGGCAAGATCGGCAACCCGGGGGGTCGGTCCATTGAGGTAGGAATTTGATATACTGTATGTAAAGTATGTATCCAGCTGTACAGTTGGAAAAATGCGACGCTTGTAGCGGTTGCAAGTTGTGCAGACGTGGGCCAATAAGTCGAGAGGTCGAGAGGCCCCCGCAAGGTTCGTGGCACTCGGCCACGTCTGCACGAATCTGGTCGATTCTTTTTTTTTTGGAAGTACCGGTGGAAGTACGCACTCACTCGATGACAGCTAGCCACCCACCCATCCTGGCATGCGCGCCACGCGCATGGTGCCATGCGCATCATGTCCACCACTTGCAGGGCAAGGTGGAGGGCGTCGACGTGGTGGCGGTGTGCTTGGAGAAGGTTTCGGTTGTGCACTGAAGCTCGCCCCAGTCCATTACGCGGAAAAACCGCCGCGAACTGCTTGTCGGCAGTTCGTGCATCGCAAAGTTTGGCAGCGATCGGATGGTCCAGCGAGTAAAGTTACTCGAAAAACAGGAGAGGGAGACGAGCGTTCTTTGTCTCACGTGGAACGGTGCGTAGGATGTGTGGTTAACTAAAATAATGTTTAAAAAATAATTAAGACCCAATCTCAACTAGAACGCACCCAGCTTTCGCTCGTGCTCCTCGGTGTTGAAGATCAGCATCATTGTTGTGCGGCTGTGCGGCTTTGTGGCCGTGAGTTCGTTTTGCAAGCGCTTTCTTTTTGCGAGCACCTATAATCAAAATTTCGATTCTACGGTACGATTCGTGTGTATTTAGGCGGGTGAGACACTTCGTAATGCACTACACCCCTCGACACATCCATTCCCTGGTTGATCATAGAATGTCTTCAGTTTATAATTTCGACCATGCACCCAGTGGCACATCCACCACACACTAACACATAGGGATTGTCCGGATAGATGTCGGCGCACGTTCCACTGTGGCCGTCGTCCGGCGCACAGTGGCCGACGCATTGAAGCGCTGGACCGCTGCTTCCAACATAGTAATACGCGTCTTTGGGAAGCGTGCTCTGTGGAACGAGCACGAACGCCTTCTTGTCGTTTGCCATTTGGTAGGGCGTCCACACCAGTTCGTTGGCGTAGACCGTTTGTGCAGACATGATCGTGTCTGTCAGAGCGTCGACTTCAGCTTGCGTCGGCGCGGCAAACGACTGTTGGCTCCACAGGTTTAGGTTAGTCATGGGCCCTTGCGCGTCCGGTGATATGTTGGTTGGCGCATTTGGGCCGGCATCCACCATTTGCACAAAGACGCCATTGTTGACTTGACCTTGACCAGCGTCGGGGGTCATGGTGTACCCGCGGCACGAGTCGCAATCCTCTACTAGACAGCCGTAGGCGATGTTCACCGTGTAAGTTTCGACAAAAGGTTGACAGACGTCATTTCCTGTGAAACAGGCGCAAATGAAAATACCATAGTCGCCCATTCCGCGAAAGCCAAACGAGCCGTCGTTTTGCAGCACGGCGTACGGCCGAGAGGACGTCATCTTGACTTTGTGGCTTGATTGCAGGAGTTGTGCGACCTTCTCGGTATCAGAGTCCGTCGGTTCGACGCTGCTGATGGCGCTCACGTCGAGCGACGTCGTCGTCATCGGCTCGGTCAAGTATGTGAACGTCAGCCCGTCATTGTCAAAACGTGGATAATACACATGCGTTGGCGTCGAAGACGAAGGGGATGGTGGCGGTGAATGCAATTGTTCGACTCCCCCACCCGAAGGGGTGGCGCTTGGCGTTCCTAGTGGCGACGCCGTGGGAGGCGAGCCAGTGGGAGGCGAGCCAGTGGGAGGCGAGCCAGTGGGAGGCGACCCAGCGGGCATCGGAGGCGGGGAATTGGCTGGATGGTTGGCCAAAACGACGCCCATTGAGACGCTCAGTCCAATCGTCGCGAGCCCAAGCGTGACGACGGCGGCCACGAGACTGTATAAGGCCGTCTTCGTGATGAGCAACTCGTTGGAAAAAGCCACCTCGGGCTCGACGCCTTTGTAACCGCGCTTCATGGGCAAGAAGGAAGAGAAGCAAAAAGTGGGAAACGCTTGTTCCCACAGCGATAGAAAAGGGCGCTTCTTATCTCGGAAACATTTCTAACCGCTATTTCTCAAAGGCTTTCAGGTTGAGGCTCGTGCAAATCACACAAACCCATGGTTGTTCGTTACGACCGAAGCGAAACCGAATTTGTAAACGGTTGTTGCTTTCTGCTCTTCTTGCTGATGCTCCTAATATTGGTCTTTGACGCCAACGTCAAGGCTCACGACGATTACGTTCAAAATGTGTCTGATCATACCAATCGGTTGTAATAAAGGGTGCATACGAGACTCGTACGTTGTGGCAGGTTGAGTAGCTAGACGAGTGGGTTGAAGAGAAGATTTCAAATCGACAAAAACGTGACAGGTCGTGGGTTCGATTCCGGTTGGAGCAACAAATGCCCAAAGTCACGACTGAGGAGCGTGCGACATACACGCCAATCGTCAAGCCTGTTGCATTCAAGGCTGCCTTGATAAGGCCCAACGCGCGCCAGCGTAAAGCCTTGGATCGCCCTTGCTCGCCTCCGCCTGGCTTGTTCGCTGCACACGATGCAATTTCGGAAGAAGTGGCCAAAGAAGCCCTTCAATACATCCAACAGGAGCAATTCACAGGCTACTTTGGTAAGGTGCGCCCGCGCTGCACAGGCCTGAATCGACGCGCCATCTTCGGCAATCAACCGAGCGCACACCGCCCCAGGGCGACACCGACGCTCGAGGCACCGCTGCTACGCCTCTACAAGGAGGCTGTTACAAATGTGTCCTCGTTCACGCCAACGGCGGAACCGGATGCATGCACCGTCAACGTCTATCCAACTGGTACCGGCGTGGCCGCGCACAACGACGGAGCTCGCTTCTGCAACGAGGTCGTCGGCGTAACGCTGCACTCCAATCCGATCAAACCGTCCGCGATGCGCTTTCGTCACAACGCACTGGCTTACACCTTACAAACGCCGCACGCCTCGGTCTATGTGATGTCGGGCGAAGTGTACAGGCTCTGGATCCACGAGCGTCTCAAAGTTTCCAAAGGGGGTGATGTGGTGTCGTTCACGTTTCGGTCGAATAAAAAGTAAGCATTTTTAATAAAATTGCACACGAGGCTTAAGAAAGCCGTTGGCTCAGCGAATGCGTAACCGACTAATCAGTAGTTGCACCGCCACCGGAACGGCCAGCATCTCCGGGTTTTCCGTAGTCCACGGAACCATACCACCCTCCTCGCCATACAACGCCATCATTAAAAGGCGCGTGAGTGCCTGAAGTTGACACGAGCCCTCTGCAAAGGCTTGGTCGGGCGCGCGCGCTACAAAGTTTAACGTGTAAGGAGTACCTTCCAAGGCTTCGCGAACCCACGACGGGGTCGCAATTTGTTGCTTCCATGGATCGTAGATGTTGATTTGCGACCCATTCTTTTTATACATCGTCCGTCTTACGCTTTTGGGTCGGTTTGAAGGCACGCACCGTCAGATTGAGACGGCGCGCATTTTCGAAGCGCTTGGCGGTCGTAGGTACGACCCCGTGCTCGAACCAGCGCTGCATGCTACCTTGCATGATAAGCAAGTCGCCATCTTCAAGGATGACGTCCGCCACCTTCACTACATTGCCGCCTTTCTCTTGGGGTGCGTGATAGATGGAGAAAGGGCGCGGCTGTCGATTGCCGTTGAGGAAGGTGAACGAAAAGATGGGCAACCCGGCCAGCATAGCCGGTTCGCCGTCGGAGTGGTGCCCAACGCCGGCTTTTCCAGACTCGTAGAGGTTGACGTGCACGCCATTGTACAGTTCACGAGCAAAGCCCTTTTGCTCGGCCAATTGTTGCGCGTATTCCAGGCACTGCGTGACGAGCGTGGGCCAGACAGCGCGATCTTCGATGATGGTATTCACCTGACCAAAGTTGTAGTTTGGTCCAAACGTGGCCTGCCTTCGAAAGACGGCCCCTTTCCAGACCCGCGGTTCGCCTGTTTTGGCATCCGTGGTTTTTTTCCAAGAGGGGGTCGAGGCGTCGGGTTTCACGTACGTGCCGTCGGGAGTTTTCTCGTATCCACGCATCCTGTTGGGGGTGACCGCGACCAACGCGGGATCGCTCATGAAGTCGTCCAGCGCTTGCACATTCGCAGGGCTCGCCTGCATGGCACGGCGGACTAAAATGATCGAGGAGTCGCACGGCTGCACACTCTCGGCGGTATCGAGGCAGTAAAGACCACTAGGCGCATCGGGACGTAACTCGTTACGCGGTCGCAACGAGAGCGCGGCCAGCGGAGGGTAAGACATCAATCGACCTTGTTGTTTTTCTTATGTTGTTGGTACGCGTTTTTTTTATTAGCAAGCATGTTGTTGTACAACATGAGGTAAATCGCGCGCTCTTAGTGGAGAGCGCTATGGTGTAGAAGCGAAAACGTGTGAAGGTGGTCTAGTCGAACCCAATCGTGCAATGGACGCTCTCTTAGAAGCATGCGAAAGCGAGTTTTTGCTTGAGAAATCGACTGAAGACGACTCCTCGGAGAATGAGCATACTCTAATCTTGACGAAAACGATTTCCCTCATCTGGAAATGTACATTGTTCATGGAATCAGTACTTTTCACCACCCAAACGCTCACCAACATGTCAAAGGCTCCACACTTTCAAAAACAATCTATGTCTACCCAGCAAGAGCAACTCACCCGCGTCTTTCACACGTGCTTCCCTACTGTGATGCTGGACAATGACGAATGGAAAGAGTTGCGCTTTTGCATAAAGTTACGGAGCTTGATGATCAGCTTGGTTCCCAAGATCACGGCCTTTATGACCTGTAGTAAGGCATTGTTCCGCATGCAGAAAACGCTACCGTCGATGTTGATCTTTGTCGAGATGATTGCGCCCTTGTGCTCGGAACGCAATCGCCAGTTGTTAGATGAGCTGTATCAACACATGAACGCCTTCAGGGCGGAACGGAACATCGCCATTGATCAACATAAGAAGGATATGACCGAGCCTCTCTCTCACAAGCGCGTGCGATCGTAATGCTATCCGAACGCACGTTTGCGTTCGCGTACACAGTGAAGCTTCCACATGGCATGCTGACGACACGGAGGGCTCACGACGTGATCTAGGACATGTTTGAGACCCGACGCAAACTCTGACACATTCGACTTGCTCAACACGTGCAGCTCTGACATACGACACTTGAAGTGAGCGGAAAGTTCAAAGTTGAGCTCAAACTCCAAGAATTCATCGATCAGAAGCTCGGGTGGTGCCAACACGCGAACTTGATCAACCTCGTTTGGAGACTCCATGCACGACCCCGTAGTGTAAACTGTAAGATGTCCCAATCGTATAACGCAAAACGACATCCCCTCCGCACTTTTCGTTGACGCTTTACACAATAATATGTCGGCGCAAGCGTTCCTTTTTTAACGCGGGGCGTCGACCATGGCTGTGCGGGTGGTTGAACATCGGTGGGTGGAGATCCTCTTTTATGCCGTCTGGGCGTTGCTGACCCTCTTTCTGCTCGTGTACGGATCGTTGTTGATTCGTGCCACTTGGGTCGACCTCGAGTCCAAGTTGGACACGTGCGTTGTGCGTTCGTCGCAACGGTTGGTCGATGCTATCGAAAACACCACCAGCGCCGTCTCAGAGTTTGTCAACCCGGACAACATTGAACAGTGGCTAGTGGAGTTGGCGGACGGCGTCATCGATGAAAAGTTGGGAGACAAGCCTTTGCGCGCCTCCGCCGCCAAGTTGGTGGTCAATCGGAAGATCGATCAAGGGATCGACCTCATACGCAACGAAGTCGACATAGGCGACTCCAAAATGTTCGACTTCGTGAGCACGACCGTCGAGCTGATCGACCAGCAAATCCTCGTCGTGATGGAGACCATCATCGAGGTCATCAGCTACATTGCGATCGTCCAGCTCGTCGCGCTCGTCACGAGCGCACTGGCGACCGTCTTACACATCTACATGATCGCCGTGTCGCGCACTTACCGCCTCGCGGTGCACGGCGCCGGTCTGATTCGAACGCCAAATCGACGGCTTTCGGTCTCGGTCCTGCTGCGATACGTTATCTTGCTCACGACTACCGTCACCGGCTCGGTCGCCGCGCTCATGTTCGTGCTAGAACGCTACGCGTTGACGCAAATTCCAGTCATCAAACCGATTATCACGTGCAGCATCGTTTCCAACTTGGAAGAGTACGGCCTTCCAGCCGCTATACTCGCGGCCGCCATCGATGTCGTGATGTTTTTGGAGCCGATCGGGATCAACGGCGTAACGCTATCGAGCCAAGTGTACGGGCCCGTCGATAGGCCCAATTTTGACGGAAGTCTGTAAATGCTTTGTGAAAACTCAACTGAACGCTACCTTGAGTACATTCTTCACAACTTGACGGTTTGTTAACGAATCACCCTTTTCATCTTTAAATGGACAGTCTGGGGACAAAATGTCGTCAATCCCGAACCCGTATATCTGCGTTCCGTTGGGCATCGTATTCACTCCTCCGGCATGAGGATTCCCCGGTTCTTGTCGTAGATGGTTCGTCCAGCCTATTTTATGATGGTCATACTCGTTCGATTGTGCCCATTGCACGAACAAGGTCACCATATAGTTGTGCCACAGTATCCACACAAGCCAATCCTGTGGTGAAGTCGATAAATCAGTGAAATCACCCACTTCTGCGTGTTTTGACCAGTCCGAAAACTCTGCCATGGTACCATCTTCTCCAGGCTGTAAGAGGGTCGCTCCCCCAAAATAGTTGTGCCCAGCTCCATGCAGTCTGAAGGTCTGGCATTTGGCGCCTTGAAATTGCGCACGAGCCGCGGTCGTTGTAGGCGAAGCATATGACGGGCACGGCCCACCGTCGACTGGGTTGAATGTGCCAAAGTGCATCAAACACATGAAATCGTCAAGAGTTTTTTGAGACAGGAGGAGGTCTCGCAGCCTCGTGTCGTATTGTATCTTGTCTGCGAAAGATTCGTTCGCATACTCGGGCACATGGTTCGCAACATAAGGGAAATTGGCGGAACTCAAGTAAACCACTTGTCTCCATTGATTGTAGCGGTTCCTTCTCACCACCATGTTCGTACAGCTCGACACATTATGATTTCGAAACCCGCATGGGCGGTCTTTGTACTGCTGATAGAGGAATTCCTTCGCAGTGTGTGTAAAATACGGATTGTTGAAGACATCCTCAGCACTATAGTCGACGATCGTGTAGTTGCTGTAAAAGGCGCTTTGCACAAAGTCGTTATCGTCGGGAGTGCCCACATAATTAGAAATCGGAGGATTTTCCACGATTGGATTGTAATACGGTAGAGCGAACTGGTCGTTGTCCAATATTGCTCGACATGTATCCTCAATCATTTGCAACAATACACCATGAAAAGTCATGAAGACACCGGATGGAATATCTGGAGCATAGAGGTTATGTCCTTTGGATCCAGGCGTGGGGCTAACAACTCCCATCGAATGCAAACCAATTATGGTATGTAAGTTCACGAATTTCGGGCCATATAGAGCAGTGCCATCGACCACGGTCATGTTTCTCATGGTTGTCAAACAGTGGTAGAGTTCTTTCAGTTCGACCGAGCCCAAGGTGCGTATTTCTCTACGAACGGGTACATCGGCGTTTGTGCGCCGCAACAAGTAGAACAACGAAGAACCAACTGCAGCACCAACACTCAATGCGATTGCTGCGAATAAACAGCATAAGTTACGGTTTAAGGGCGACGAGGGCGGCGAGGGCGACAAGGGAGACAAGGAGTCCCGCTTTAGCCGGCTTGAATAAAGAGTTGAGTAGTTCGATTTTGGGGGCCCTCCTATGCTTAGGTGTGTTAGATTAGGCAGCATGTTAGCCTAGAAGAGCAAACGCGTCAGTGAATTTTTGCGTGTAACTACGCGACTCTTATCTCTCAAGTGCAGAAGGGGTGAATCCGCACTTTCACCACAAAAGTGATACGCTACGTAGTAGCGTATCGAGTAGATCGTCTGTTTTTGTAAGGGTGGCTTCTTTTGCAGCTTTCGTGGCACCAATCAGTGTACATTTCGTCTCGACAAAATACGTTCGATACTACAATCGGACAAATGCTAATAGCATAGCGTGCTTGGCATACCGACGAGGCCCTACGGACCTATAAGGAGTGCGCACCAATGGAACGCTTAACAGCACAGAGCTACGCGAGGACACGCGAAGACAAATGACGTATGCGTGGGATCGGATGGTGATGATGCTCTTTGCGCTCGTCGAGTTTGTGCTCGGCATCATGTTAGTCTGGGACATTGGTCAAATTCACCGTCACGTGACCAACGACGTGGTGGCTGAGGTGAACAAGTTCACAAATGCGTTGGACAACACCCAGTCAGACATGCGCGACGTGGTGCTCACCATGGTCGGTTGGAGCATGGGAATGGCGATCCTGTCGGTCATTTCGGTCATTGTCGTTTCGCTCTACTACACGCTGGGCAAGGCGCTGAATTACTACGTCGACGCAATGCCTGCGATGCAGCCGGACGGCATGTTGCGCATGATCGTCAAGCTGTTGATCATTGCGCTCGGCGCGTTGGGCATCGTCGGCGTCGTGGCTTCTTTGAGCATCCTTTCGGGCACTTCTACAGGCGTGAACATGATGAAATTCGCCAGCCCCGACAAGAAGAAGGCCGCTTTGGAGCTGTTCATGCGTGCCACCGTCTACGGCGTCGTCATCTTGATCTTCAAGCTACTGGAGGCGCTGCTTGGGCACGCGTGGGCCATCGGCCTCTCGAAAAAACACGTGGAAACACTAAAAACGATGACGTCGATGGAGGGTACTGCGTTCTAAGAGAATGTATATCCTGCATATCCTGTATATCCGTCAGAGGCGGGCGGCTGGATCACGTTTGTCGCGCTGCGCGGCACGATGCCCTCGTTTCGCATGGCGACGGCATACGCCGCCGCTTGAGACCAGATCGAGCTCTTCAAGAGAGTGATCGCGTCACTCTTCGCGTGTATCGAACAGTTGTAGTGTTGGTGAGTCGGAAAGTTGAGCGCGACGTTGTAGGTGTTGCGCATTTCAGGGTTGTTGATGGGCTTGCTGAAAAGGCGAAGGCAGAGTAGGTCCATATCGTTGCGCATCTGCTCCGAAAACGCCTTGTCTGGCGTCTCGACGATCGGTCACAACTGTTTTAACATTTCGAAGGCCGAGCGTGGGAAGGAACTGCCGCCGCGCAGGTGAGACAGATATGCAGAGGATCGGGAATTGCAGCGTCAGCGAGTAGACGCATAGGGATTGTGTTTTTTGTATAAAGACTAAACGAGGTGGATTATATTTTTAAAGATTTTCTTCGTTTTCCTCATTGCATTCGATGCTTCCGTCGTTGAGCTCCTTGTCGATCAAGGACACTTGTCGTTCGTGCGGGGGGGCTGGTATTAAAACGCAGCTCGTTTTGCAAGATGCGTGTTCCATTTGCATGGAACCGCTGTTTAGCAACTCGCTCACGGATCCTGAAGAGCTGCTAGCCTATGAAGTCGATCCGGTGGAGGCGTCGGTTCGAAGGGCACAGATTGTCGGACCCAATGGCCCCGAAATACGCGACCTTGCGCAACCAGTGCTCGAAGCAGTCGAACCGTGCGGTCACATCTTTCATCAACATTGCCTGTGGGGTTGGTGTAAAGGCAACCAAATGATGCACCGTCGGTGTCCGAATTGCCAAGCGGAGATCAATCCCGCGCAACGCACTCGCCTGCGCCAGATGGTTCGACCCAAACGGTGGCCGGCCGCACCTGCCGCACCTGCCGAAGCGCAGGCGATGGACGTGGACGATGATGGCTCACCCAGTATGCCTGCGGTGCGGAATCAGTTGACATCGACCTTCGGAGGCCGATTTGATACGCCCTACGGCACCCCCTACGGCACCAAGCTTGCCGCTCTTTGGAAACAATGCACTCGTTTTTTGGCGCTGGAATCGACCTCGGATGTGCTGTTTGTCAACCCCAATAGGTTTGCGACCTACTTTTACGATGTTGCGCCGATGGACGTCCGGCTCGATTCGGAGGCCGAAGAAGCTCTGTTTGACACGTCTTCCGCGTCACCCAATGTTGGTTCGGCGCACGTCTACTACTTGAGACTCGTAAAGTATACACAGGACGACCGTTCGCTGTACATGATGCACTTTATGGCCCGACGCCCGCGGGAGGACGGCGTTGATGAGAGTAATTATACTTCGGCCGTCGCATACTTTCAAGCGGCACAAGGCAGCGAATCTGTGGTTTCACTCAACGCAAATCACTTTCCACACTTTTGTATCAATTGGACGACAATGAGTCCGACTTTTGTAAACATGTTTGGCACGTCGCTTGCGTTGCCACCTCCATGGCTCGTCACTCCGACGATTGACAATCAACGTGGCGCCTACGCAGACCGGCCCGAGAACGTTTGGTTTAGGAGGATACCAAATGGACGTACTCTCGAAGTACTTGAAATAAACCCACCGCCAATGTTTGCGGGTTGGGAAGCTTGCCTTGTGGACATGATTCGTTTGGATGCATTTCAACGCTTTGAAAAGCCGGATTTCGTCACAGAGATCAAGCTCCGTCAGATCGACCAAGTGACGGCCATCAACGGCGTGACAACGTCCTCGGAGCCATTGACTCCGTCGGCGATCCCGATGGTGGCTTCGTTGTACGATCTTGAATTCGACGCTGCCAGCGTCTCAAGACTTCGCGATACAACTACTGTGAGCTTGGTGGCAACGACAATGCTCTTCTTGGATAAGGACCAGACGGTGACAACCACGAACTTGAGGATAAATTGCGACGCCATTGAGTTTCTCAACTCGGGTCTGTCCGATGGCAGACCGGTGATCTTTCACGCGTTCGACGTGAAAATCGATACAGATGCCATCAATGGTATGACTCTGGCCAATCGTCTTATGCAAACGAGCACTGCGTTTCTTGACACGCCTCGAATGCAGTTTAGGTCAGCCAAAATAATCGAACTGAAGGTTGACTTCATCAAAAACAACGAACGCTTCAACGAGTTTTATGTATCGACATGGTCGTTCTTGATCAATGAGCTGGGTCGTTACGATGTGGACCCGACGAGCGCCGAGTGGTATCTGTTGACGCTGCGCTCAGATACGCCGTATGTGCGAGACAACGACCTATTGACGAGGATCAACAACGCACGCGTTAAGGATGCTTTCTCTCAAGCGAACTTGCTCTATCTAGGGGAGCCTCCTACAGAGTTGCAACTGAGCCGCAACTTGCGACTAGAAATTGAAAACCTCTTGATTGGGATGGGAGATTTGCACAGGCTCCGTCACTTCTATTTTGACAATGCGAAACTGACAGGGGTTCATCTCACGAACGACTGGGACAACCCCGATGTGTTGTTGCCACGTGCAAAAGCAGTCAGCCTCTACAGACCGAAATGGTTGTACACAGCGACGGCGAGCCGCCCTTCCGAGCCCTCCATGATCCTGGATTTTGCGTCCGAAACGACCAGCTTCGGCTTGTACGGCCCGCTGGAATATGCCATACGTGTATTGCCCAGGTCGGATCGAGTGCGACCGATCGATCGTTTGGTGCTTCGCTGTATGGAGCCAGACTCTCTCCTGACTAATATCCTCCTCAACAACACCACCACCACCGGGTCGCAACCTATCTTGATCAGACAGCTCACCTTCTGGGGTCCTAATGCACCTACCGCCACCAACGCCTTTCCCCTGCTGAACAGCTTCATCGTCAACAACATGCCGCGTTTGGTCTACAACCCATCGATGAACTTCCAAGACCTGCAAAACATCGCTGTGCAATTCACCGGGCGCTCGAGCTTCAAGTTCCCTTATGAGTGGAAACCCATGTCACACCGAATTTCGCCCGGGAACGGTGCCGGCTTACAAAGGGCGTGGAGGGATCTTACAGAGATGACTGGACCGAGGACACCCGCATCGTCTGGCGCTGGTGGCAGCGGTTATGGCGACCGCAGCGGCGAAGCGCCGTTGGCAAATTCGTTATCGCCAATCAATCCGTTGTCGCCATTCTCTCCAATCAGCCCTGATGCGCCTGGCGAAGCCGGGCCGAGTGGCTACTCGCCCACCTCGCCCCAATACAGTCCAGAGCATGATTCCGACGACGAACTGCCTGTTGGCTCCGACGATCATCGTAGCCAACGGCAGCGCATCCAGGCCGAAGCGCGTCGCATGCTCCTTGAAGATTAAAGGTCTTTGAAGAGCCGAAGCTCGCCCAACATGGACAAGACGTCGGACCCGCTGACGGTCGTGTCGCCGATTTTCTGGGTGAATTTGTTCTGTTGTTGCTTGATTGAGTCAGTTAACGCCCGAATCAGGTGTGCCAACCGAGGCATAGGAGGAGGGGTTGATGGGATGGCGATTTTACAACCGGCTGTGTGAGTTTCGTCCAGAATTGTAGTGTTGCGTGGTATGTTCGATGTCGAGGGCGACCCTTTCGACGATTGGAAGGGTTGGGTGCACTGGGTAGAGCACTCCTTGTTGCATCTGTAAAGAATGCGATCGTGTCACCCTTAAAAAAAACGGTTACGCACACGAATTTAGCGAGTCACCCAGACCACACTCAACTTGTTTTTTTACACTTCGATGGCTATCACGGCTGCGACAGCATTCTTCTGCACCTCGTTGAGGTCGATGAGATCCACTTGCCCACGACGCGCCACGATGTCGACACGTTCGATTAAGTGCTTGATTGCATTGGGGTTTCGCCACATGGCACGCGGCGAGATGTACATTTCGAGGTACGTTGGCGACGAGACGTACCGTGCGTCAATGTCCTCGGCCTGTTTGGCCAGTCGCCGACCGAGCTCGTAAAGGGCGTCCGTGGATGTTTGTGCATTGTTGACCTCCGAGGGGGCGCGATTGGTGGCAATCGGTCGGCGCGGCGGCATCGAGTGCAAGCGTACCATTTGACGCATGGCGTTGTGCATGACGACTTCGGTTCCACCAAGTCGAGTGAGCGGAATCAGAGCCATTTCGCCCGTGTGCACGTTGGCCGCGCTGGCGCCAATGTCGACCACGTCGCCCTTTCGTTCGCGCACCGCGTCGATGTTGGCGTAAACAAAGTTGTGAGCGGCGGCGTTGAGTGCCACCAGTTCCGGATCATCGCCGATGTGGCCGGCCACCACGGCCTCCACCATATCGTGGTAAAAGGCGTTCGTATGCTGCGGACCCAACGTGGTCAGATCGACCACCCGATCGGCGATCATCGGTCCAAGTCGTGCAAAGCCTTGCAACGTCGAGCGCGCCTGCTGCGCTCGACCCTTCGCCTCCGACTCGTGGGCGTGCATGTCCATCTCGCTGGTGATCGTGCCATCGATGGCAAACGGCACCAAGCCCTCGCGTTTGATCCCGTGCAGA
>Ga0228674_1000963_pt1 | contig 18227 bp, 16 predicted proteins | sample 1D_rmetaG_FD_189054 | JGI IMG/M metagenome (GOLD analysis project Ga0228674, IMG submission 189054) | Seawater microbial communities from Monterey Bay, California, United States - 1D_r | ecosystem: Environmental > Aquatic > Marine > Coastal | place: USA: California | collected 2016-09-26
GTGGTTCGTTCATTTTTAGGTATTTACCTTTTGTTTAATAAAATGAATGACGGACTTGTCTATGTCTATGATGGTCGACCGTAATTCCGGTATAAAGGAATGGACGATTCGGCCATCATTGCCGGTGACATGGATACCCGACGAACGGGTGAAACGATGTTTTGGATGCGGGGCGTCATTTTCTACCTTTCGTCGTAAACATCACTGTCGGTCGTGTGGCCGTGTCTTCTGTTCCGCATGTTCCGCGTATCGAGAGCTCATACCGTCGTACTATTTCTCCTTTTCAGGCATCATGTCGGACACGCCACAGCGGACATGCGCCTCGTGTGCCCATAGTTTGAAGCGCGCCGCCGAAGTTGAACATTTAATTAGAATGATAAGCATCATGCCCATAATGTTTGACCAGTTATTCCAATTACGTTTGATTGACAAACAATGGAATTATGCGACCAATACGATGCTGTCGATATTCCGTGGCATGCAGTACAAATTATCCTGTCAAGAATACTCAACCCTCGAGTGTGATTTTTTAAGGACTCATTACAAGGAATTTTTTGGGCACGTGGCGTGGCAAATCCATACAGTCGTGAGTTTTAAACAGGGTGGCGTAGATGTTGGGGAAAATAAGGAAGTGTATCAGGTTCCGTGTCGACGTTTAATGTGTTCTCGAATATGCCACTCCGTGTTGTCAGTTGAAGATATTTTGAGACTGGGATACACGGAGGCACTAGCATTGCCTGAAATTCAAGTATGGGTTATTGATGCTTGGCGACGAATGTCGCCAGATGCCCACGTAAAAACAATGCAATGGTGGGTTCATTTTGCGTGTCGTTTCAAAGGCCTCTTTAAGAAAGGCCTTATACCCATTTGCTCCCAACGCATTGAACTCGCATACGCCTTGTGGTTTGAATGTGAATTGCAAAAAGCGGCCCGAACCATTCATATACTACAAAAAGTACAAAAGCATTTAGAAAAAAATCTGACAACAGAAATAAAGGCGGCACTCGCGGCCTCGCAAGATTTAGCAAATTGTTTTAGATGTATTCTAAACGCCGTGTCCAAAGAGAAGAGAGGCATGCTTTGTGTCAGTTTCTTTCAAGAACACGGCCCAACACGACTGCCGTGGAATACGAAGGTTATTATAGTGCGAATGACAGTCATCAAACAATTGGCATCTTCTTCAAAACCCTTTGTGATGCAACTCACTTGTCTGGACGGGTTTGTGTACAATGTTTTACTCAAACACGAGGATGTTCGTACGGATAGATTGGCCATGATAATGGGGTATTGGATTAACCACTTGACAGGCTCTTGTAAAGTCTTTACCTACGATGTCTTTCCTTTGAACGACCATTCGGGTGTTGTCCAGATGATTCCGTCCACGACCACTCTGTACGATATACGAAATTCAAACATAACACTATTAAATTACATTATGACCGCCAATGAATCGCTGCACGTCAAGACACTTCGTCAACGGGTGATTTCGTCTACGGCCGGCGCCTGTCTATTGGCGTTTACCATGGGGCTTGGAGACCGTCATCTGGAAAATATATTGGTCTGCTCGGACGCGCATTTGGTTCATGTGGATTTTGGATTTGTGCTGGGCGACGACCCCAAGCACGCCCACACACCCATGCGTATTACCGAAGACATGGTAGACGCTATGGGCGGCAGACAATCCACGACATTTGTCTCCTTTGTGAAACTGACACAGCAAGGATATGCCGCCATGCGACTACACACATCCTTCTGGTACCATTTGTTGTCGGCAGAATGCTTTATTTTTGGAGATAAACGCCGCCACTGGAAGCGCATTCGAGACCACATACTGGACAGATTTGTCCCGGGCGAGTGGAACGACCAAGCTTCATTACAGATAGAAACTGTGGTCCAACAAGCGGCAACATCGTCTTGGTACCAATCTTTTCTTGATTTGACACACACGGCGTCCAATCAAATGGGTGGTATTTTTCGCCTGGAACTATAAAGGGCTGGCCGCCAAAAATAAATGTCTGTTCTAGCCACTCCCGTTGTTACATTTTATCAAGCCCCTTTAGGAATATCGCCTTCAAAAGTCATCGTCAACGGGTCTTGGTCGGCGGCACGGTTTAAAGGCCACATGAACCCACGAGTATTATTTAGAATGCGCCTGCACGCGTGGAAACAACAATATGAATCAAGAGTCGCGGCGGCGTGTCTCGACTGGGTCATTATGGACGAGTCAGGCTCTACTAAAAACATGTTAATACTCAAACTGACCGATAAAAACTTTTCGGACTGTCTACAAAACGAAACGTTTATGAACCATATACAATCAATACTAGACAATCGCCCATCCATATATAATGTACATACTACTCTTAACAACTACATCCAGGAGATTTGACGGTCGCAGTCACTGGCAACGCGGGCAAAGAGGGCGACAACCAATCCGCCTGATGAACAACAACGGCATCTTTCATTTTAGAAAATAAATTGGTAATTCCCTCACCGGTTTTAGCCGAAGTATAAATATGGTCAAACATGCGGTCTTTTACCCACGAGGTGATGTTCGTCGATGCGAACGGGTGCAAATCGGTTTTATTGGAGACGACTATTATCACGGGGTCGTGCCTCTGAGGTGTTTTATCCTGAATTTGTTTAAACCATCTTTCTAACTGGTCTACCGATGTCTCTTGAATGTCGTGCACAAGGACAAACACATGTCCACGCGCAAAATAAGAGGACGTAATCGCTTCAAACCGCTCTTGGCCACACGTGTCCCAGATAGACATTTTGATATCGTCGTGCTCGATGGGAATGAAATCGACGGCTAGCGTAGAGACCGTTTCGCCGGGCTTTTTGAGATAGCGACGAATAATGGACGTCTTACCAGCACCAACATTGCCCACAAAAACAATATTGTACCTCATTTTTTTAATATAAATAAATAATTATATAGTCGGTGTCACGTTTATTTTTTTCACACTATAAATGCTTTAGTGTATAATATCATATGGATTTGTTTACGAAATTGTCCGCCGACACAAAACAATTACTTTGGTTGTCCGACAAAAGTGGGGAAGGCATCGTTGATCAAATCACTAAACTTCACAAACAACATCCGCAGACAACTAAACTTGAAATTATTCGTTCGAACAAAAAATCAACGTTGTCTATCTTATGGGTAAAAGCACTTCCAGTGAACGCCGTCACTTACGAAGACAAAAAAAACCCGTTTAAAACTGCTCTATGGAAAAAAATGAAAACTGTAAACAAGTTTAAAAACAATAATAGCGACGTTCAGGTATCAGTTCCACCGGAAAAAGATTTAGACTCCGAATTGAGTGAAAATATTGCATACGTCGTCCCCGGCTATTCAGAAGCCGGTTCGTTTGCCGACGCGAAAACACTGGTAGCGTATAATGGTCATTTGTGCGTTATTAAAAGCTCGGAAGAGACTGCTATGGACGAAATTTTGTTTGAAATTATTACACAGGCGTATCTATTTGAACAAATTCGGAATCGCTCATGGGTTTTAGAGCAAGCCAAAGAATATGTAAAACAACAAAAAGATATGGGTGTAAAAAAAAATGTACCCGCCAAAGTTGCTGCCGACGGCGCTATTTACAAAAAAATTAAAGTACCCGAACTATTTTTTGTCCAGCGTTTTGCCGAGGAAGAGGACGACGGCGACGACCGGGCAATGATTGACGTTGAGAGCGAGGCCGACGTCGACATATGCATGCATCGTGCAGAAGGTGCACCATTGAAAACATTCGGGACGTCACGCTTAATGATAGCTCTGGCACATGTCTGCAAAGCCCTGTGGCATCTTCAGCGCGATTTCCACTTCATGCATCGTGATTTATCGGGCCACAACGTATTTTTCGACTACGCTTCCAAAATCGTCACGTTCATTGATTTTGGCATGTCATGCGTTAATCCAGACTTGCACCAAGGCGCATGGCAATCGGGAAACGACGATTTTTATAAAAAATCGGACGAGCACGCATCCAAATGTACGAACGAGTCTCTCGATATTTGTATTTTGATTTCATTCCTTACCCATTCCGGAACCCACGCGTGGTGCAATGCCGAACTCGTGGAAATGAAAAAAAAAATGAAAGAAACGATTGCTACCTCTGAAAACGAAGCCGCTAAAGCAAAGTTAAAACTGACACCAAAATTAAAATCGAAACTGAAAAGCATTGAAAATACCGTACTCACTGACGAACAACGACGGCTATTCACCCAAAAAGCCATCAAAAGGGCTGTCGCGAATGGTCAATCTTACACAGCCCTAGATTATGGCGAAGGCAACCCTGGTAATCTGGCGCCACCATCCGCCCCGCACTGGTGGCTCTTCAATCTGGTCGAATTTCCAGTCGAGTATTATTACCCAACCAATGTCTTAACACGATTGTTGGAACACATACCAATCAAAGAGTGGTTCGCCATTCGCGCAAATTGGACAGACGCATTCGACGCCGCCATGCCCAAAAACATTCGGATTGGAATAAAAGACGGAGTAGCCATCGAACAATTGGCAGGCGCCGGCCAAATCGGAAAAGAAGGCCTGTTGGTTAAGCTGTATAAAACAAATCAATTGGCGGTGGAATTCGGCCACATTCAGTATTATCTAGATATCGAAATATGTGAACGAATAGTTTAATTTTTTTTCAAAACAACCCCGATATAATTTTTAAGAGCGATTCCTCTTCCTCCTCCGCTGGTACCGTCGTTGTTGTCGCTCCCTTAAATGTTCTGTCCGTCCGTTTGTCCACAAGTGAGTCCAGCGTGGCCAATTTTTTGCACAATGATGGATGTACATATGTGTCAAGTGTTTCGGTGCCAAGTAGGTAGTATATATCGCAACGCTCGGTTTGTGAAATGCGATGAATCCTATCTTCCGCCTGTATAAGACAACCCGGTACCCAATAGAGCTCACCAAAAACACATTCCGACACGCGCGTCAGTGTTACGCCCGTCCCTGCCGCCATAATCGACAAAATGGCGATGCGCATCGTCTCATCCGTCTGAAAGGCTTCTACGTTCGCCTGTCTTCGAGCGGCCGGCGTCGAGCCATCAATACGCATGTAATTATACTTATCGGCCACCGCTTCTTCTACAGCATTCAAGACCACTTGGTGATAGGCGAAAAAGATAAACGAGCGTCCCTCCTCGAGGGCAGCAATCACCCATTTAGCAATGGCCTCACATTTGGCGGTTGACGTCGCCACGAAGAGTTCGGAAATGACTTTCTGACGTTCAAACATTTGAAGACGCTGTTGCTCCGAGCCCGCCGGCAATTTGTACATTGTCAAATTCAATTCCTTCCATTTGCGGAAGCCGGCTTCCACATCGCCCAGCAAATCCGTCTTTACTTCCAACCACACGGTGTGGCGCGTTTTCGCCGGCAATTGTGTGAGGACGTCGCGTTTAAGGCGACGAACCATGAAGCCTTTTCGCAACACCCAGTTCAACTCATGTCCTAGTGAAGCACCGCGGTCATCGTAGCCAAAAGGCGTAGGTTTGCCATTGCAGTATCTTTTAGCGTACGAGGTGTAATTTTTGACGTATATGGGGCGTAACATCAACAACTGTGAAAACAGTTCAATGGGTCGATTGAGGGCAGGTGTCCCGGTCACCAGCATAGCAAACTTGGCCGACTTGACCAGTGGTGTGCACGCTTTGGTACGCTTCGTCTTGCGAGATTTGACGTAGTGCGATTCATCACAGACAACTACATTAAAGACGCCGGTGGGTATCTTAAGGGCTACCAACATGTCATAAGAAACGATACACGCTTCACCTTCGAGGGTCTCATTACCCTTCTTGACCAATTGACCATCCAAGTTGAGCCATTCCTTAAGGGCATGTGTCCACTGATAGCGCAAATACGATGGACAAATAACTAGAACACGTGCCGGTAAACAATGGCCAATAAAAGCGAGCGCTTGCCGTGTCTTTCCAAGACCCATATCATCCGCCAATAGACATCGACCACCGTACAAATTAAACGCTTGTTCGACACCCTCCTTTTGGTACTCAAACAATGGCTCCCACAACGCTGGCGGTATTTTGTTGACATCAAACGTGGGCGTCACCACACGTCGACGAATATTCCACACGTAGGAGGGGATATCTTCCACGGTAAAGTTATCGCTGGCCGAAACTAGTGTGCGCACATCAACGGCGGCCATGTCAAAGGTTTTGCGCTTGTCATCGACGTGACACAATTTCTTTAAGTCAGAAACGTCTTTGTTCGACATTTTGTGCATTTTAACGCGTACAGTGTCATCATTGACCATAGAAAGCTGTATATTTTTCTTAGGGGGTTGTTTACGATAGAAACGCGGCATGATTTATTAGACAAATAATAGAAGCAAAAATATAAATTAGATTATTCGTAATAATTGTGATTTAGTTAATATAATTGACATTAATAATCGTCGTGTTCACCACGGGCACCGTAACCGTACGTGGGCCGGACTTTAGCGTTCATCAATTCCATGATTTTCGACCAGTTCATTATAAGTCCTTCTTCTCCCCATCTTCCCAACCCAAAGTCTGCGAATGTTTCATCTCCTTTTCTTCCCTTTCCCAGAATCTCAGTACTTCCCGAAATCTTGGCGTCGTTGACGGATTTAATGTAATCAACCAGGTACTTTTTGGCGGCGGCTTGTGTCTTGAAATGAGACGCATCGACATTACCGTTTTCGTCATGTTTAACCTCCACTTCCTGGTAGGGGTTATTCAACGCATACTTTTCACCATCGACTTCCCAAAATTCTCCGTCGAAATCAATATCATCAGGAAGGTTTTTTTCGAGAAACTTGAACGATTTGGCACTCCAGATGTCCGCGCGTTTACGTTTGACACGTGCGACCTCATCGGGCTCAGTTTCGTCGTCAAAAACAATGAACCAAGGTTGCCACGATACTCTGAGTTTTTTCGTCTTGCGGTCGATACTTTTACGACCAAGGTAAAAATCCGGTACCTGTTTAGTGACTGTCAGACGTTGCTGTAGTTCCTCTGTCAGACATTTGGCGAGGCGCGATGCTATTACCGGGTTTTTATCCGCTTCACGAAGTCCAACGCGTTTGTAACGATATGGATTCAAAAGCCCAAAAAGTCTCTCCGCTTCTTCAACTTTGTCTTTACCATACGCTTCGTTAAGAACTTGTTCATCGAACACGAGCGGCTTGTTGGGGTCTTTTAGTGGTCCCTGATGAATTGGTGTGCGGTCTTCTTTTGCTGTAAAGACCAATGGTCCCCCATATACACTTTTTTTGGCGTATATAACGCCAACACCGCTGGTTTTGACAATATCATCAGGGAGAGAGGTCTTGAACACATATTCACTGAATCCCAGGTCGGGCCAGTCTTCCAATACAGAAGACTCTTTACTTTCGCCCGAGTGTGGGCCAGAAGACCCGCCTGAATGAGAGCTCTCGACTGGGCGGGTCGATTTCTTTTTACCGCTAACAGGAGCATTACATTCGGTACCATGTGCAACATGTTGGTGAATAGACGTTGTACTGAGGGACGCCATTGTTTTGTTGTTAAATATTCCTTATATAGTTTGATTTGATTCAAATCAAATTTGACGTGAAGCAGGAAAAATATTCCTGTTGAAATTTGATTTGAATCAAATCAAATATTCCTTGTAATTAAAAACAAAAAACATCAACAATGAGTCTTAACGAATTATTACCCAGTGTTGAAGACAAGTTCCCACTCAAGTTTGGGAATGAAACGTGTGAAGGTCCTGGTACGTTTCCCGAATTCATGACGAAAGCAAGCATGGCAGCGTCCAATAATGAAAAGACAATTGTCACTATGGCGAATGGTGGCAGGTTAGTTTTTCAAGTTTCGAGTTCAGATGTATCCGTCGATAAGGGGAAAAGATTCATGGTTGTTTCTTGGCTCACAAAGCAGCCCACCATCTACTACCCGTACGTAGAGTTTCAAGCTCCCGAAAGCAAAGTTCCTATACGTAATATAGGAATCCGTGGAGCGTTGCAGGAAATCGTCGACGCAATGTCTGCAAGGATTTCTAGAACTATGTGTTGGAATGTAAATGTCCATCCGTCGAAAAATATTATTGAAATTTCCGGACCAAACGACGAAATGTGTACTGGACGTCTGCACGTAGGTGCACCAACCCACGACCAACCTAACGTTAGTTGTGGCACGTCAGGTCAGTACACTCACCTGGTTTTGGATACTGGTGGCAAGGTTGTATCATTCGATTTGACCCACCCACGGTTTGAACCCGACAAAAAATGTTACAACAACAAAAACATGAAAAAAGGCGGGCATTTCTGGAACGACGAGTACGACAAAAGTTGGTACAACTATTCACCAGTAGGTGGAGTGCTCATGGGCGAGATAATTACTTTTTGCAACACCCATTTCGAAAGTAATACCAGTAAAAAACGCAAAGCAGAAGATAACGAGGAGCCCGAAGAAGGAAAAGTAAAAAAAAACAAAAAATAGAAGTTTACCCTATAATAAAAAATATTCCTGTTCAAATTTGATTTGAATCAAATCAAATTTGTCTTGAAGTATAAATGTCCGCCGAACCACTTCTTCCACCGACCTGTTACATATGTTTGGAAGAATGTAATACGACTTCCCCGTGCAAATGCGAGGCACCAGTACATCGCAAATGCTTGTGGCAATACAATCGAAATAGCGGCGGCGACAAATGCACGATATGTCGAGGAGAATTCGAACAAGTCTTCAAACCGTGCCGGTGTGTCGCGAAGGTTATTTTGGGCCTCTTATTTATGTGCGGGTTTTATCTCATCGTTGATTTTCTGAGACAGTGGCTTTTTAGGTGAATGGATATGGTAGGTGACGAGAACGCGCTTAAAAATAGATTTAGACAATTTGTTGTAAAAGAATTGTAAATTTGTTTTCACTAAAAATTTTGATTTGAATCAAACGTTTAAACTTGGCGATAGCGAAGCGTCAATGAACTTTGTCGACCACGTCGCCCACCTCTCAGAGCGGGCGAAACCACCTTCCGACATCAAAATTAAGAAGCTCTTACCGAGCGCCGTAGATATGTATAGGTGGAGACCGGCGTCGGGAATATTTAATAGAGTTTGTGCGTACGACTACCTGTTTGAAGATGGCACGGTTATCGTGTATTTTAAAAATAGTATGCTCGCCGTTCAAGTCCCGCCCGACGCGTTCGACGGCGAATTTCTGCCCAAGACATGGCTCAATGACGCCTTTCGCGTGCACTATCGTTGTTCACAAACCGGCAATATATTGCAGGGCTGTTTGATGATAGGAAGCGAGCTCTCGCCCAAGATGATTATGATTGGCGAAAAAACACTTTTAGAAACACTACCTAAAAATTAACCATATATAAGTTTATATTTTGTATCATAAATGTCTTATCATCAACACGTGCAACCAGCCGAAGGGTTGTTGGATTGGCTTTACCAAAACGACGACCTTCAAACGTTGTTAGACGCCATAGATACTGTCGACAACAAGACGGATGACGAAAAACAAGAATTGTTGGATATATTTTTGCGTTCTGACGTGCGCGGGTGGGCTACGGCCGACCAATCCAAAGCCATCAAATTGCGTAATTTTCTGAGCGCTGAAACTGAGCGATTGCAACAAGAATTCGCCAAGAAAAAGAATTTGGCCATTCGTAGAAAGGTGGTTCGATTACGTCTCAAGTTGCGTGAAGTCAATGAAATATTTGCGCCCGATTTCTTTGATAACGAAGAAGCCTTTCAGGCGAAAGCGGACGAGTTTGTGGCGTCCGGACTTTTTGAACGTATGAAAAACGAATTTCTCGGGTTTCTACAGTATAGACAAGGTACGACTATCTCTGAGTGGCTGTCGAATTTCAAAGCGGCCTTTGGTTCGTGGCGTCGAACCATCAGTCGCGACCACATTATATTATTTTTCTGTGTCATGGGCGGCCTCACCATTTTATGGTACGGCGGCGCTTTGACCGGCATTATCGGCTCTATTGTGAAAACATTGAACGTGATTAACCAAACAATGTTGAAAATCCCCTTTCTGCATTTTGCACATTTCATTCCGGGTCTCGTTTCGGCCGATACGAATGAAGAGCGCGTTGACCTCGCCAAGAAGGCTGCCATTGATTCCACATTGGTCGTATTTTTGAGATTTTTCTTCAAGTATACACTAACGACTTTAACGGGATTTGACCCGTCTAATCATGTCATGCTAGTGATGTCGATTGTCAATAACATTGCTCGACAAGCGCCTGCTGACCTGAATTCGCCAAAGAAAAGGGCCAGCGTAGTCTTTAGTTTTAGTTCCATGATTATTTTGGGCGTGGGTCTCTTCAACACTGCTACGGGTGTCAGTCCTAGGTCTGGCAAGGCGTATCACACCACGCTGGAGTTGATTTCTGGTACGATTGTTGGTATGTTCTTACAAACGGTGGGCCAACGGTATCAGCAAAAAATAAGAAGCAGTTTCCCCGCAAGATGTTTGCAAGCTCTCTGGGACTTATTAAAAAGAATACCCGGGCTTAATTATAAAGCTATATATGGAGGTATCGGCGGCGATGCTGAGATGGGTGCATCGCCACAGCTAGAGGAAGAACATGTGGGAGAAATGGTGGAGGCCCTCGAGGAGCCGAACTATTCAAACCCACAAGACGCGCAGCACATTCTTTCATCAGTGGAAATTACGTTCGGGCCACAAGCGCTACGGGTACGGGCGAGGAACGGTAAATGTTTACATGATATAGTAGAAAAATATAAAATCATCTTTTAAAATTGTATGGATGAATAATCTTTACCTGCGAAGTTCCGGTGACGAGTGCCAAATGGGTTGTTCGTGTAATTGTTCACCGCTTCGTCTTTTTGTCCACCATTGCTCAACCGTCTCTCCCTAATAGAGTTTTCTGTCCGTGTTATTTTTATTTTGCTTTTGTATAATCGATACAAACATTTAAAATGACATGTTGTACATTCTCGAGCACCCTTTGCTGAATCAATCTCGAACTTTTCACACCCACATATTTTAAAATTGCCGCTACAACATGTGCACGCATTAATTATCATGATGAGAACAATACCAAACACAAAAGCTAGTATGGTAACCATAACACCGCCAGAAATACCCCATATCAAAACAGCGAGCGCGATAAAACGTGCCCATGGTTGTATATTGTACGACAATTCATTAAGTGGTTCCGCCTTTTCGGAGGATTGATATTTTTGAATCACGGATATATTCGTGTTTAATTCTGATATATGGTGTTTACAAGCATAAGCCTTCTTTAATTTGGGCGCCTGTGTCCAAATATCCTTAGAAGTGAGCGTGGCGTCTTCAAGAGTATTAAAAACGACCTCCGACCACGAACTTATTGTCGAAACGACTTTTCTAAACCAATTTCGGTCTTTTTCATTTGGGATGTTTAAATCGACTCTAAATTTACTGGGTAATTTGGCTTGTTCAAAAAATGACAACTCCGCAGATGCTATTCTAGTCACTATTGTCAAAAGATTAAAAGAGGATACTATCCATTTTTCACAACGCTTTCCAATTTGTTCCTGCAACAAATTAAATCTTTCGGCGGCCGTTTCAATAGGCGTTAATAAATCTTGGTCTTCTTCTTTTCCAGCTGGTTTCATGCATCCACACAATACCATAAATCTTAACAAAGATTTCCCATAAATATGATTCGAATACGATGCAAAAAAACGAAATAAAATAATAAAATAAGTGAGTCCAACAACCGCGGTCATAATTGTCGCAGTGCGCACATAGTTGGGTTCTAAGTCCGACATTTTTGCCGCAACGCCATATCTAGTATCGAATGCATAGTCGGTGTGATTGACGGCTAAATCATCACCCTTTACCATGCGATTGTCTTCCACAAAAGGATGGTTTGAGAGCCCTAGACCGATGTACATTGTGCTTAGGATGGTCGTGGAAAATGACAAAAAAGAAGCGAAAAAAGTCACCACCACGAAATTAAATTTGGCATTCAAATTTTTGAGTTCTTCCGGTTCAAACTTTCGAAGTCGGTCACGGTTGATATGGGGATACACACCACCTGCAAAACGAGCCTCGACTTGATTGATATGAACGCCCAAAAAGAAAGATTCAATGACGGACAAAATAGATAAGCAAACCGTAATCACACAAGAAATGGAAAACATTGCCGCTTTCCATTCGGGCTGGCCATCCGTGTTACCCAACAACGAACCAAACGCAGCAGTGGCCATTCCCAGAGTCAGAGTAGAAACAACAGAAGCCTGATTAATCATTTGAGTGTAATCTGACAAGATGGCCGTGATGCGCTCTTCAAGTTCTTCTCGTAGTTCAGAGAGTGTTTTGATGGCTTCGAATTCCGTTTTTTGTGACGCGGACATATATTCCATAATTGCAATCGCGGTCTCAGATTTTATGGTTTGTCTGCCCACGACTGCACTAGCGGTACCAACGACAATGTCCGTGCCGAATGCATATGGGTTCATCTTTATCGATGAATTTTTCAAGGCGATTTGTGGTACAACATCTGACGCAAATTTAATCATATGGTTAAAAAAATCTGTTAACGACATTTTATTTATGTTTGACTCCCACTATATAGTATGTTTTTTTTTACAGAATATCTTTCGCCGATGGGTCTGAGCGACCGGTCATAAATTGTATCGACCAATACAGAGCTATCATAAACGTCATCACTAAATCGTCATTACCCTGCTCCTTACCCGAGTAAATCACCTTTGGAATATTGTACTCCTTACCGCGGGGCACCACAATCTTGCTGAAAATAGACAACTGTTTGCGAAACATGCGCTTCACACGCGCCTCGCGCGCATTAGCATCGCCATAGGGATTAGCACACACGAACTGAGATGCGTACCATATGCCTTGTCCTGCAAAACGTTCGACAGACGTGTTGGCGTATAATTCTTTACGTTTGTGTGTTGTAATGACGCCGGGCTCGCCCTTTTCCATAAGAGACCGACATTTGGGAATATCACGCAACATATGGGCCATGTGTGAGGCCTCGTGGCCTAAGTTTGACTCAGGTATAAAGATAATGAACGAGGACACAAACATGTTACGAATGGCGCGCACATGCGTCTCCAATAGATTGCGAATCTCTCCGTGTCCCTTGACAGCATGAGATTCCATTCCACAGACGGCAAAATTATTATTGTCCTGATATAAAGACACAATGGCCATCTGTGACGAACCGCCACCGTTGGGGTCACATGCCACGAATATAACGCGCGGCGTTGAACTCGACGTGTAGGGCGGTCGCGAAGCAAACACGTTGAGCCAGTCGTCTTGGAAGATGGCGTTGGAGTCGTTCGTCGTCACTCCCATGGACTCACGAAGCATGTCTTCCGTATTATCGCCATAGATCTGGCGGACCATATCCTGTTTCCCACCGGACTTCCACTTTGGTAACAGGTGCTTCATATGTGTACATTTTTCGGGGTGGGCCGTTAATTTACAGTCCTCACAAACCATTGAGATTTGGATCTGGTTGAATAGCTTTTCGCCCGCTTGGTCGACCATCTCAAACATCATCGAGTAGAAATTCGACGAGTCTTGAGGTGTTGAGATACATATGAGTGCCGTTGTTTCTAGCTCAAGTAACGGCACAATCACCTCGTGGAACATTTTTATCGGCATAAATGCGGCCTCTTCCAATAAAATAAGGTCACCTCCGACCCCTCTTAATTTATCGGAACCAGAGGGATATGACGCGACCTTGCGGACGTCGTTGGCGCCTTCGCCGTAGTAGAACAGAAATTCACCCTTTTTCTTACAGCTGTCGGCATGATTCGTGCCCATATCTTCGTCAATCAGTTTGATGAATTCGTGAATTTTCGCAAGCATACCGTCAGAAGCACGACGACCCGTCGAGAAAATACACAACTGGGCCTTTTCGACGCTCAAAAAGTAGGCGGCGACAAACATTGCGACAGCGGTCGTCTTTCCGAAGCGTCTCGGAGTAAGACAAAGTACCTGTTGCTTGAGGTTAGGCCACTCATTCATGGATTTAATCTTATCCATATCTACTTCAGGGTCATCCTTATACAAATGAAGTGCCACTGCCTGTAAAAAAGACTCATGAAATTGTTTCTGCATTTCGGAGCGGTCGTAGCCCTTCACATGGTCGCAAAAGTTGCGTATGTTGGCGAGACGGATATCGCCGTAGTTTTTCTGTTTTGTTTTCACTTGATTGGTGACTGTTTCGTAGTGGGTTTTTGGTTTTAAGGTAACCAACGAATTAAGCATTTCCTTTTGGTAGTACTCGTATGCGCCGACCAACAGAGGCCGGTAGGATATGCGCGAAGATTTGGGGAGCGGCGCCGAGGAGCTTGAAGACCTCGAAGAAAGTTGTACGAGTGGACCCATCCGACGTTTTTTAGACGACGGTTCATTAATGACAGAAATACAAGACGATTCACCAGGGCAACACTCACAACGTACTTCTAAAGACATTTAATATAATATAATGTTATTTATACTCTTTTTTACCATTTTTTACATGACCAGTATCCCGCTGTAAGTTTACTCTTTTTATCGGCGCAATTATGTCTTGCTCGAAAGGCGGCCCGGCGCTTAGGGTCGTATGACCGATTGCGCATATGGGCGTCTCCAAAACGAACCAATCTCGTTTTTCCATTTTCACACGCTTTCACTTTGAATTGTTTGTTTTTATGAATGTCTCTGACGGGATGATTACATTTCATAGAACCATAACGACTATGTCCGGACGATATTGCGGTGTGAGAAGCTTTAACCATTTAATAGCGATACAAAACTTAAATACATTCTTTGTCATAAGTTGGTCATATGTGACTATTAATATTGGTGGTTTAAGACTAGTAAAAAAATGTTGCGCTCTTTTTTAAAAAAGTCAAGACCAATCACTCTGGGAAGATGGGCACGCAATAATGAAGCGCGCAAGGCCGAATTAGCAAATCACGACCATTGTGGCGGGCCACAGTGTAGTAAAACTGAGCTCACGAAATCGTACGACAATACTATGGATTTTACATTGTGTGCGTTGCAATCGTTTCATGTTAACCCGACGAACGAACATAAAAATACAGACGCCACTAGACTTTGACCTATCAAAAAGTTGTGGTGGTTACCATAAAAAGAAGCGTATACCAACGATAGACGTGTTATTAACATTATTATAACATTATTATAAAGATATTACATATATTCTACTTCTTCTTTGTATGTAGTGTTCGAAACGAACAATTTATCGAGACGGTGTTTAACATCGCCAGTGTCTTTAGATAGCTGCCTCTTTTCAGGTGTGATGTTTAACACCACATCTGGACTTTTAATTTTCCCTGTCATGACAATACATCTACCAACGCAATTGTCCAATTTTAGCTCGCGCATGCGGCCTAAAATGAAATCGTTGTGTCCAAAGAGTCCTATACATCTATTTAGCGCGCGCCCGGCGCGTGTTAGCTTGTTTTTAGCCATTGTGTACATTTTATCTTGAACAAGACCCATGTCTGTAAACGCTTGGTTAAAAACGGCTATGCCTACGAATTTTGGTTCAAACGCTCCGTCTTTCAAAACTATCTGAATGCGTTTGGAGTGTTCCGGTACCACCAGTGGGTCGACATCGTTTCTGCGCCGTGGCCTGGATACCTTGACGCGCTTGGGGCCGCGCTTGTGTATGCGAACGATATTCTTCCACGCGTCTGAACCTTTCTTCTTACGACCTCGACGTTTCGGCATTTTTGATTTGATTCAAATCAAAAATGATAAAGCCAAAATTTGATTTGATTCAAATCAAAGATGATACAGACAAAATTTGATTTGATTCAAATCAAATTCGGTATAAAGGTTTTCTTTTTTTTATCAGATGGCAGATTGTAATGCATGTACCCCTCAACATATGAACCCAGTGGGGACAAATTGCCGTGGTGTTCCTATACGATTTACGGTACAAGGCCGTGGTACTCCCTTTGTAAATATAGGCCCTGTTGCCAGACATTTTCATGTACCGTATTTGAAGTATGGCGCTATTCCTGGTGGTTATAGAGTAGACTACGAGCCTGTCCGATGGTCGTGTACTTGTCCTGATTTTGTATTGAACCTACGTCGTCAAAGTTGTTGTAAACATATTATGATGTGTATTGATTTTCAATTGCCGGGACATTCTGGTACAGAGTATCCCGGCGGAGCGGAAAACTATTTGAGGGCGCATGTACTTCCGGAGTTGGTGCCATCAGAAGCCATGTTTCGACAATTGGTACCTGATGGACTATAAATGGCTTTGGCCCCGATCTAGAATTTCGCTCTTTAAAGTAACAGAATGCCTAAAGTGAAACGTCCCAAGAAGCCCAAACGAAAACGCATTGACCCGAATGATTTTCGCAAAGATGCTGAACGTGAAGATTTGGCGTTGCCGGCGTTTGAACTCCAAAATGTTGTGGCCACATTCAATCTCGGTGTTGACCATCTCGACTTGAGAGCGATTGCACTTGAAAAACCGTTTATCGAATACAATCCGCAAAAGTTTGCGGCGGCCACCTTGCGAATTCGAGAGCCGAGAACAACCGCCCTCGCGTTCGCCTCTGGCAACATGGTCTGTACGGGTGCCAAGACTGAATTAGAATCGCGCCTGGCCGGACGTAAGTATGTTCGCTTGTTGCAAAAACACGGCATTCCTGTCTCTTTCAGAACCTTTAAGATTCAAAATATTGTCGCGTCCGCCGAAGTTCCCCACACACTCAAGCTATTGGAACTGTCGCGGTCGTATGGTCCCTATGTCTCATATGAGCCCGACCTTTTTCCTGGACTTGTTTTCCGAACGACGGAGCCCAAATTGGTCTTTTTGTTGTTTCGTTCGGGTAAAATCGTGATAACAGGAGCCAAATCGAGAGTCGAGATTGAAAAGACTTTCAAGATGTTATTCTATGGCATTATTGTAAAATACATTGATTGGGACGATGATACACAATCGAGTTCTGATTATAGAGCTAAAATGAGAAGACAAACAAATTACAATTAGTGTATATCTTTAAAAAACTCGTGTACAAAACGTTTTGACGTTTCTGGCGATAACCGTCGTGTTGATGTATCCTCTTGATGCCCAACGGGCTTAAATTGTATTGTTTGGGGCAACGAACTTAGTATGTCTTTAAATGAGTCTGGGCCATTTTGTTTGAGCCAAGATATACATTCCGGCGGCGCGACTTCGTTCACTCTGTGTAGTACCATGTATTGTCCGGTGTCAGAGGTTAGGACAAAAGGCTGTGTTTGTGGGTTACTACTGGATTGTTCGTTCGTGGGTTCGTCACACGGGATAGATTCGACGGGTACAGGGGTATTCGGATGTGATTTTTTAAACCACAGTGTCCACTTATCGAGGGTCGCCTTGAGTGTTTCAATATGGTGTGTTTGTGATGCAATCTGTTCATATAATAGAATTTGTTTGGATGAATTCGATTCTTTCGTGAGTTGTTTTTTCTGCAGGTGTTTGAACAACACTTCCATGGGTTGGTCTGTACGTTGATGACGCACACGTTTCCATGAAGAGTATCGTGTGTGATATTCGTCGAGACATTCTTGTATGCATGTTTCGGTCCAATCTGTCAACGATTCGAACGTGCGTATGAATCGCTGCTGTTCGATTGTGGCTGGTGCGGAAAAGACTGGTCGGGCATCTTCTCCGGGTTTCTGCCAGGTACATTTCCATATGAGGCCGCCCTTGGCAACTTTTCCCGTGAATATGTGTTTCTTAAATGAAAAGTAAAGTGTATCATCTACAAATACGATTTGAGTTTGCAATAGCTGTTGAAGACGTCGCATTTGTTTGATATAAAAATTGGATTTATTTAAAAATCCACATAGTCGTTACGCATTCTATTTTTGGATGGCCTGTAAAAAACCACGTGGATTATAAAAATAAGTTTTTTTATTATGTCAATGTTATGTACAATTTGTGTGAATAAAAAGGCGGACATGGTAACGGATTGCGGTTGTTGGTATCATACAGAATGTTTTCAACAAACATGGTCAGATTGTCATTTGCCTTGTCGACATTGTTCCAGGCCGCTTGGACACGCATATCAAGACGCGAATTCGGGCGATTGGGTGGTTGGCGTTTCCGGCGGCGGCAAATGGTGCTCGTGTTACAAAGTGACAGCAAACGAATCCAAAATCATCCCCTATAATAAAATATTAGGAAAATGGAAACGTACAAATGGGAGATTACATTC
>Ga0228674_1000974_pt1 | contig 18085 bp, 17 predicted proteins | sample 1D_rmetaG_FD_189054 | JGI IMG/M metagenome (GOLD analysis project Ga0228674, IMG submission 189054) | Seawater microbial communities from Monterey Bay, California, United States - 1D_r | ecosystem: Environmental > Aquatic > Marine > Coastal | place: USA: California | collected 2016-09-26
GCGGTGGCGGTAGCGGCAGAGGCGATGGCATCGGGGGCGGTGGCGGCATCGTTGGTGGCGTGAGAGGCGGCTGTGGCGGATCGTCCCCCGACCAAAAGCAGCCTGTTGTGCTGCGACATCGTTCATAAGAACGCCAACGGCACATGTTGTTGCTGTAGAGTTGCAAGTTGGTCGAATAGCAGAACGGGTGTGTTGGCGGATCCAACGGCGAATCGGTTACATTTGACGACAGCGGCGAGGAAACACCATCGTGCGTGGAAACACCATCGTGCGTGGTCGTGGTTGGTTGATGCGTAGGAAGCGACGATGGAGGTGACACCGATGGCAACGATGGCAACGACGGCGGTGTTTGCAGCGTGGTGTTTACAGACATCGGTGCCGTCGCCCACATGTAGGTACCAACGACCATACCACCCAATCCCAAAACGGCGGCCACTATCAAAAATGCGGTGACAACCCCCAACGACAAATCGGACAGGAAGATGCTCGTTGACGCCCTTTGGGGGTTGGAAAGAATTGGCACCTTCTCGCCCTCTTGTACCGTCGAAGGCCGGTTGTCGTGGAGCTCATTTTTGGGGATTGGCTTCGCATTTGGCTTTGTTGTCGGCTTCTCAAATATAACCAAATTATCTTCCTTGATCGGACGCAGTAAGCGTTGGGCGTTGGGGGTTTGAACGTCGTCCTCTATGAATTTGCCTAGCGACATGTACCAATCGGACTGCGGCAACCCTATCTGCGAGAGGGTACCAATACTGCTGCAAACGTTGCGATGCGTGGCCGCACTCGTTGTATAAAACGTCCCCTGATAAGCATGCAACGGCTTTAGGGACGATCCCGGCTTCTTGCCACGTCGTTGACTTTGTTGACGTACGACGTGCGCCATTGGACGTGTCAACTACGAAAGGGATTCTCCATGCGTTGTTATGCATTTCACATTTACGATCTAACTCTTATATAGACATCTAGTTACATGGATCTAGTTACCACACGAAAACCTATCCCTCCCTTCAAAACGCGAGCGCGCTAAGCTGTATGTAAAACAAGCTATACATGAGCCGGTATCGGTTGCGTTTTGATAGACAGTGCGGACGCAACCCGATGACAACGGACGCTTTTGCTACATCGACCAATAGCTCCGGTTCGGTGAGAAATTCGCAGCTGAACAGCTCGTTTTGTGATTCGATTGTGAACGGTTCGTTGCGTGCTTTGCGCAACGGACAGCTCGAGCTGGACGACGTGCTGAGCATCTTGCAACCCTTTGAATCGTCGCAAGGTGTGATCAATGCCCAGGTTCCGTCTTCCGATTTGCGATGGATGCGACTGTCCTGTCGCCAATTGGAAGAGGCGTCTGCGCGTGTAGAACATCGAAATGTGCCACTGACGTTTCGTTTGCATAACAGCGCCGTCACGCGCTCGCATGTCTATCCGGTCGTCTTGCCGGAGTTGCCCAACTCATCTCCCAACTCATCGGAAGGGGGCCACATTGTAGCCAATGTGCATTCGGCGAGTTACGCGGCGTTCCAACGCTTACAGGCGCACCCTAATATGCGTGCCTTTCGACGAGCAGTTGGTCGAAGTAATCGCGATGTTGGTGATTTGGAATCGAGGCCATTGGGGCAGTCGGGCCCTTCCCACCTTGTTCAATTGATGCGACTTGGCCCAAACGGTTGGACGACGTATCGGTTGAATGCAAACAGCGATTTAAACAATCAAACTGCCGAACCGAATCTTGTGGTCGACGAGGCGGTGGCCAGCTGGTCGCAACGCGAGCGATTGCCTGCAGATCGGGTGCCGAGCGAATTTTTGTGTCCGATCACGCACGAGACGATGCGTGATCCTGTAACCGCCAGCGACGGAAACAGCTACGAACGGCGCGCCATCGAACGGTGGTTGCAAGCGCATAACACCAGCCCCATGACCAACGCCGTCATGATCAACACCACCCTGATATCCAATCACGTTTTGCGGCGCATCATCGATCGGCACCAAGACACGCACAAGGAAGACAATGACGCAAACGAAGGTTCGAATGGTTCGCATGCTTCGTCAAAGAAGCGAGCTAAGCGATGACTCTATACGACCTGCCACTCTACTGAACAAAATGGAAGACCCGAGCCTGATTTTTTGTTTCGATCTCTTGTGCATTCCCATGAAAGCGACACCGTTGACAACACCATTGACAACACCATTGACAACACCATTGACAACATTAGACACAACTAGTGACGAAACAAAAACCATCACACCGAACTCGTCAAACACATCGCTCGAATCTCTTGAGGACGCACCGGCGCCCACAGCCGAGTCAGCCGAGCAGAACCTTCCGGCCTTACCGATGTATCGCGCTTGGACGATCCAACTTCCGGTTTTTTGAGCAAATAACAAGCATGTACCAAGTCTCTCAAAGCGTTCAGACAGCGAGAAGCCTTTTGCCATTTTTACGGATGATTAATAAAGAATATTGTGGTGGTTCGGCAACGCTATATATGACACTATATCGGTATACTAGTGTGTGAAAACAAAACATAATCACAAAAAATCCATGCAACCTATACAACCGCTGCTTCAGAACGTAGCGACGCAGGAGGATGTGAAGGATACTTGCCTTGAGTGTAGCATCTGCCTGTGCAGTATGCACGTGAACCCCTACGTGGAAACGCAAACGTGGGGCGTCTTACGCCCTTGCAACCACAAGTTTCACGCCGCGTGCATCAAAACATGGATGCTCGAACAGTCCAAGCAGCGCAAGCAAGAGTTTGATCGCAGCCACGTCGAATTGAAGATGATGAACACGCGCTTGGATGCCGTCTGGACCGAACTGAAGCTGTACATGTCCAAATTTAAAGTGACGATGGACGATTTGCAAACAGGAAGGCGCTCTCCAAAAGAGATTATGGCGCATTTGCTTAAGAAGAGCACCGATCCGACAGACGCCCCTTCTAATGACGAAGAAAACGACGTAGACGACGATTGGTCGTCCGACTCCGACAGCGATGGTCCCATATTCATACCAATCGAGCCACTCGACCATCCATCGACCAACCGACCGGCCAATTTATCGACCAATTTATCGTATGCGGCGTCTTCACCGTCGGTCCCTTCGGTGGTACCACCACGCCCGCCGTCTCCGAACCTCAACAACAAGGTCGTGTTAGACTACTTGACCGCCAACCAAACGCGCAAGCTCATGCAGCACCAAGCGGGACTGATGATCTCGCTTCTGATGGATCAGATGACGGACATCTTCGCCCAACGCCAACGCATTCACAAGCTGATCCACACGCAGCCGTCTTGTCCGTGCTGTCGCGAGCCGATTTCGGAATATGCGGCGCATCAGGTCTCGTCGTGCGCTCGCAAGCCGAAGCACGTGCACGTTACCAACTGGAAGCGCTGGCTGGCACATCGCGATGTTGAGACGCAGCTTGAGAGTTTGCGCATCTGCGAACGCAAATCCGACCTCTCTTGTAATAACAAGGCCGCCTCAACCAACACACCACCCCTCTCGTACGACAAACGCGCGACGCTATGGATTCGCTACGAACCGCCGGCCTACGCATTCCAATCGCTGCGCAAACTGTATGGGGCGAGCGAGGCCCCTTACAAACAAACAGACGGCAGCGCCATGCTCTGCAAACTCTTTTACGAAACGGCGCTCAACCACTTTGCACCCGACGACTGCGACAACAGCCAACTGAACGAGTTGTTGCGCTGCATCGCGAAATATATGTCCAAAGAAGTCGGCTTTGATATAACTATGTGCCTTGGCGAAGAGAATCTAGTGAAAATCAGGGTCGAAGCAACGCTAGAAGACGACGCTCGCTCGTTTCCTCTTCCAGAATCGTTGAGTCTTGTATCTTAGACATGCAAACTCTGACGCCGTATCAGGTGCAACAGCTCACGTACTTGCACCATCTGCGTCACTTGCAACAGTTGCAACAACCACAACAGCTCGCCAAGGCAACGGTCCAACCCGAAGAGCAAACGCACGCTCCGATCTCCCCCGATGCCGCACCGGCCATACCAGCTTCACCGCCTCTGATCTCCGTCCCAGTTCCAGAGGTCGCACCATCCATTCCAATTTTAGATCCGGGGCCGTTTTCCGCTGCGGATCCGGCTTCGTTTGATGTGAATTCGTTCTTGCAAAACCAGAAAGGTGTTCCAGCCACCGCCATTCATGCCACCTGCAACAATGCCAGCAATGCCTCGTGCACAGACTCGTGTTCTCCATACGTCTTACCACCGATGCCGCAATGGATAACGATGGGTGTAGAAGACTTGGAAGCCATTGAAGACATGAAACGCGCCTCTCGTCGCCTGTCCATTCTCTACCGTCAAGTCAAGGACGTGATTGCGATCTTGTGTCATCACACAGATCTCTCCATCTTACAAGACGAACGTATCAAGCGCGAAATCACGTCGATGCTGAATAGGTTCAAGGTGGTGTCAAACGTGCTTCACGACAAGTCAAAAGCGCACAAAGTAGCAAAGGTTGATCGGTTGGCCTTCTTGTGCACCTCACCAGGTTGTACCAGGGTGGTCTTCTTACCTTGTCCACCCGACAATCGGAATGAGCTGCCAATAGGGATTCTACGCTACATGCGTATGACCGGGAGCGATTTGCCGTTGCGTTGTTACGAGTGCTGGGAGTCTTAACGCAGTGGTGATAAAAAACTGTGCAATTTCTTTTAATCCTGCATAAGACTGTTGACGTCCTCGTCGTCCTTTCGATCACAGCGTCGACCGGGGGTGTTTCGCGCGTTGCGTTCGTCTACAAGACTTTCTTCGCACTTGTTAGACGACGTTAGGTCGATGGAGCTTGTATTTTCCTCGTTTAATTCGAAGTTGCCTTTGATTTTGGCCATTGACGTCATGTGCGTTTTTGTATTTGCTGCAAGAAGTCTTTGAGACATGGCCTGCATCAGACGCGCACGGGTTGGTTGACGAACATGGTTCATGAGAGGCTTGCGGCGACGCGTTTGTGGTGTGGAGGGGCTTGCCTGAAGCTTTGATCTAAAAAGGGAATGACGAGGCGTACCGTTCTTTTTGGAGGCCCCTGTGTCCATCTCCTCAGTTGTGACATGGTTAGCTAGGCCAGATAAATTCGGTTCGTTGTCAACTGCTACCGGCGACGATTCTTCTTCGATGGTGTCCAAGTTGCTCGGTTGGTCCGAGCGGCGTTGCGATACGCGTTTAGGAGGCAAGCCTTTTGCCACTTCGGAGTTTGTAAACGGATTGGACGACGGCGTTGTCTCGTCGGCTTGCGGTCGATGACGTATGGGAAAGCGCGCTGGTCGCGCGGGCAGCGATGGTTGCGTTTTAGCCGCACGGTTTGCAAAGCGACCCGTCAAGCGGCCGGTGATGCCACCCGTAATACGACCGGTGAGTCGCGACGCGTTTTCGAAGATTCCCGAAGGGCGCAGGCGTCCATCGCGTGCATCGTCCGGGCTGTATTGACGCGAGTTGCGTCCGCCTGATAAACGTGACAAGCGCTGCGCGAGCGCCGCTTCCGCCTTCACTTTGGCGGCTCGCGCCGCTGTAAGGGAGGCTCGCAAAAACGTTTGCTGAACGCTTTGTCGATGCACGTGCTGTTCGAGCTGTTCGACGCGCCGCCGTTGCACGCGCCGCGCGATGCACTGCGTAATCAACAACATGAGTGTCGCGATGATGAACGGAAGTCCCACCGAGACCGCCAGGCGGATGTAGCCCGAATATTGGCGCACTTTGATGCACGTCGGGTAGATGTTGGTCAACGGAGCGCACATTGGATAGAGAGCGTGCAGCCCATTGTAATCGTCTTGCGTCAGACAGGTGCGCGGGCGGTAGGCCGCATGCGACATCATGAGCGTGTCCTCGTGTCCCTGTAAGAGGGCTCCGTTGGGGTCGACATCTGCAGACGTATACACAAGTTCGACATCCACCTCTAAAGGGTCGAAACAGCTGCCATTGAGGCCACCATTGTTGCCGTAAGCCCCTTCGGTCTTGGAGCCCGTCCAACCGGAACCAGGTTCCGTCCCGCTTACACCGGCACCATCCACGTCGGCCCAATCGGCCGACACGCGTCGCAGGACACGAAGAGGAAACGAATCCGGGTGATGAAACCCCAACAAATGGCCCGTCTCGTGCGCGATGGTCGCCTCGAAATCGTGGCATTCGTAACAAGGCATAAAGACTTCGATGTAAAAGACTGGCAGAAACGACACCAAAAACGTCAACAAGAGCGTCGGCGTCAAGGGCAAATGTAACGTCGTGAGCCCGATTTCGCGTAGCAACTGCCACAGGTTGCGTTTACAGCGTTCCTTGGTACGGACTTGTGAGATCTCATCCGCCACGGAAGCGCGTCGCGGTTTGGGAACGCAAAACACCCAAGAGTCCATATTGTTGGCCTTCATGTTCGAACGGAAGAACACAAACAGAAGCAACGCGGCGGCGAGGCCTATGGCGGCGTAGAATAGATTGCCCACCATCTTGCGTATGTTGTTCTGGTCCACAAACGTGTGCAAAAGGGAGCAGAAGGTGGCGTCCATGTACCAACAATACTCGGGACTGACGTACATTTCTCCCTTGAGCAGACCGAGCCCTTGTTCCAGTCGAACGCCGTTGGTAAGGCGCGCGTGCGGTTCGAAGTCGCCCTCTTGCAAACGATGGTAGACGAACGCGACCGCATTCTCAAGCTGTAGACTGGAATCGGCCATACTGGTCGGAATAATGTTGAGCTCGGCGAGTGGGCAACGGCCGTGATTCGTCGTCTCGTTTTGCGCATGACACGCCTCGGTCACATCGTGGAAGGACAAAAGCGGGTGATTGGACGACCACGTGGTAAGCGCCACCGAGATGGCCGCTCGGATCTCGTCGCATGAAAACATCGCCACCGTGCCAAAGAACAAGCGCTCTGCACGGAAGCGTGGCAACATCTCATCGCAAAACGAAGAGTGGACCGCCCACGTGATCCCACCGCCCAAGCCACGCGATGGATCGGCGTCGTTTCGCCCATCGTGCCAGCGCAAGACCATCGAGGACAGCTTGTGCTGCTGGCCGTTGGTCGGCCACGGACCGCTCCCATCCCTGCCGTAATACCCATCGGCGTGGGTGTCTGCGATCGGATTGTACAAGACGAACGCCCTTGCGTTGGTTAAAACAAACGCCAACACCAATTGACCCAATCGACGCATGCAGAACGAACCCACGGAACCTTGACCCAAACCTCTTACTTGGCATCTGTTTCGTAACATAGCGTGACAATGCGTAAAACGTTCTGTGATTAACAACACCTCAACAGCCGAAACAACTGGCCTGTATATTGAAACGTAGATGACGCTATACGTTTCGAAAGTGATAAATAGTACCAAAAACGCCATCAAAAAATGGCCAACAGCACGGCATGGTTGGACTGGACGACGGTGTTGTTTAGTATTCCCGAGATGATGTTGCTTACGTTCCCCCTTAGTGCGCCGTTGTGCTTCTATTGCGGTTTAAAAATGCGATCTCTTTTGTCGCAATGCGTTGATGAGTACGAGGAGTCAACGTCGCAACAAATCAGTCCAAAATCGCCCGCCAGCACGACCAGCAGCACTAGCAGCACCAGCAGCAGCACCAGCACGGAAGAAGAGCACCGACAAGAACAAATAGATGCGCAGTACAAAGTCGCGCTGATGGTTGCGCGTCGGCGCGGATTGCAAAATGTCACCCGTATGACGTGCTTGGAAGAACTCGACGAAAAGTCGGACGACGAATCAGTCGACGAAACTCAGTCTAGCAGCGCTTAAAAAAGTATAATCGTCGAATCGATCGCACCCATACTCGACCATTGTGTAGGTGTGCGCTAGTTGTCAAGTAAAAGACCCGAGGATCAAAGGGTGTATGATGCCGAGTCCAAAAATGGCATCGAATGACTCGATGCAAAACGTCCTCGATTCGACATCCCTTTCCACTCAAGAAGCGGCCATGATGAACGGGTTGGCGCGCGCGATGGCGCTTTTGGCCACCACGCGTCGTCTTTGGTGGCCCAATCGGACCGGTGAGTTGCGTTTGCAGCCATCGAACATTTGCCCGTCGTTGTTGCAACTGTTGGTTGCCGAATCGCACAACAACCCGGATCCAAAGGAGCGCAAGGCCGTCGAGGTGCAGTGCACCTACGATCACATTTGGGCCACGCGTGCGGCGGCCGTCTGCACAGAAGCGCGCCGCATGGCCAAGCAGATGACGCGCCAGAGCAACTTCCACTTGAAAGAAGTTGCCGCCACGCCCATGTACACGCGTTACGTCGGACGTCGCAGCCAAAACGATTCGATTTACGAAGGCGCGGTGGATCCGAGCAGTTCCATGATCGACGCTACCGAATACCGTGCCGGTGGCGTTTGTCTGCGTCTCGAACGCATGTGCATGGACGAGATTCGCACGTGGCTGTTAAAGGTTGCTTCGGCGGTCAAGTATTGCATCGAACAGGAGCGCGGTCGCAACGAGGAGGAGACGCCCATCGAGTTGGACATGCAGCTTGTTCAAGATCTGACGGTCCGTCTGGCGCGTCGCGCGGTGAGCACGTGCGCCTCGGACGACAGCGAGCAAAATCCGCTTTCGGACACCGCGTTTCGTGGATTGGTGGCAACGTACGCCAAGGTCAGTCCCGAGCTGGCGTCGACGGCGTTGGCACAGACGCAAGAGTCGTTGCAGTGGTTGATCCAGCTTTCCGAGTGCACGCCGCACTCGGTCGAGTTTCGGCAGTGTCTGATCGAAGGAGGCGAGGCGGGAGGAACCGAGTATTGGAACACGCGCAACGGCCTGGAGGCCTTGCGTCGCATCACGCGCCAAACGGACACGCCTTCCGAACTGCGCAACGAGCTGAGTCGCGAAGGACCCATGAGCGCCGCCGCCGATGACGCCCTCGCGTCGCTCGCGCTGGCCTTGCGCCAGACGAGCTCGTTACGTCTCCTACAAACGGCCGCTTGGCACATCACCTATGCCAAATTGGTTGGCTTCGCGGCACGCAAGGCCCTCCTCGCCGTCAATCGCCAAACAAGCAAATCCAAAACAGATTCGACTTCGCAGGCACCCTTTATGCAGATGCTAAAGCAACGCAAGAGCCAATCGACCAATACAACCAACGGTCAGACCAATGGCCAAACCAATGCCTTGGTCGATCTGCCCTCGCCACGCCACGTGCGCCTCCAGCACACCTACACGCTGACGGGCCCACAACTCCTGCTGGCATCGGAGCGTCTCGGTCTCACACCCAAGCAAATCCTTTCGAATTGCATGATCGACGTCGTTTGGGAGCTGATCGGAACCTATGAAGAACTACCGCCGCTGACGGTGACCGCCCCACTGGCCCAATCCGCATTCGAAATCGCACGCCACGAGGCCGTGCTGGTCATCGACACCATTGCGCGCGAAATCATCACGACCGGCACGATGCTGACCAAAATCGTAGGCGACATGCGCCAGGAGATGCTCCGCAGCGATGGCGAGTTCACAGACGCCATCTCGGCGGCGTCTTATGCGCTGCGCAGCTTCTCGTTTGACGAGATCAACCAATTTCTGCGCAAACAGACGCCCGAAAGCCTGCTTCAAGTCTCGGAAGATCTGATGGGACGCCTCGGCTCGATGCTCGGAACGCGCCCCATGCGCAACGACAGGCTCCCCTCGCGCCTCTTGGCCGAATGCGGCATGATCGTACCAGAGGCTGTCTGCGACGACCAGCAAGCGCGTCTCGACGTCGGCTTCTCGAGCGAGATCTACTATCCACGCCTCGTCTTCGATCTCTTGTCGTATCTGCTACCGTCTGTTTGCAGCCTGCGCATGCGCACACATCAACGTCGTTCGATGGAGCCCATTCCACTGGGTGCAATGGATCCCACCATGCTACAGACCTTGCATTGCGGATTGGCCGTCCTACCCAAGGCGCGTCTTTGGATGTCCAATTTACCAAACGATCCGATCGACTCGGCCGAACGGCGCAAAACGCGCGCCTTTCAACTCGGTTTGACCGTCGAAGACCTCGAATGCCTACCGCCCGATGTCCAGACCATTCTGCAAGCCTTGACGGATCAAAACAAGCTACGCTGGTCGTATCCGTCCAAGGGGATGGCCACTTTGGAAGTGCCTCGTGTGCTGCTTGCACTATAAGCACGGCTTTAGGCTGTCTAAGGCTGTCTAAGGCTGTCTTATGTTGTTTGGTGGTGTCTTCGGGCGTGTCGCTAAGTGTATGTGGAAATGAAAGCGTCAAAAGTGTTGTTAAAAAAATACTTGTTGCAATGCAGATTGATTCTCAATTGAAGCCAACACTTTCGAAGATGCAGCGCATCCTGGGCGATTCGCCTATCATGCTGAACAGTTACGACGCGTTGCGTCTGATGCTCATTTTGACCGTTCTTGAAGAGCCAGAGACGCGGGCGGACGCCTTGGCGGCTACGTTTGGTCGTACCAACGCACGCACTCTGACCAGCTGGCTGATGACGCTGCCGTCGTCGTTTGCCAGCTTAGCCTTGGACGCCAACGAATATCGAACGATGGTCGTCTCCGCCATGCGAGCGCCGTCGATCAACCTGCAAATCGAATCGAATCTGTGCGATATGGGCGGTCTTTTGGCCGAAGAGGCCGATATGGTGCAAGACTCGCTGCGCCTTTGGTTACAAACGGACGAAGGGCGGACGAATTGGCGCTCTGAGACGTTCAAGAAGGCGGTCCTGCTCGCGTTGCACATCGGAGACACGTCCACTTACTGTAGCACCGTGTTGAGCAACGTCTTGGCGTCGGATGCGCGTCGGTTGGACGAGTGTAAGACCACCGTCGACGAGTCGATGCAAGACGACGATCTTTTGATACGCCTAATCAATCATCTTGCGTTAGATTGCAACACCTACTTTACATCCTTGTGGACCGGTACATAGAGCGTTGGTGTGTTCAAATTAGTTGACGCTAATTGCGTAGGATGGCTGAGGTGGGTCCTTTGTTTAAAGATGCATTCTTCACCCCCTTCACAACCCTTGTCGGACCGATTTGACGTTTTTTGTCTCTCGGACGACTCACACGCCGACCCTTTGCATCTATGTGTGAGTTATGACGACCATTTGCCGCCACAACTGGCACAATTGCCAGAATTGCCACAATTGCCACAACCAAACCAAACGGTGGCGACATCTCTGCCCAACGCGTTGGGATCCCGCCACTCGCGGTCGCCGCCCATCGATATCCCTGGCAATGAGTCTCCAAGCGACCGCTTTCGTCCGATTGGCCGTTTTGAAGAAGATTTAGTGTTACATCTAAGCAAACGCGTACAAGCGTTGGAACGCGAACTGGTATTGTTGAAGGCGCATCTCAAAACGACGCATGCATGGTCGGGCCACCTCTCGCGTAGCTGTCCGTTTTAATACATGAACGCTAAAATAAAACTGTAACGAATCCACCCTACCAACTCATTATCCACTGATTATCCACTCATTAGTAACAATCGTCCCATGGAAGACGAATTCGTCGACGACGAGGACGATGAATTCGTCGATGAGTTGGTAGACGGCCTAAACTCGAAACCAAATAACAAACCTGCTGCGAAAAAGCAAAAGCCCAACCCTTTGTCACGCGGTCGCGCTTCTGGTCGCGCCAACGGACGCGGACGCGGCGGTGGACGTGGTCGCCAGTCGCGAAAACAGACCAAGGCCGATAAAGGCGTTCACTTTCAAACGCACTATGATCCATTGACGTCCATTCTGGACGATTCGGAAGACGAGTTTGTCGACGAGGTCGAGAGCGGCTCCTTGAAACTAGACGGGGTTCAAAGCGCTGAAACGTTGTCCTTTCGACCCGCCGCGCACGGACAACCCTCAACAACCGAATCAGGGGAGGAGGGGTTTCTTCGAGAGCCCATCCAGCCGTCCGAACGGCGCTTTGGCAGCATGGAACGACTGAAGCACTACGTGCTGGCCGCACAGTCGCAACTGTCGGCAAAAGAAGACGACTTTGTGGACGACGAGGACCCGCCCGAAGAGTTGCTTCGCAATGCAACGACCACAGCGGCCGAAGCCATCCACGAGTGGAATCAGTTACGCCTGGCACACGAGACCAACCTCGTGGTGGTGCGCAACGTGCTGACCGACGAGCTCGACGCCACGCATGCGCGCGTCTCGCGTCTGCTCGATCGGCTCAAAACGCCCACCACCAAGCAGGAACATATCGATCAAGCCATCGTCGAATTGGACCAGACCGACCGCTCCATGCAACAGCTGTGCGCCTACGAGACCTCGGCCATGGACCGACTGGGTCGTATCGACCAACCCCTCGCACGCGCGGTCATGATCTCGAGCGGGCGGCTGTGTATTTGAGTAAGACCAGATTTTACACTTTTTGAAAATAACTCCTCAACACGTCCTTGAAACGTGTGTCAATGTACAGCTCGCTCACCAATGAAGCTTCACCCTCTCGGTTTGTCACCCTGACCAACTTTTGGACCGCGGCCTTTTTAACTGCCATCGCCGCCTTGACCATTCCGACGATGGTCATGACGGCCGTCGTTTTGCAACGACTACCGGTAATGGTGGAAGATATTGAAGAGAGCATCCATTACGCGCACCATTTCCCACCAACCGATCGTGTCATATACACAGACGCAAGTGGAAATCAACTAGTGGCCGACGAAGATGAAGAGTTGGGCTTCAAAGACACCCACTCAGCTGCTGGTCGACGCCTACAGACCACAACGACGAACGTGACGGATATCAACCCATGCAATTTTTTTCCAGGATTATGCGATGGTGGCAAGTACATTGTGGTTCATACGACAGCATCCTCGACCGATCCTGCGTTTTTTGCAACCTGTTACCCCTACACCTCCGCGAACACGACTTTCAACTTTGTAGGAATGGCTTTCTCACATACCTTTACCACCAACAAAAGATCCTACCAATCGAAACTGACCAAAGAAGTCGCAAATCGCTATCCAATGATGGGGATTCATGCCACAACTTTGGACGAACCCCTGAATTCTAAAATGCATGTCAGTTTCGCAAATATCCGACACGGCAATAGCCGAATAGCACAACTGTGGGACGATATTGCAGACGATTCGGGCTGGACTACGACTCAGAAGGTTGGATCAAAGAAAATCAGCATTGCGGATGTCGACATGACATTCACCAACACGACGATGACAGTTAAGGTTCCAATCACCCCCCGGGTATTATCCATCCCCATTACTCCTCTAAAGAACGACTGGACCCTTGCCTACACCATTAAATCGACCAAGCCGTCGGTGTGCTGGTAGTTCGCGTTAACCTACAACGGAATGGCTTGGATTTGTTGAGGGACAGCGGCACGCATGTTGCGGCCGGGGGCGTCCTACTGGTTGCACGGAACAGCAGAGCAGATTGGAGAGGTGTTGGTGCGGGAGTCGAGGCGAGGCTGTGTCTTCGAAGTGTTGGCGGTGCAAAACGGTGTAGGTGGTCTGTGGATGCTCGTGTTTGTAAAGTATACCCCACCCGCTCTCATCAAAACGCACCCCAGGTCCACCACCGATCCGCTGTCGGTACTCTCCACGGCTGCCGAAAGTATGAGCACGACGGCTGAAAGCGTCGGGAGTGGACGAAGCACGCCTGTTTGTGTCTTCAGCAGCGAATTCGCACCTTCCTTCGGACACTAAAGAGATAATACGTGATATGGTAGTGCCAAATGTCAAGTGTGTATATTAATAGAGTGTCTTTGTCTTTAAACAGACGAGCGACGCCATGCCTCCTCAATACTATCGACCGCCGCAAATCGGTGTCAATGAGTACAGCGCGTTTTTTGGCTCCACCAATTTTGCTCGGCCTTCGAAAGCGTTAACGCCGGTTGTGCCGGTGAAAACGGTGTCCGAGCTGCTGATCACACGAACGGGATTTTACTTGCTCGTGGGCGCGGTCACGACGTTGAGCCTCACCACGATTGGATTGGGCGTCGGGCTTGGCGTGGTAGTTGCCAACCGGTCGCCTACTACAACGACCACAAGCCCCACAACAACCGTTCCACAAGTCTTTAGAGAGCCGGCCTTTCAGGCGGCGCGTGTACCTCCTCCGTCTCCATTTCCATCACCGCCACCACCGTCTCCATCACCGCCACCACCGTCTCCATCACCGCCACCACCGTCTCCATCACCGCCACCACCGTCTCCGTCACATGAGTTTTTACCTCCGCCGCGGTCGCCATCTCCAACAGGTGCGCCGCCTCCAACGTCTCCAGCAAACCCATCTGCGTCGCCTCTTGTGCCGCCCAATGCGTCAAACTCTACCATTGAAGCATCACCAAGCAGTCCTCCAAACTCACCAAGTCCTCGTGTGCCACCAATTGTGTCTCCCTCGACGCCTCCTCCGCCTCTTGCCGTTCCGAGCACCCCATCAGGTGCGCCGCCTCCTTCAACCCCTGATATACCATCCTCACCAAGCATGCCGCCAAACTCACCAAGTCCCCGTTTGCCGCCAATGGTTTCGCCATCGACACCGCCGCTTCCTGTTTCTCCTCCGCCGTCGACGCCGCCGCTTCCTGTTTCTCCTCCGCCGTCGACGCCTCCCCTTCCAGTTTCTCCCTCACCCAAGATGCCGCCAAACGTGCCGCCGAATGGACCCCCTGCGCCTGATTTGCCACCTCCGTCGTTTCCACCGGAGGTGGCTTCGCCGCTTACACCCCCGCTGGAGACGCAATCACCTCCACCCAGCCCATCGCTGCCACTTTCGCCATCTGCACCACTTTCGCCATCTGCACCACTCAGCCCGTCGTCACCTACCGGAAACAGCTGGCCGTACCCGTACTTGCCAAATCCGATCAACGAAGGCCTGCTCATCGACGCCAGTGGGCATCCCTACAGCACCATCGACGTCGCTGCGATTTCACAATTCAGGTCGACCTCGCTGTCGGAACAAGACCAGATCGACGCTTTGATGAACGCCGAGAAATTTGCAATCACCTCCCAATCAGATTATCTCATTCTCCAACCGAACGGCACACTGTCGATACATAGCCAAGACATTCCGGTCGATTATATTTGTGCATGCACGTCGCTCGAAACTTCCGGCATTTGTCAGACCATGTACAACGACACCAGCGGATTCTTTGGATGTCACATTCAAAATTGCGATACGTGTACCGGGAACTTTGTACAACAGGCGGAGCAACGTGTTGTTCCTGGCTTGTTTTTCCGTATGAAAGCGGATGGGTCTCAGGTCTTTACCGGCAACGCCGCTCACGGGGCTATCACGAACGTGCAATTATGGAACAGCTACACAGCGGCCACTTTTGTACAGAGCAACGTCGATACTCTACATTCTAACACGGGAACATGGCTTCCCGCGAACCAGGACGATTTAGTGTGGAGCCCATACCGAGTGTCGGACAACAAGAAGGCGATGGTGTTGGTACCAAAAGAGACGCTACCAAAAGACGCCTTTTACCTTTACACGCGTGGCAACGGCGACACGACTGACTTCAAGTGTTTGTCTCCTCCTAGCAATCAGTGTTTTGGCGCAAACGGCGTTCCCAACTCGGCGGGCTGTACTAAGCAAGGCAGCAACGTTGGTGGGTGGGTTGTGTGCGAAGGCTGTTCGCAAGGGTGCACGATGCAGCTCACCAACTAAGCACCACATTTGCGGTTCTTGGTTGGCAACATTTACATCGCACGGCCGACGCTGTCGGCATCGAGCAGCAGGGTTTGGTTGTTGGACCACTTGTCGATGGGCTGGCCTTCGACAAGAGTCGAGGCCGTATGCGAGCCAACACTACGTGCCAGCAGCTTGTCTTCCCCTTCTTTTTCCAGAATCTTGACCGTCGCGCCACGGTGGGGGCCGTACAGCACGATGCCGGGGTGGTCGGTGTCCGCCGGGCGCACAGAGGAGCGCAGCGTGTCACGCAGCTTGATCGCCAGCGCCGGGTCGTCGGTGGGTGGCGGAATGGTGATGATGAGGGCTCCTTTGCCGTCGGTGCCCGCTTGAACATACTCGGCGTACTCTTCCAGCAATTCTGAGAGGTTGGACATGTCCAAGCAGACATTGGCAGGCGGAGGACGCTTGCGCTCCTTCTCCTTGCGCTCGTTGATCTCTTGCTCAACGGTCTTGACGCCGTGCTTCTCTTCAAGGCACTTCATGGCATCCGCGAGCTGGTCACGAGCCGTCTGAAGCTCCACCTCCAGGATGCGCGCATAGCTTTTTGCGCGCGCGCTGGCCAGTTCGAAGTGGTCGAGCGCGTTGGAGGCCGAGACGTCGCTGATCGCGATACAGGTGCGCTTGGCGTCGTTGGCAGACGTCGCTTTGCCTCGGATTGGCGTCGCAGGAGCGGTGGAAGTGGTAGAGCCGGCGAGCGTTTGGCACATGATGTGTGGTGTTGAACAGTACGGTTGTCTGCTCGGATTGTGTCTGCTCGGATTGTGACTGCTTGGATTGTGACCTACAAAACGAAGCGGAACCTCTTTCATCACGCCCCTTCATTTGCGGGAAGACACTCGGCTTCGTACGTTGCGCGGTCGCGCTTGCAGAGTTTACCGCCTGGCGCCATCTCTTTGGCAAGCAGCTGATGCCAATAGACGGCGATCCAGCGGGCACGCCAGTACGTGCGCAGACGCTTCCACAAAGAGGCGGTTTGCAGCTGCGTTGCGTAGCAAACCAAGACGCGTTTAAGTGCGTCTGCATTTGGATTAGTTTTCAGAAGGATTCCAAGAACCGGAGTCGCGCGTACGCATTGCAAAGTAGAGACAAAGCGAAGCTCTTTTAACCACTCCGGTTTCGGCGTTGATGTGAACAATAGGTAAGATGTGAGTTGCATGTCGCCCGTAACCGGATTTTTGGTAACATACTTGCGCACTCGGTCTTTCCAAGCTGCAAACGAGCGGACCGACCCCGCCAACGGCGGATCTTTTGCAACGACAAGCGTAGGGCACTGGTGATTAATGAAACCGTTAAAGTCCATATTGTACTCCACGGTCTGACTATCACCCATCGCGCGTACCAGCAAACTCGTAAAGGTGGTCTTTCCACAACCTGGTGGTCCATATAGAGCGATTGCGCGCGCGGGCTTGATATCCGGTGTCGTCAAGAGTTGTTTTACCCACGTCATCAGCTCCAACAAGGCATCTTCGTCTTCGTTCAAAAGACAGCTGATGAATTCACGAATATGTAACTCAGCCATGCGCGTACTCCGGAGTAGCTAATTGCCACGGTCGCATATGTACGTTGTTCTAGCGTGTTGCTTTGACCGACCTATAAAAAGACGCGCGCTTTTTTTCGTAGTAGCAGCCTTTGTTCTTTTGACGCGTTGCGCCAGATGTCGAGGCCGAATCTGTCACAACTGTCCTTGGTTGGGGCGGTGACCTTAGTCTACAACCCAGACCGGCCCAAATTCATCGATACCAACAAGCTGCGTGTCGAACCGACAGAAGGCAAGGGCGACTGCTTGTACCACGCGCTGGCCAACCTCGCCAACCACTACCGCCACCCCTTCGCCTACAAATTTTACAATCGAGGGTACGTCAACGTCAACTCGTTTCGCAATGCAATCGCCAACATCATCGAAAATGACTGGCAGTGGTTCAAAAGCGCGCATCCTGAGCTGCAAACGATCGACCGCGAACGGTTTTTGCAAGACGTGCGTTCCAGTCGTTGGGCAGGCGAGCCGGAGATCGATGCGGCGTTACGGGTGTTTCCGGGCGTGCGCGTGGCGGTCTGGTCACACAACGCCGATAACCACACAATTTTGCACTCGTTGGTCACTCCGAACGACGGCGAGTACAAGAAGACGTGGCACATCTTGATGCGCGCCGACCACTACGAGTGGATGTCCCAACACTCGCAAACGGCGAAGAATCAAACGCGCTTACTGTCGAGCGCTTCCACATCGGAGGCGTCGTCCTCTTCTGCGCCGAATGGGCCCAATCTACTGTTGCGTCAGCTCGCCGAAGCGCGCGAGGCGAGGAGCATGTGACGAGATAGGTAACGGTCGGGTGTAACGGACGCATGCCTGCTTATTTACACGGTACCATCATATAAGCGTTTTGCATGCCACCCTCATAGTAGCAATGCACGCAGTAGGGAGTTTTTCTTGTACCCCCCCTGGCCAGCCCGAGGGGAGGTGCTCGAGTTATCAT
>Ga0228674_1000976_pt1 | contig 18074 bp, 17 predicted proteins | sample 1D_rmetaG_FD_189054 | JGI IMG/M metagenome (GOLD analysis project Ga0228674, IMG submission 189054) | Seawater microbial communities from Monterey Bay, California, United States - 1D_r | ecosystem: Environmental > Aquatic > Marine > Coastal | place: USA: California | collected 2016-09-26
CGTTTATACTTATTAACTATACTCAAACGAATAAATTACTGGCTTATGAAAACTTATAGAATACTTTATAGAAGCATAGTTTCAGGACAATTGAATAGCGAAGAAATTGAAAAAATAGTCGAAAGAGCTAGAGATAAGAATGCAGCCTTAAACGTTACAGGTATATTATTAGCTGTAGAAGATTGCTTCATGCAGGTTTTAGAAGGTCCTAAGGAAGCAGTTCAAGAGCTTTACTACAATCAAATATTTCATGATAGAAGACATAGCAGACTGCGTGTTTTAAGTGAAGGGTTTATTCCAGAGAGAGACTTAACTAATTGGGATATGGGATTAAGAATTTTTAATACTATTGGAGGTATTGATGAAGAGGAAACTTTAGAACTAAAGAATAGAAAAAGATAATGATCTGGTTTATGAGATATTGAAGTATTTCTATAGAACAGGAGAAGTGGAGCTGGAAGGATTCTGGGAATCATATAAGCAAACAGCATAATCGCAGTCATCGAGAAATAGAAAAGCCTATCAATTGATAGGCTTTTCCTTTTTTAATATATCGGTATTCTTAAATAATCTCCTTTGCCAACTCTAAAACCTTTGGCAGCCCGTTTACATACTTACCTCCTGCAGTTGCATAGAAAGCTTGTCCACCTCCACCACCTTTAATCTCTTTAGCCAACTCTCTAATAATCTTTCCTGCGTTAAGGTCTTTTGACTTCGATAAATCCTCACTCACCACAACCGTAATATTTGGCTTATCATTCACCACGTCGGTCAATACCATAAACAATGGTTTCATTTCTTCCTTAAGTTGAAATGCAATGTTTTTGATCGCCTCAGCATCTCCTAAATTGATATTTTTGGTAATTACATTTATTCCGTCTTTCTGTTGAACCGAAGACTTAATCTCCTCTTTAACAAACTTTGCTTTTTCCTTTACTAATCCAGCTAACTGCTTCTCTTGTGACTTGTTATCCCCCAGTAATTTCTCAAGCGTTTTAGCTAAATCCTTAGGATTCCCCATAAGATCTTCTACCTTCTCTAAAAGCTCTAGTTTCTTATTAATCAATTTATCAGCTTCAGCACCTGTAATTGCTTCTATTCTTCTAATACCAGCAGCAACAGAACCTTCTGATTTGATAATAAATCTTCCAATATCTGACGTGTTTTGAACATGAGTTCCTCCACATAGTTCAATCGAATCTCCAAACTGAATCACTCGTACCTTGTCTCCATACTTTTCGCCAAACAAAGCCATTGCTCCTCGTTCTTTCGCATCATCGATACTAGACTCTCTATCTTCTTCTAAAGTATGTGCCTTTGAAATTTGCTCGTTAATTTTATCACTGATTATATCTAACTCTGCTTGCTCTACTTTTTGAAAGTGAGAAAAGTCAAAACGAAGTACTTTTTCATTAACCAATGATCCTTTTTGCTCTACATGATCACCTAAAACGTCTTGAAGGACTTTATGCAATAAATGCGTTGCACTGTGATTCTTCTCTGACGCTTTTCGTGAACTAACACTCACTTTTGCCGTTAAGCCTCCTGAAAAATCACTTGGCTTATCTTCTGTATAATGCAAAACTAAACCTTCTTCTTTCTTGGTATTCTTAATTACAGCCTTCTCTCCATTTTCGAATAGTAAAACTCCCTTGTCTCCTACTTGACCTCCACCTTCTGAATAGAAAGGTGTTTTATCCAAAACTATTTGAAACAACTCCTTATCCTTGATTTTAGCCGAACGATATTTTAAAACCGAAGCAGTCTCTTCTAAAGAATCATAACCAGTAAAAATAGTCTCTCCATCTTTTAAAACAGTCCAATCACCAGTTGCTAAACTCGTTGCTTTTCTTGATCTTTCTTTCTGCTCTTGTAAATGTTTTTCGAAAGAAAGAAAATCAACTTTAGCATTCTTTTCACTAGCTAATAGCTCTGTTAAATCGATAGGAAACCCGAAAGTATCGTACAATTCAAACGCAAACTTACCGTCAACCAATCCGTTCTTTGCATCATATTGATTAAATCTTTCGATTCCCTTATCTAAAGTCTTTAAAAACCCTTGCTCTTCCTCCTTAATTACTTTTTCAATTAAGTTCTGCTGTTTCTTCAACTCAGTAAAGTGTCCTCCCAATTTCTCAACTAAAACAGATACCAATTGAAAGATAAATGCTCTATCATAATTCAAGAATGAGAATCCATAACGAATTGCTCTTCTAAGAATTCTTCTGATAACATAACCAGCTCCTGTATTAGAAGGTAATTGTCCATCACAAATTGAAAAGGCTACAGCTCTTACATGATCGGCAATTACTCTAAAGGCAACATCCGTTTTACTATCTGAGAATTGATACTTAATCCCTGTATCCTTTTCTAAAACTTTAATGGTATCAGTGAATAGATCTGTATCGTAATTACTGTGAACAGATTGCATAGCCATAACCAAACGCTCCAACCCCATTCCTGTATCAATGTGCTTAGAAGCTAATTTCTCTAGATCTCCATTTGACAATCTGTTGAACTGTATAAATACTAAGTTCCAAATTTCTACAACCTGAGGGTGATCTTCATTAACCAATGACGCTCCATCAACTTTATCTCGATCAACATCATTTCTTAAATCAACATGAATCTCAGAACAAGGTCCACAAGGACCTGAAGCTCCCATTTCCCAGAAGTTATCCTTCTTATTCCCTAACAGAATTCGATCTTCAGCGATATGTTCTTTCCAGAAAGATTTAGCTTCTTCATCTAAAGTTGTTCCGTCACTCTTGTCTCCTTCAAAAACAGTAACATATAATCTGTTCTTATCTAATTTAAGCTCAGCAGTTAAAAACTCCCACGCCCAATCAATTGCTTCTTTCTTAAAGTAATCTCCGAAAGACCAGTTTCCCAGCATTTCAAACATGGTATGATGATAAGTATCAACTCCAACTTCTTCTAAATCATTATGCTTTCCTGATACTCTTAAACACTTTTGAGAATTTACCACTCTCTTGTTTTTCGCTTCAGCATTACCAACAAAAACATCCTTAAACTGATTCATACCGGCATTGGTAAACATCAAAGTAGGATCGTTTTTAATAACCATTGGTGCTGAAGGAACCTCTTGGTGTCCTTTAGATTCAAAAAACTCAATAAACCTTTGTCTTATTTCGTTAGAAGTCATCATAATGATAATCGAATTGCTGTATTCTTTAAATTACCCTAATTTAGGGGTGTTATCAGAGGGCAAATTTAACTATTATCCCTTGAAGTAATACAGGTGGTAAAACATGGCAAAGGAAAAGTATAGATTTAATAAGACGACACTCAACTACGAATTGATTGAGTACAGTTTAAAAGACAAGCTAAAAAGGGCTTTGTATTGGCTATCTTACACGGCTATTGTTGTCTTTATAGCTCTTGCCATTTACCCTTACTTTGTTGACAGTCCTAAAGAAAGAGAGTTAAAGCGTAACATCTCTGATTTAGGAGGACACATTGGTCGACTGGATAAACACGTTGACTTTCTAGAAAACAGGCTGATCGAACTGGAAGACCGAGACGATAACATTTATAGAACTGTTTTTGAAGCTGAACCCATTCCAAAAAGCATTCGAAAAGCAGGATATGGAGGAAGTGACTTTAGATCTAATATCGATGGGTTTTCATATGATAATGAGGTTAGAAACCTTCAGTTAAGAGTTGATCAACTAACAAAAAAACTGGCTATTCAATCCAAGTCTTTAGATGAGGTTCAGGGCTTTGCTAAGAACAAACTAAAAATGATGGCTTCCATTCCTGGAATCCAACCCATATCTAACAAAGATTTAACACGACTAGCTTCGGGGTTTGGTATGAGGCTTCATCCAATTCATAAGATTAGAAAAATGCATTCCGGTTTAGACTTTTCTGCTCCGACAGGTTCTGAGATTTATGCAACTGGAGATGGTGTAGTTGAAAAAGTAAAATACAGACGAAATGGATACGGTAAGCATGTTGTCGTTAATCATGGTTACGGATACAAAACACTATATGCACACATGAGCAAATATATTGTGCGTCGTGGACAGAAAGTGAAAAGAGGTCAAATCTTAGGTTATGTAGGAAATACGGGAAGTTCAACTGCTCCTCACTTGCATTATGAAGTAATTAAAGACAAGAGAAAAATCAATCCGATTAGTTATTTCTACAACGATTTAACACCTGAAGAATACGAGAAAATGATTCAGATTTCTTCGACTAGAAATCAATCTTTTGACTAATTTTAAGCATGGACTTAGAAAACTCAGAAAAACTATATTTCAGCATTGGAGAAGTATCTAAGCATTTTGATGTAAATGCCTCACTTATCCGTTTTTGGGAAAAAGAATTTGAAATCCTTCGTCCGAAAAAGAATAAAAAAGGAAACAGATTTTTTACTCAAGAAGATTTAAAAAACCTAAAGGTTATCTATCATTTAGTTAAGGTTAAAGGTTATACTTTACAAGGAGCTAAAGATCATTTGAACAATGACAAAAAAGGGGTTGAAAATGAGCAAGAAGTGGTTGAAAAGTTAAATCGTATCAAAGGATTTTTACTTAAAATCAAAGAAGAGCTGTGAAGCTAATACTGGCTCTTCACCTTTCTTTCCTTTCCTTTTTCTGTTATACACAGGTTCATAAAATTAACGACTCTTTGTCTTTCATCAACTCTACATACTTGGGTGGTGAGTTAAGAAATTTTTACGGCAATTATGCTCCAGACACTTTAGAAGTCATCTGGAAAACCTATTTGGGAAAAGGTAAAACCACCATATCAAGAAAAGCTGGTGATAGACTTTGGGCAGGAAGTGGCTGGACAGGTCAACCTTTAATGATTCAGGAAGGTGATAGTTTATATCTACTTCAACCTACCTTCAATCATTCACTAAAAAAGATTTCTGCAATTCATGGCAACATCATTTGGAGCTCTCCATTTAATGACGTTTTAAAAGGAGCCGGAACCATTCACTATGATGCAAAAACGAAACAATCATTGGTATTTCAAGGTTCTAGGTTAGGACATGGAAATTTCTTAGACTCATTACCGGTTGAAAGCTTTAAAGCTATAGCTTATGATTCAGGGAAAACATTATGGACTCATAACAGCAAAATGACATCTAGTTATAGTCGTGATGTAGATGGTTCTTGTTTGGTTATAGATGACACTTTATACATTGGACTTGAAAATGGTTTGTTTACCAAAATGAGTCCTACTGAAACATATCTTAGCGATACTATCAAAAGACCAATAATCTATGATCAAGACACCTGCTATTTCAGGTCGGACATCAAAAAACACGGAGGCAACTTAGTCACAGAAGGATCTATATCTCGAATCGGAAATAAAATATACATCCCATCCGGTTCTGGTTATTTATTTGAATACGACATGAACTCAGACAGCATAATAAACAAATGGTTTTTTGGCAGCGACATAGACGGAAGTGCAGTAATAACAAAAGACTCATGCATACTGGTTAGCATAGAAAAGCAATATATCAATGGAAAAGGTGGTTTAGTAAAAATCAATCCAAGAAAAACAGGGAAGAAAGCTTTTGAGTGGTATTTCCCAACTGAAAACACCTCATTTACAGGCTGGGAAGGTGGAGTTATCGGAAGTTCGTCAGTAAACTATCACAGCAACATTTTCCCTGACAAAAACTTAGCAGTAGTAGCTGGAATTGACTCTCTCCTCTACCTTTTGGATACGGACCAACTAGATACCTTGAAAGGCTGGGTAGATGGACCAAATAAAACCTATGTATATCCAACCCCAACTCTGCTTGACAGTTATCGAATTAACCGAAGTATTTCAACTCCGTTACTCATTGGAAACAAGATTATTGCTTGTGGATATCAAGGTGTATTCTTATTTCAAATAACACCTCAGATTAAACTTGAACTTCTATCACACATGCGTATAGGCGAGATTGAAAGCACTCCATTTGTTTGGAATGGCAGAATCTATATTGGATCAAGAAATGGTTATCTATATTGCTTAGGAAGACTTAATAATAAGTCTTAGTTGATAGATAGTTTTTGACGTAATCGCTCACACCATCCTCCAGTGAAGTAAACTTCTTGTCATAACCTGCATCATAAAGCTTTGTCATATCTGCTTCAGTAAAATACTGGTACTTATCTCGAATATCTTCAGGAGTATCGATAAAGCTAATCTTCTCCTCTTTTTCTAAAGCTTTAAATGTCGCTTTAACTAAATCTAAAAATGTACGTGCCTTTCCAGTACCTAGATTGTAAATCGCACTTGACTTTCTAGTAGACATCAAAAAAGTACATACTTCAACTACATCCTTAACATACACGAAATCTCGTAGCTGCTCACCGTCTTTATAATCTACATTATGAGATCTAAACAACTTCATTCCTTCAGTAGCTGAAATCTGATTAAAAGCATGGAATACTACACTTGCCATTCTTGACTTATGGAATTCGTTCGGACCATAAACGTTGAAAAACTTTAATCCAGCCCAAAATGGAGGAAACTTATCTTGACTTAACAACCATTTATCAAACTCATTTTTAGAATCACCATAAGGATTCAGCGGCTTTAACTTATCTATTACTAGGTGATCATCTTTATATCCTAATTCTCCACCTCCATACGTAGCAGCAGAAGAGGCATATACAAGAGGAATAGAGTATTTAACACAAGCGTTAAAAACATCCTTTGAATAGTTCAAATTCAAGTCTAAGAATATATCCCAATCAAACTCGGTTGTATCTGTTCTAGCTCCTAAATGAAAGATTCCCTGAACTAGTTTCTGATTATTTTCTAGCCACTGAATAAATTCGCTTCTTTCTACTTTTTCAGTATAAACTTTTCCTTCAAGGTTTTTGTTCTTATCAGGGAACGAAAAATCATCTACCAAAATTAGATCTTTGAATCCATCTTGATTAAGTTTTGCGACTAAGGCACTTCCAATGAAGCCAGCTGCTCCGGTTACGATTAACATATAGTTGAGTTGAAAATCAAAAGTAGAAATAAAGTTATATTTGTAAAAACATAGTTGAAAATGGTTTATATCACAAGAAGAGAACGGTTTAACGCAGCCCACCGTCTATTTAGAGAGGATTGGTCAGACGAAAAAAACCTAAAAGTTTTTGGAAAGTGTTCAAATCCACATTGGCATGGTCATAATTATGAATTATTTGTTACGGTAAAAGGTGAAGTTAATCCTGAAACGGGATTCGTTATTAACCTTAAAGATCTGTCTCATTTACTTCAAAATAAAATCATTGATAAAATCGATCATAGAAACATAAATATTGAAGTCGATTTTATGAAAGGGATCATTAGCTCTACTGAAAATTTAGCTATTGCCATTTGGAATGAAATTGAAGCTGATATTAAAACTTTAGAAGCTGAGCTTGAATCCATAAAAATTTACGAAACAGAAAACAATTTTGTTGAATACAGAGGATAAGATGAATTATAAGAAGACAGAAGAATACGACCAAGAGTTAACTGATAAAATTGCTAATCGATTTTCAGATATTATTAGTGGTATTGGTGAAGATGCTTCAAGGGAAGGTTTAGTGAAGACTCCTGAAAGAGCATCAAAAGCAATGCAGTTTTTGACTCATGGATATGATTTAAACGCCGAGGAAATTTTACGTTCAGCACTTTTCACTGAAGATTATAGTGAAATGGTAATCGTAAAAGATATCGAACTGTACAGCTTATGTGAGCATCATATGCTACCTTTCTTTGGTAAAGCTCACATTGCCTATATTCCTGATGGAAAAATTGTTGGATTAAGTAAAATCCCAAAAGTAGTCGATGTATTTGCAAGAAGACTACAAGTACAAGAAAGATTAACCAATGAAGTTCTACACGCCCTAGACAATGTTCTTGAACCTAAGGGAGTTGCGGTAGTTATAGAGGCACGGCACATGTGTATGCAGATGAGAGGCGTTCAAAAACAGAACTCGGTAACAACTACATCAGCATTTACAGGTATCTTTGAAGAAGATAAAACAAGAGCAGAATTTATTAAATTGATCACATCAAAACTTAGTTAATATGAAAGCATACGTTTTTCCAGGACAAGGAGCACAGTTCTCTGGTATGGGTAAAGACTTATATGAAGAATCGGATTTAGCAAAAAAACTATTTGAACAAGCAAACGAAATTTTAGGATTTGACATTACTAAAATTATGTTTGAAGGATCTGATGAAGAGTTAAAACAAACCAAAGTTACACAACCAGCGATATTCTTACATTCAACAATTAAAGCCTTAACATTAGGAGGGGATTTTAAACCAGAAATGGTTGCAGGTCATTCATTAGGTGAATTTTCAGCATTAGTTGCAAGTAAGGCTATGAGCTTCGAAGACGGACTTAAATTAGTTAGTCAAAGAGCTATGGCAATGCAAAAAGCATGTGAAACTGTTAAATCTACGATGGCTGCAGTTCTTGGATTAGAGGATGAGGTTGTTGAAGCAAAATGTAAAGAAGTAGAAGGAACTGTTGTACCAGCGAATTATAACTGTCCTGGTCAATTAGTTATTTCAGGTGAATATTCTGCGGTTGAAAAGGCTTGTGAAGTTATGAAGGAAGCTGGAGCTAAGAGAGCGTTAATCCTACCAGTAGGAGGAGCTTTTCATTCACCATTAATGGATCCAGCAAAACAAGAATTAGAATCAGCAATCGCTAATACTACTTTCAACGATCCTATTTGTCCTATCTATCAAAACGTTACTGCAAGTGCAGTTACTAGTGCGGATGAAATTAAGAAAAACCTAATTGCGCAATTGACTGCTCCTGTAAAGTGGACTCAAACAGTTAAGCAAATGATGGAAGATAATGCAAGTTCGTTTACAGAAGTTGGTCCAGGTAAAGTTTTACAAGGGTTAATTAAAAAAGTAGATAGAAAAATGGAAACAGCAAGCGCTTAGAACAAGCTCTCGTTTTTCAACATATTGTTATTTAAAAGCATCTCATTGAGGTGCTTTTTTATTTTCGTTCTTTTCGATAATCGCATATGATCCATTTTATGACAGTCACTTGCTAAATAATCAATTAGACCACTTTCAATAAATGATTCCGCCATTCTTTGCGGTCCCTCTGAATATTGTCCAGCCAAACTGTTTATGTTTATTTGAAATTCACAGCCAGAGGCTTTCAAATCTCTAAACACATCTAAATCATCAGACCAATAAGGATATCTCTCTGGATGAGCTAGAACAGGGGTGAAACCGTCATTTTTTGCACGTAATACAAACTCTCTAACATTCTTAGGTTCGTTAAAATAAGATAACTCAAAAAGGAAATGTTTATTCCCAAACGTTCTTATCTCATTCTTTTCGTACAAATCCATAAAATGCTCATCGAAATAGTACTCTGCAGAATAATCTAGATCAATGCTAATTCCCTTTTGCTCTAATATCGATTTAAGTTCTGAACACTTTTCACCTATGACATGAATATCATTCTTATAGAAATCATTCATGATATGAGGAGTAATAATTAATTTTTGAAAACCTAGTTTTACGAATTCCTTAATAATATCAACGGATTCACTGTATGATTTAACGCCATCATCAAGTTCAGGTAACAGGTGTGAATGAAAGTCTAATTTTAAATGGCTCAAGTCCAAAGGGACATACTCCACTTTAGGTTTCTTCTTGAACAATTTAAAAATAGACATAGTTAAATTTTTTCCATTGAAAAAATATTATCCTTATACCAATCGATCGTGTATTCTAGGCCTTCTTTAAAAGTATAATTAGGTTTATAACCAAGTAGATTAGCTCCTTTTGAAATATCCGCTAAAGAATCTCTGATATCTCCGTTTCTTGGTTCAACAAAGTTTGGGTTCATTTCTAAACCTAAGTAATTCTTAATGATTCCAAATAAATCCAAAATCGTAGTTCGTTCAGCAACAGCAACATTATAAGCCTCTCCAAACGCATCACTATTTTCAGTAAAACAAGCTCTAATGTTGGCTTGTACAGCATTCTCTACAAAAGTAAAGTCACGTGTTTGACCTCCGTCACCGTGTATAGTTGGAGCCTTATCATTCAGCATGGCATCCATAAACAATGGAAGAACTGCTGCATAAGGACCATTAGGACTTTGATTAGGTCCAAAAACGTTGAAATATCGTAAGCCAATAGTTTCTAAACCATACACCTTGTTAAATACTGATGCATATTCTTCATCTACCTTTTTAGAAACAGCGTAAGGACTTAAACAGTTTCCTATTTCGGATTCTACTTTAGGTAGCTTTTTACTATCTCCATAAACAGAAGAAGATGACGCGTAAACAAATCGTTTAACTCCGTTCAATCTTGAACATTCAAGAACATTCAGAAAACCGTTTACGTTGGCATTATGTGTAATTAATGGCGTATTAATTGATCTTGGAACTGAACCTAAAGCTGCTTGATGAATTACGAAATCAACTTGAGATGTTAACTCATTGATCAGCTCATAATCAAGAATATCACCTTCCTTGAAAATAATATTCTCTCCTAAATATTCTTGAATATTAGATAAGTAACCATTGGAAAGATTATCTAGAATAATTAGTTTACCAACTTTGTTCTCATGTAAATATCTTACAATATTTGATCCAATAAAGCCTGCTCCACCTGTAAGTAGAAACGAGCATTTACTTAGATCACCATTGTGATATGTCCCTTTAAAAAAACTATCTTGTTTCATACTGCTTTTCGTAGTACTGCTGGTATTCTCCAGACAAAATTCTATCAGACCAAGTCTGGTTATCTAAATACCAGTCTACTGTTTTTCTCAAACCTTCTTCAAACTGCAAGCTTGGTTTCCAATTCAATTCTTCCTTAAGTTTTTCACAGTCAATAGCATATCTTAAATCATGTCCTGCTCTGTCAGTAACAAATTCAATCAGCTTTAGAGACTCCCCTTCTGGTCTGTCTAATTTTTCATCCATTACCTTAATTAACAACTTAACTAAGTCAATGTTTGTCCATTCATTCTCCCCACCGATGTTATACGTTTCACCAATCTTACCTTCATGGTAAACAACATCAATAGCAGAAGCATGGTCTTCAACAAATAACCAATCTCTTATATTCTCTCCTTTACCGTAAATCGGTAATGGCTTATTATTTTTAATATTATTAATACAAAGAGGTATTAATTTTTCTGGAAACTGTTGGCTTCCATAGTTGTTGGAACAGTTAGATATCACATATTTAACTCCATATGTATTACCAAAAGCTCTTACAAAATGGTCACTACTTGCTTTAGATGCAGAATATGGTGATTTTGGATCATATGCAGTAGTTTCATGAAAGAAACCTGTTTCTCCTAACGAACCATAAACCTCATCAGTAGATACATGATAAAATTTAAAAGATTCTAGATTACAGTTCTCTCTAACTACTTGAAGCAAGTTATATGTACCTATTATATTCGTTTGAATAAAAGCTAAAGGATCACTAATTGATCTATCCACATGTGACTCTGCGGCTAAATGAATGATGCCTTGAAAGTCATATTTTTTGAATAAGTCATCAAGAAACAACTTATCGGTTATATCCCCTTTCTCAAACACATAATTTGAAGCAGACTCAACATCAGTTAAGTTCTCCAAATTCCCTGCATATGTTAAAGCATCCAAATTAACTATTCTGTAATCAGAATAAGCTTTAACAAATCTTTTAACCACGTGTGAACCAATAAAACCAGCTCCTCCTGTAATAAGTAAATCTTTCATTCTGTTGATTATAAACTCCAGTATTCAAATTCTGTAGCAAACTCTTTATAGATTCCTTTAATATCTATGAAGATTCCTTTTCCGCTTAAAAGCTTTTCAAAATGCTCTTTCGAAAGACCTACATAATCATTATGATTAACGGCTACAATTACAGCATCATAGACCCCTTCAGCTTCAGTTAAACCAAATCCATACTCAAGATCTAATTCTTTAGAAGACGCCAATGGATCAATCACATCAACATTTGCTCCGAAGGATTTTAACTCATCAATTACATCAACAACCTTAGAGTTTCTAATATCACTAACGTTTTCTTTAAACGTAGCTCCCATAATTAGAACTCTTGCATTCTTGATGTTCTTATCTTTAGCAATGATCCTTTTCACGGTCTTTCTAGCTACATGAGCCCCCATGCTGTCATTGATATCTCTACCTGAAGTAATCACTTTTGAATGATACCCTAATTCTTTTGCTTTGTAAGTCAAGTAATATGGATCAACCCCTATACAATGACCTCCAACTAGTCCTGGGAAGAAACCTAAAAAGTTCCACTTAGTTCTAGCCGCTTCAAGAACTTCAAATGTGTTGATTCCTACTTTATCAAAAATCATAGAAAGCTCATTCATCAATGCAATGTTCACATCTCTTTGAGTGTTTTCAATAATTTTAGACGCTTCAGCTACTTTAATAGAAGATGCTTCGTGAACACCTGCAGTAATGATATTAGCGTAAATTCTAGAAATCTCTTTAGACGAAACAGCTGAATCACCTGATACCACCTTAACAATCTTTGTTAGCGTATGCTCCTTATCTCCTGGATTAATTCTTTCTGGTGAGTAACCAACAGAAAAATCTTCCTGGAAAGTTAATCCAGAAACTTCCTCAATTACCGGCACACAGTCCTCCTCAGTACATCCTGGATAAACAGTAGATTCAAACACTACGTAATCTCCCTTTGAAATAACTTGTCCTACAGTTTTAGACGCACTTTTTACAGGTCCTAAATTTGGTAGTTTATGCTCATCAATTGGCGTTGGAACAGCTACAACATAAAAACTTGCTGCTTTTAGGTCTTCGATATTAGCAGTAAACTCAATATCACACCCTTCAAACTCCTCTTTCTCAAGCTCTTCAGAAGGATCAATCCCTTGCTTCATTAAATCAACTCTATCAGCGTTGATATCAAATCCAATTACACTGTATTTTCTAGCAAATTCAAGCGCTATTGGCAACCCAACATAACCTAATCCGATTACTGCAATTTTTGCCTCTTTATTTTCAATCTTATCTGCAATTAACATAATTACTTAAGCTTATATATTCTTTCAATTATTTCTACAACTTTCATTCCTTCAAGGGCGTTAGTACTAATAGTCTTTCTTCCCTTTAACGTATCAATTACGTTTTCAATCACATAATGATGGTTTGCTGCTGAACCTTTGTAAGGACCATAATCATTTGGCGGATTCACAGGTGCCAACTTAGGCATTTCGTATCCTTCAATATTACAGTACACCACTTGATCCATATATTGACCACCTATCTTTACACTCCCTTTTTCTCCAATTATGGTCATGCTACTTTCTAGGTTCTCACCATAAACAGCAGTTGAGTAATTTAAATTACCCGTTCCTCCATTCACAAACTCAAAGTTTACAATCCCTGAATCTTCAAAATCTGTTGAATCCTGATGATTGAAATCATTAAACATTCCTTGAGCGTTTTTAATGTCCCCAAACAACCAATACATGATATCAATAAAATGAGAAAACTGAGTAAATAAAGTCCCTCCATCTAAATCCTTAGTACCCTTCCAGTGTCCTGGCTTATAATACCTTGAATCTCTGTTCCAAAAACAGTTAATCTGAACATTGTAAATATCTCCCATTATTTTAGAATCGATCACAGATTTGATCCATTCTGATGGTGGTGAATATCTGTTTTGTTTAACACAAAAAACATTTTTAGAAGTCTGTAAACTTTTAAAAATCACTTCCTCACACTCTTGTTTATTTAAACCCATAGGCTTTTCAACCACCACGTGCTTAAACTTATCTAATCCAGCAATGCATTGTTCAGCATGTAGCCCATTCGGCGTACAAACATTTAGCACCTCAATTTCATCATGTTTTTCTAACATTTCTGCTAGACTTTGATAAAAAGGAGTGTCACCACTATATCCGGTTTCATCCTTACTTAGAATATCACAAACTGCAATCAGTTCCGACTCATCGTTACCCTCAATCATAGCAGCATGTCTTTTACCGATATGACCTAAACCAACAACCGCAAATTTAATTTTACTCACTCTTTCTTACTTTATTGTTCTCTAATAGATAAACCTCTCCATTACCTGGACAAACGGCTTTACCATTTTCAAATACTAACTTTTCTCCAAACTCACTCATCCAACCAATCTGCCTTGCTGGGTTTCCAACAACTAATGCATAGTCTGGCACCTCTTTAATTACAACAGCTCCAGCTCCTACAAAGGAAAACCTTCCTAAGTTTATTCCACAAACAATAGTCGCATTTGCTCCTACAGACGTACCTTCCTTAAGTACTGTTTCTCTATATTCTTCTTTTCTATTAACTCCAGAACGAGGGTTCATTACATTCGTAAAAACCATTGAAGGTCCTAGAAACACATTATTTTCACACTTCACACCTGTGTAAATTGATACATTATTTTGAACTTTACAGCCATCTCCAAGAATTACATCAGGAGAAACAACAACATTTTGACCCAGGTTACAATTCTTACCCATTACTGAGTTAGACATAACATGAGAGAAATGCCATATTTTGGTTCCTTCCCCAATTTGGCAATTACCATCAATTACTGCAGTTTCATGTGCGAAATATGACATATTAAAATGCTTTCGGTTTTTGATTAATCTCATCTTCAGTGAGTGACTTGAAATAAGCTATAGTATCAGCTAAACCTTCTGCTCTTTCAACTTTAGGTTCCCACGTTAATATTTCTTTTGCCTTAGTAATATCCGGTTTTCTTTGTTTTGGATCATTAACAGGTAAGTCCTTAAAGACAACCTTAGCCTCTCCTCCCATTTGAAGTATAACTTCTTGAGCGAAATCATGAATACTAATTTCAGAAGGATTTCCAATATTAACTGGATAAACATAATCGGAATGTAACAATCTGTAAATTCCTTCTACTAAATCATCCACATAGCAAAACGATCTTGTTTGAGAACCATCTCCAAACACTGTTATATCTTCTCCTCTCAACGCTTGACCAACAAACGCTGGCAATGCCCTTCCATCATTCAATCTCATTCTAGGACCGTAAGTATTAAAAATCCTTACAATTCTAGTCTCAACCCCGTGATATGTATGATAAGCCATTGTAATAGCTTCTTGATATCTTTTCGCTTCATCATAAACCCCTCTTGGACCAATAGGGTTTACATTCCCCCAATATTCTTCCGTTTGAGGATGAACTAAAGGGTCTCCATATACTTCAGAGGTAGAAGCAATCAAAATCCTCGCTCCTTTAGCCTTTGCTAAACCTAATAAATTATGAGTACCCATTGCTCCCACTTTCAATGTTTGAATAGGTATTTTCAAATAATCAATTGGACTAGCAGGAGAAGCGAAATGAAGAATAAAATCTAATTCTCCAGGTACATGTACAAACTTAGTTACATCATGGTGATAAAATGAAAAACGTTCATGAGGCATCAAATGCTCTATATTCTTCATATTACCAGTAATCAGATTATCCATTCCAATTACATCCATACCTTCCTTTATGAATCTATCACAAAGATGAGAACCTAAAAAACCTGCTGCTCCTGTAATTAATACCTTTTTCATTACCTACCAATGCTGTAATATTCAAACCCCTTATTTTTCATAAACTCCTTGTTATAGATATTCCTACCATCGAAGATAATTTTATCTGAAATTTGTTTATGTAAACGATCAAAATCAGGATCTCTAAAAACACCCCACTCTGTACAAACGACTAAAATGTCAGTATTTTCAGTTGCATCATATTGATTTTCACAAAACTCAATCTTATCGCCTAAAACTTTCTCCACATTGTTCATTGCTTCAGGGTCATACGCTTTAATAGAGCATCCGATTTCCAATAAATCATCAATCACACTTAATGCTGGAGCTTCTCTAATATCATCCGTATCTGGTTTAAAAGCTAAGCCCCAAATGGCAATACTCTTTCCATTTAAATCTGCTCCTAAAACAGTCTTCATCTTCTCTACTAATCTCTTTTTTTGAAGACTATTAACATCCATTACCGCATTTAAGATTTTAAAATCGTAATCGACTTGTTTCGAGGATCTTTGTAAAGCTTGAACATCCTTTGGAAAACAACTTCCTCCATATCCTATTCCTGGAAATAAAAACCTGTTTCCAATTCTAGAATCTGTTCCAATTCCTCTTCTAACATCATCAACATCTGCACCAAGTTTCTCACAAATATTTGCAATCTCATTCATAAATGAAATCTTAGTTGCTAAAAACGAATTCGCTGCATATTTAGTTAATTCAGCCGATTTCTCATCCATGAAAATTACGGGATTTCCTGATCTCACAAATGGTGCGTATAATGACTCCATTGCCTTCTTTGCTCTATCTGAAGAACAACCTACAACTACTCTTTCCGGTTTCAAGAAATCATCAACAGCTAAACCTTCTCTTAAAAACTCAGGGTTAGATACTACATCAAAATCTCCTGAATAATTAAGTCTAACTCTCTCAGCAACTTTTTCAGCTGTTCCCACAGGAACCGTACTTTTGTCAACTAAAACCTTATAATCAGTCATCAGTTTCCCTAGCTCCTCAGCTACTCCTAATACATATGATAAGTCAGCACTCCCGTCCTCCCCTGGAGGTGTTGGTAATGCTAAAAACACAATCTCAACATCCTTTATTGACGCTGCCAAATCAGTTGAAAATTTCAATCTATTTTGTCGGATATTTCTTTCAAATAAAACATCTAAATGTGGCTCATAAATTGGAATCTCGCCATTTTGCATTTTCTTAACTTTCTCTTCGTTAATATCAACACAAATAACCTCATTGCCCATTTCCGCGAAACAAGTCCCTGAAACTAAACCAACATATCCTGTACCTATTACAGCTATTTTTCTCATTAAATCAATTTCTTCAAGTTCTTAATAATGTAATATTGATCCTCTTTTTTCAACTCCGTATGCATAGGAAGAGAAAACACTAACTCTGATAACTTTTCAGATATCGGTAAATTACCTTCTTGCTTATAAGCATCTTGTTGATGCAATGGAACTGGGTAATAAATCATACATGGTATACCAAGATCTCTCATTCCCTGAACTATTTTATTTCTATCACCACTTTTTAAACGAAGTGTATATTGATGAAATACATGTTCACTATTTTCTCCTGCAAAAGGAGTAACAATATTATCTACATCTGATAACAAATCGTTATAGTAAGAAGCAGCTTCAAACCTCGCTTTACCATAAGTATCTAAGTGTTTTAACTTGACTTTCAACACTGCAGCTTGAATAGAATCTAATCTACTGTTAACTCCAATTATTTCATGATAGTACTTAACCTTAGAACCATGATTAACAATCATTCTGATCTTAGCAGCTAATTCATCACTTTCTGTAATGATCGCTCCACCATCACCATAACAACCTAAGTTTTTAGATGGAAAAAAGCTAGTACAACCTATGTGACCAATGCTACCTGACTTTTTCCACTCTCCTCTAAACTTATAAGACGCACCAATTGCTTGTGCATTATCTTCAACTACAGATATCCCATGCTTGTCAGCTATATCCATGATACTATTCATATCACATACTTGACCGTATAAGTGAACAGGAATAATCACTTTTGTTTTTTCAGTAATCGCAGCTTCTATCTTTGAAGGATCTATTAAATACCCTTCTTCTAGTATATCTACAAAAACAGGTTTCAATCCTAATAATGCTATTACTTCACTAGTAGCAACAAATGTAAAAGGTGTGGTTATCACTTCGTCTCCAGGTTTTAAATCTAAAGCCATCAATGCAATTTGCAAAGCATCTGTGCCATTACCACAACCGATAACTTTAGCACCCCCCAAATACTCAGAAAGAGCTCCTTCGAACTCTTTAACAGCAGGACCATTAATAAAACTAGTGGTATCAATTACATTCTTTATTTCTTTCATCACCTCATCCTCAATTTTCTTAAATTGACTTTTAAGGTCGACCATTTGAATGTTTCTACTTACTTCCATAAATAATCTAAATCTGTGCGAATATAACTATTTTTGAAGTCAATCTATCCATTTATGATGAAAGCAATAAGTATATCTTTTTTATTCTTTTC
>Ga0228674_1000977_pt1 | contig 18063 bp, 10 predicted proteins | sample 1D_rmetaG_FD_189054 | JGI IMG/M metagenome (GOLD analysis project Ga0228674, IMG submission 189054) | Seawater microbial communities from Monterey Bay, California, United States - 1D_r | ecosystem: Environmental > Aquatic > Marine > Coastal | place: USA: California | collected 2016-09-26
GCATTAAAAGTTACTCTTGGAGAAGCAAAAAAAGCCACTGATAAAGATATCAAATAATTGAATTAATCCGAATAAACAAAAAGGCCCGTCATATGACGGGCCTTTTTTATTCTCAATTATTTACTACTTCATTCCTTTTGCGAATACCTTTTTGAATTTCTCCACTTTCGGTCGAACGATTGCTTGACAATATCCATTTCCAGGATTATTCTCAAAGTAATTTTTGTGTTCTTTTTCTGCTGGGTAGAATTCGAAGAGTGGAGTTAATTGCGTCACCACCTCACGATCCCATACCTTTTCTTCATTCAATCTCTTTTTGAAACTCTCTGAGATATCACGCTGCTCGTCTGTATGATAGAATATGACAGATCTATATTGCGGTCCAATGTCATTACCTTGTCTATTCAATTGAGTTGGATCATGTACAAACCAAAACATCTCTAATAGGCGTTCAAAGGAAACAACCCCAGCATCAAATTCGATTTGAGCAACCTCAGCATGCCCTGTTCTTCCTGTACAAACTTCTTTATAGAATGCGGTCGCTTTGGTTCCACCGGCATACCCAGGTGTTACTGAACTCACTCCATCAATGTCTTTAAAACACGCTTCGATGCACCAAAAGCATCCAGCTCCAAATGTTGCTTTCATATCGTAAAACTAATCTTTTTTGAATTTAAGTGAAGCTGAATTGATGCAATATCTTAAGCCCGTAGGTTCAGGTCCGTCGTCAAACATATGTCCAAGATGAGCATCACACCGTGTACAAACCACTTCGGTTCGATTCCATCCGTATTTATTATCCACTAGTTCGCCAACATTCTGAGCTATTGCTGGCTCGTAAAAACTCGGCCAACCTGTACCCGATTTAAATTTAGTGCCACTAGTGAACAACTCTAAATCACAACAAACACAGTGATAAGAACCCTTCTCTTTGTTATCCCAATACTCGCCGGTAAAAGCTCTTTCAGTCCCAGCTTCACGTGTAACTTCGTACTGTTCGTGTGTAAGTTGAGCTCGCCATTCCTTTTCCGTTTTTATAACTTTCATTGTATCTGTAGGATCGAATTCAAAACTATTCGCCCCAGTGGAACTTGTCAAATTAGAGCTACATGCACTCATTGCAATAGCCAATACTCCAAACACTATCAGTAAATTTTTCATCTTTTATTTTTATATGTCATTGATTGGACGAATTTAGGTCTATTTTTGTACAGTGAAGTTGCCAAAATATCCTAAAAATTTCTGGTTGATGTGTTGGGCATTGCTCGCCTTCATGATCAGCTTTAACCTGTTTTTACCAGAAACGAATGATATAATAACCGAAATGGGGGGCGGTGATCTGAAAGGATTGATCTTTCTTCTATTTTCTTTAACTGCAGCCATTTCAAGACCTTTCTCTGGGAAACTCACAGATACTATAGGACGGAAAAAAGTCATGTACGTTGGTGTGATCATTGGGGTAACTGCCAGTGTGATTTATCCAATTTCAGGTTCCGTAGTCGCTTTTCTTAGTCTTCGTCTCTTTCATGGATTCGCTGCAGGGTTCCTACCTACGGGAGCTACAGCACTAGTCACTGATATCATTTCAAAAAACGGACGAGGTGTTGCGATGGGAATATGGGGAACATTTATCTCTGCTGGATTTGGAGTAGGTCAATTCTTTACATTGTACGTTGTTGAATCAATCGGAAGAGTTGGATTGTTCCTGCTCGCTGGATTCTTTTGTTTGCTCGCTGGATTTTTCATAAGTCAAATTAAGGAAACACTCCCGAATCCGCAGAAATTCAAATTTTCATTGCTCAAGGTTACATTTGATGATGTCTTTGAGCCTACTGTTCGTCCAGCTGCATTTGTAATGTTCTGTTCAGCCGTTTGTACTGGAGTCGTTTTCGTTACAACACCCGACATAAGTGGCTTTGTCAACCTCGATAACAAAGGCTGGTTCTTTATTTTTTATATGAGTTCGACTATCTTTGTTCGATTGTTCGCAAGTAGTTTATCTGATAAAATTGGAAGACGAAAGGCACTAATCATTGGGCTTGGATTCATGATGATTAGTATGCTTCTCATTGCTACTGCTCATGAGTGGATTCAATATACCATTGGAGCGATCGTTTTTGGATTATCTACCGGAGTTTCAAGCCCGACAGTATTTGCTTGGGTAGCTGACCTATCTCCCGAACATAGACGTGGTGTTGGAGCGGGCACATTGTTCATTGCGCTGGAGTTTGCTATATTTTGTGGAGCTCTTCTGACCCTAGCTTTTTACGACAGCACTTTATCTACCATACCACTTCTCTACTCTATTGGAGCAGGCACTTCAACGATTGCCATTATTTACCTCATTTGGCACATTCGAATGAAAGAATCAAAAACTTAATTCATCTTCAATCTTCAGGAATTGCTTTAGATAATAAACCGCAATATAGACCGGTATAGTGTCAAACAGCGCAAGGAACACCTTGAAAAGATAACCACTAAGCACAAACTTCAAGAGTTGGTACTCAACACTGACATCCGCTTGCATTGGAAGTGCATTTGCCCAATAGTGAGTAATCAAGATGACGGCGATTGAATCAATCAACTGACTTGTCAAGGTTGAAACATTATTTCTTAGCCAAAGCATTTTACCTTGTGTTTTCTTCTTTAAGAAATGGAATACGTTAACATCCACAAATTGCGCTGTGATGTACGCAATCATCGAAGCCAGCGTCGCTCCAAAAGTAAGCGTCCGAATCTCGTAAAAAGCATATCAGTGCGGGATGCTCACCTCACCGCTCACTATCTCTGGAGATAATTGACCTCCTACTAGTTCAGGTGGAGCGTTTAAACTTCTGCCTAGCCATAGCACAAGCAGTACCCACAAATTCAAAAATAGCCCGACCCAAACGACCATGTTCGCGCGCTTCCTCCCATACAATTCTGAAATCAAATCGGTACATAAAAAAGTGATTGAATAGGATAAAACTCCTACTGCGGTAACAAATCGAAAGTCACTTATATCAGAAATCCCAATCCAAGATGACAGTTCAATAAAACGAGAAACACCAAGGATGTTGAGCATGGTGAGAGATCCTAGAAACACGCCAGCAAGGAGTAGAAAAGTCCATTCCCCTCTCCTTCGAATAAGTTGATTATCAAGGCAGGTTTCGACCGTACTCAAATAAACGAAAAATATCTCATGGCGAAACTGCCAAATAATAACTATCTTCGGATAAATTGATCAGAACGTGTCGATTATCAAAGAGAAAGATCTTACTAAACTTTACTATTCCATTGGAGAAGTTGCATCCTTTTTTGATGTCAATGCGTCATTGATTCGCTTTTGGGAAAAAGAATTTACTTCCATCAAACCGAAGAAAAACAAAAAAGGAAATCGATTGTTCACACCTAAAGACGTAATTACAATTGACAGAATTTATCACCTTGTAAAATTAGAGGGATACACGCTTGACGGAGCAAAGAAAGCTATGCGGTCGAAAAAGAGTAGCGATAATCCAGTTGCAGCTAGCGATATCAATAACGAAAATCTAGAAGTTATCAATCGACTAGAATCCTTAAAGTCGAGACTATTAACTCTTAAATCTTAATCTAGTTCAGGTTAATCTGCTGATTTTTATAGTGTAAGAAAACTTCCGTTACTTCCTGTTCAGATATTTCATGATCAAAAGTACACTCTCCGATCTTCTCGAGAAGGCAACATAATATCTTTCCTCCTTTGTTCTTCTTATCATTTGTTAGAAGAGCAGTCATCGATTGAATATCATCATTGGAAAAAGTGGGAACTGGAAAAACATCAAGGATAGCCGATTCAATAATCTTGAATTCTTCTTGGCTCAACTTACCCTTCTTTGTAGATAAATATGCCTCAAACACCATACCTATACCTACTGCATGTCCATGTGTCATACCTTCCGATCCCAACATGAAACCTTCAATCACATGACCAATCGTGTGCCCAAAATTTAAAATCTTTCGTTCACCTCCTTCCAAAGGATCACGCTTCACAACTTCATTCTTAACTTGAATTGACTCTTTTAATAATTCAAGTTCTAATTCAAATGGAATATCTAGCTGCTCAATCACTTTATTAAATAAATCCGTACTATGAATTAAACCATGTTTTATCATTTCAGCGTATCCGCTCAACAACTCGTTACTCTCGAGTGTGCTTAAAAATATTGGATCAATGTATACCGCCTCCGGATCATTAAAGACGCCTATCTGGTTTTTATAGTGATCTAAATTAACACCCGTTTTCCCACCGATAGAAGCATCAACCATCGAAAGAAGGCTAGTTGGGATGTTAATGAATTGCATTCCACGTTTATAGCAAGATGCAATGAAACCTCCCATATCTGTGACAACTCCTCCTCCAACGTTAATGATAAGATCATGACGTCCCAAACCATATTCGGTCAGCAACTCCCAGACATTCGCTACGATAGCAAGTGACTTATTTTCTTCGCCTGCAGGAAGAATGACAACCTCAGCTTCAGCAAGCCCATCATAATTCGATATTAGAAAGGGAACGCAATGCTCACTTGTATTATCATCTGAGACAATAATCTTCTTGACATCCGAATACTTATCCAGTAATGAAGCGAATGAAGAATCTAAAATTGAACCGATTTCCAGCTCGTAGTCGTTGGCACTTATCGAATGCATCAATATATTTTTACACCAAAGGTAAGAATCATCAACAAGTATGGTGTCAATTTTTGAATTCGGATTATTTTTGTGGCATGATTTCTTTCGACAATACGGAGATTGCTTTTAAAGGGAAGTCCAACCGTGACTTAAAACGTGCTTATTGGCTTTTCAAAGCTGTTGGCAGCCGTTCTATGGTTCGCTTTGGAAAATGGTCGACGTCCTTCGCTTTTAAGCTGAGGCTACCAATTAAAGGGATCATAAAGAAGACCATCTTTCGACAATTCTGCGGTGGTGAATCTATATCAGAATCTATATCAGCATCGGATAAACTCGCCAAACGAAATGTAAAGACAATCCTTGATTATAGTATTGAGGGTAAAACGTCAGATGAAGATTTTGATGCAACGGTAGCCGAAATAATTGCAACAATCACAGCAGCAAAAAACAATCCAGATATACCGTACGCTGTATTTAAAACAACCGGGATTTGTTTATTTTCCATCTTGGAAAATGCGAATGAATCGATCGATAAATTATCAAACGATGAGAAGCTCAAGTACGAACAAATGGTTCAGCGAGTAGACTCCATTTGTAAGGCAGCATTTGAATCTAGTGTCCCATTGTTTATTGATGCGGAAGAAACCTGGATCCAAGAGACAATCGATCGCGTTGTCACGGAAATGACGTTAAAGTACAATCGAGAGAAAGCGATTGTCTTCAATACTATTCAAATGTATCGTCACGATCGCCTAGCTTATTTTCAATCTGTAATCGATCATGCGAAGCAAGAAAAGTACTTCGTAGGCATGAAGATCGTTCGTGGTGCCTATATGGAAAAGGAACGCGAACGCGCAGAAGAGCACGGCTATGCATCACCCATTCAAAAAGATAAAGCATCCAGTGACAAAGATTTTAATGCTGCCCTTGACCTAGCAATGAATAACCTTGATACAGTATCTATTTGTGCGGGGTCGCATAATGAAAAAAGTGCTTTAATCTTAACGGAATTAATGGAGAAGAATTCCATTGACAAGAACGATCCAAGAATCTACTTTGCACAACTTTTAGGCATGAGCGATCATATATCATTTAACCTTGCTAATGCGAGTTATAATGTTGCAAAGTACGTTCCTTATGGACTAGTCAAGGAAGTTATGCCATATCTTATTAGAAGAGCCGAAGAGAATACCTCTGTTGCAGGTCAAACGAGTCGAGAACTCTCATTAATTGTTAAAGAGCGTAAACGCAGAAAGTCCAAGGCTTAGTCCTGAAATTAGATCGGACTGCTAATAGGATTCTTCAAACATTGTGATCGCCCGTTTCTCTTTATCAAATTGAATTCTGAAGGATGAAGGCATAGGATCTAAAGAGTCACCATTCACATCATATAATTACAAAACATATTCCAGCTGATATCCTAGAGCACCGTGAACTGTTGTGGTTGGATCTAAAGATGTTGCACCAAGAAGGTCCGTGAAGAAATCTGGAGTTCTTCCACGTAGGCACCGCTCAAAATATTCACTAGCAAGAATAAATGGAACAGAGCTTCTTGAAATAATTAATTGACCATAATTATCTGAATTTGGATCGTCATCTACTAAGGGTTTTGGACCTATAGCATCTTAAAAGATTTCACCTAATTCATCAATTCTATTCCAATCACAGGAATCTCTTGCTACCTGAGCCGATAGATTAATTTGTAATGAACAGAAAGTAATAAACAAGGTCAACACCTGAAAGCTACTCCTGCTATAAATCAAACGATACAACTTACCTCAGAACAGTAATATGTCCATTAAAAGTATATCGCTTATCATTCTCCGCATCCGCACAATCCATTTTCCAGGTGTACGTTCCATCTTGTACAATTTTACCACCGTAAGTACCGTCCCATCCAATGGATGGGTCGTGGCTCTCCCAGATCACTTCACCCCAACGGTTGAATATTTCGAGTGTAAAGTCATACACATCAATTCCTGAGATATGAAACTCCCAATTTTGATTAAACTCATCATCATCTGGAGTGAATGTATTCGGTGCAAACAACAGAACATCGTTCACGATTGAAACATACTTTTGAATACTATCAGTACATCCGTATGCATTTTCAACATAAAGCGTTACTGAATAATTAGCAACATGCCCTTGCGGAAATTCAACATTAAGTACATCTTCAGTAATTGCCGATGAAGGAGACCCCCCATCAATATTCCAAGAATACAGAATTACATCACTTGAACTTTCACTGTACAAATTAACAATTGGTTCCATTGAAGAAACAAAGTCAGGGTTCACGAAGAAATTCGCATTCGGATTATTTATAGCTTCAATTAAATCAACATACGATTCAGTATAAACACATCCGGTAGTTGTCGTCACTGTAATAGTAACCGTATAAATTCCTGGTTGTGAATATGTATGTTCAAATGGATCGAGTGCATTATAGATCTCAACTGCGCCGTCTCCAAAATCAATTTCTGTAGTTACTACATCCGTTGATCCAGTAGTGTTCACAAAGTCCACTTGATGAGGGTAACACCCTGCTGTAGTATCAGGTAAGAGTGATGGGCTAACGAGTGCTGGTTGATTAATTGTGTAAGACACTTGTTCTGTACATCCATTGGCATCCGTTACAGAAACATCATAAGTCCCTTCACAGATATCAATTCCAAGACCAGCTTGATTTCCGTTTACACCCTGCAACCAATTATAGGCATATGGAGCAGTACCTCCATTTGCAGTTGCCTGAACAGACCCATCACAAACTCCAAAACAAAGCGCATCTGTCGCTACTGCAGTAAGAGTTAAAACAGCAGGCTCCGTAATCGAAATTGTCTCCGTATCAGTACACCCGTCATTGGATGTAATCTCGATTGTATATGTTCCAACACCTAATCCAGTAATTGCTACAGGACCACCCGTCGTAACCGGTGCTCCGCCATCCAATGTATACTCGATAAAATTGACTCCTTGAAAATCAATTGTTCCATCAGTCAATCCATTGCAAGATAAGTTTCCTCCAGTGATGGAAGTAATTTCAGTTACGACCTGTGAAACATCAACTTCACTAGTATCCATACATCCACTCGCATCAACTATGTACATATAAATACCTGCCGGCATCGTAGCTGGATCATATGGCATCGTCACAGTATTACCTGCTGGATCTTCCCAGTTACCGGTGGGATCAGCTGTTGGCCCTAAGAAGGGAAATAAATCTGAAGGTGTACCAGACGAGCAAAAACTTGCTGAAGCATCAATACCCGCATCCGGAATTGCAGAGAGTGTAATTGTTATGTCATCTGTCACAACACATAAAGGATGTCCAGTTGGGTATACTGAAAGTGTTAATGTTTCCGTTCCAGTAAGTGTCATCGTTGGATCAATAATGGTTGGATCATCAAGCGAACCTCCAGGAGACCAATCGAAGACAAAGTTTGGCGGACACAACGGTGTTACATTATTAGTTGTTGTACCTGCAAGATTTGGTCCTTGTGTAAATATTGTTGTTCCGCCAGCATCGACCATCGAAAAGAAACATTCGTCAACGAATGCACCATTAGCATTAAATGTAACCGTAACAGTCGCACCAGTTGTTATCGGTATTGAGAAATTTTGAATACTTCCTGTGGTAAAGGTGTAATCCGTAGAGACTCCATTTATTGTTACCGTTACCGTATTTCCATTCCATCCATCACCAAATGTATCCTCCAATATCAATTCATAGTTACATGAGGAGTTTGCTCCTGGCCCACTCAACTCTCCTAAGAGCGAAAGCAAACCTCCTCCACAAACTGTGGTATCATTTCCTGCGAATACGATAGGATTAGGATTTACCGTCACATTAAGTGAAGTATCATGCATACACCCAAAATCATCAATTACCACATACTGATAATTGTAAGTCCCAGCAACAGTTGGAGCAACACCTAATTCATTTCCATCCGGTGAAATACTCGTTTGAAATGGCGCTGGTGTTACCCAGTACGAAGAATCTGACAAAACTCCAATCTGAGGTTCAAAAGTTGTTGGAACCGGATAAAATGATGGGTCCAAGTTCAATGAGAAACTAAATAGCGTTCCATCATCCGCAGCCCAGTTATCAATAACAGTCAAAGTCCAAACACCATTAGCAGGACATCCATTTAAATTACTCAGTGGTTCAACCGGCTCATAAGTTCCAGCAGGAATAGTATTAACTCCAGGGTTATTGTTTACCCACTCTACCCATGTTTCTGTTGCCGTAGCATCAAAACAATAAGTAAAAGGCACACCTTGAGTTGTAGGATCAGAACAATCTACATTGTCGGCCTGAACAGGAATACCAATTTGAGTTCCTCCTCCACCTTGCTGGTGCAGGATAGCACTTTGACCATTTGGACACTCAATAATAATTACAAGATCACCCATGTATGAATGCTCTAGATCAAAACAAATTGATTGGATATCACTAACATTTTGTATCGTGGCACCTGCCGAAAAACCTGTTTGTAAGAGATCAATATCTTGAGATACCCCAAGTAAAGTATCCGGAAGACATCCATCAGTAATCGATTGAGAACCCGAGAAGCCATTCCATTCTACCTCGTAAGAATCTGGATCAGCTATATAGAGAAGGTCTTCACCGGAACAAATGGTTGTGTCCCCGGGAAAGCCGGTAAAATCGGGTTCGGTACCCACGAGAACTGTTAAATCAACAAGATTCGGATTACTACAACCGTTATCGTCTGTTACAAATAACTGTACGCGGTATTCTCCTGCAACTGCATATGAATGAGAAACATTCGTTCCAGTGCCTGTCGTTCCGTCCATAAAGTCCCAATCATATGAAACTAGCGTAAATCCTGGTTGAGCCAATGATCCTTGATCAATAAAATTTACTACTTCTCCAATACATACATGGATACTGTCCTGTGTAATACCTCCTACTATAGCAGCACCTGCCTGTGGATCGCTGCAAGGAGTTGTACATGTCGCTACCCCAGCAAAAACACCAGTACCAACCGTATTAGAGATAAACTCAAATGTTAGGCAGCCAGAAGTATTAAGAACTGTTGCTGCAATAACCACTCCTTGTAGTTGATTTCCATTATATGACCCGAGTGTATTAGCTGCTGTAGATGTTCCGTCATAAACGTTCATGATATCGACATTCGTAACCGTTGGTGATGGATTATCATCAGTAAGGTCGAGCTGAAATAGGTTAAAAACTACTGAAACAACTTGACCAGGAGTTCCCGGACAAATTGTGATCACTGTGGTCTCATTATTCGAGTAACCCGGACCACCTTGACCTCCTGAATCTATTATAAAACCATCACAAGTATTAAAAGTCTGATTGTTATTGATTGGGGCTAGATCTATTTGCATCTGAGCGTTTGAAAATGTTCCTAAAAACAAAAACGCGATCAAGATAGCCTTGGTAGTGAAATAATCTCTCATCGGTATATTTTACTTTTTAAAGGTAAAGTTAAAGTATTAACAATCTGGCCCTCTGTTATAAGTATTCAATTTTCGCCAATGCTTGCATTGCTATGGGCATCCATATTTTCTGTAGAGAAGGTTCAGCTGAAATGTGAACTAAAAAGAAGGTTATGAAGTGACGTGATATCACTCCATAACCTTAATAGTATTGGTTATCGTAAGATGTTGACATGCCCATGAATCACTTTACGTTCATCATTTGCAGTCGTTTTAAATTCAATTTTCCAAGTATAAGTACCATCCTGAACAAGGTTACCTCCATAGGTTCCATCCCATCCAATATCTGCATTATGACTTTCAAAAATTATCTCACCCCATCTATTAAATATAATAAGTGTAAAATCAAATGGATCATAGCCAGAAGTAAATACCGGCTGGAAAGTTGGATTGTAATCATCATCATCAGGCGTAAAGGTATTCGGCACATAGTAAATCACCTCTTCATTCAGCTGGATTGTTGCCCATGCCGTATCCGTACACCCCAATGGTGAATATGCAACAAGCTCTATTAGGTAAGAGCCTGCCTCTTCTTCTGGGAAAAGGTGTGTCGGAGATACTTCTAAAGAAGATCCAGAATTGTCACCAAAATCCCATAAGTAATTCACGGCACCTGTCGAAGTATTATCAAAATGAACTTCAGGATTCAAGTCACTAATTATACTCTGCGAAGGTATGAATGATGCAATCGGATCTGCCTCAACATAAATGTAATCAACATACGTCTCACTACTTGTACATCCATTCGCAGATGTAGTCGTCAAAGTAACATCATAAGTTCCTGCTGCACTAAATGCTGCGGTTACGGTATTACAACCTGTCAATACAGTTCCATTTCCTAATGTCCAAATACAATCTGCCATTACTCCAGGTGTTGTATTTGTGAACGTAACAGTTAATGGATCTGAAGCACATCCTGAAAGATTATCCCCAATGAATGAAACAACAGGCAATGGCTCCACAGTTACGGTGATATCATCTGTTGCAACACAACCATTTGCATCTGTTCCTGTCACGGTATAAGTATCTGTTCCTGTCGGAGTGAAAGCTTGACCATCTATAATTCCGCCTGTCCATGCATAAACTAATGCTCCAGAACCGGTTAAGATAGCTTGCGCTCCATCACAAATTGTGAAATCTGTACCGGCATCAACAATCGGCAAGGGATTGATCGTTACAATCGCAGTTCCTGCTTGAGCCTGGTAGCATCCCGACGAAGAAGCATCTTGAACACCGATTAGCTCATAGGAGAATGTTCCAGCAGCTGCTGCACTTACTGTGATAGTCACGGTAGATCCTACAGAAACTATAGTCTGAGGAGCTCCTCCATTAATCGTGTAACCATATGTGTATGGTGCAGTTCCATTCGCACCTGTAAATGTGATTGTTTGATCGAGACCTCCCTCGCATACACTTGCAGTTCCTGCAATTGTTGCGGTTGGCAGTGGATTAATTGTAACTGTCGCCTGACCAACTTGAGCTTGAGAACATCCTGTCGCACTTGCATCAGAAACACTTATCAAATTATAATCAAAAATTCCATCAACACCTGTAGGTACTGTTACCGTTGCAATTGTACCAACTGAAGTAACTGTTGTATTCGCACCTCCATTGATGTTGTAAGTAAATGTATAAGGCGCTATTCCATTTGCTCCAGTGAATGTTATCGTTGGAGACGGATCATTCACACAAAGAATTACCGTACCTGCGATTGTTGCAATTGGTAATGGCGTCACGATGACAGTTGCGGTTCCGGCTTGAGCTTGACTACATCCGGTAGCACTTGCATCTTGAACACTTACTAGCGTGTACACGAATGTTCCTGCTACCCCTGCTGGAGATGCAACAGTTGCTGTCGTGCCAACCGAAGTGATTGTCACATTTGGTCCGCCATCCACATTATATGTAAATGTATATGGTGCTGTACCGTTCGCTCCTGTAAATGTGATTGTTGGATCTGGTTCTCCTAAACATAGGCTAATATCCCCAACAATTGTTGCAGTAGGAAGTGGATTCACAATAATTGTAGCTGATCCAACCTGAGCTTGAGAACATCCTGTCGCACTTGCATCTTGAACACTTACTAAATCATACATAAACGCTCCTGCAGTACCTGTAGGTGCAGTTACTGTTGCAGTTACACCAACGGAAGTCACTGTTGAACTAGCTCCTCCATTTATAGTATATGTAAATGTGTAAGGAGCCGACCCGTTCGCACCCGTGAAGGTAATCGTTGGAGCAACATCGTTCACACATAAAGTAATGTCACCAGCTATTGTAGCCGTTGGAAGTGGATTCACAACCACAGTTCCATTCCCCACTTGTACTTGACTACAGGCCGTTGCACTTGCATCTTGTACACTGACCAAATCATAGCTAAACGTTCCTGCAGTTCCGGTTGGTACCGTTATTGTCGCAGTAGCTCCCACGGAAGTAACTGTTGTATTTGCACCACCATTAATTGTATAAGTAAAGGTATAAGGAGCCGTTCCATTTGCTCCGGTGAAAGTAATTGTTGGTAAAGGATCACCTAAACAAACCGTTGCATCACCAGCGATAATCGCAGTCGGTAATGGATTAATAATAACTGTCGCTAAATCAACTTGTGCCTGACTACATGCAGTTGAACTTGCATCTTGAACACTAATTAAATTGTAATTGAATGTTCCAACCGTTCCTGTCGGAGCAGTTACTGTAGCTGTTGCGCCTATAGATGTCACAGTCTGATTTGCACCTCCATTAACGTTATATGTAAATGTATATGGTGCTGTACCGTTCGCCCCAGTAAAGGTTATCGTTGGGTCAGCGTCATTTTGACACAAAGTAACGGTACCTGCGATAGTCGCCGTCGGAAGTGGATTAACTGTTACGTCAACTTGCCCTGTGTTAACACAACCATTCGCATCCGTCCCAGTTGCCGTATACGTAACGGTACCTACTGGTTGCGAGAATGGCGTACCATTGGTTACACCAGGTACATCCCAAACAATTGCAGGAGCACCGAGAGCATTCAAGGTAATCGGATCACCAAAACATAAAGTCTGATTCACACCAGCATCTATAACAGGCAATGGGTTTACCACTAGAGTTACATTTGAAGTACTATCACACCCTGTTCCCAAAATGAAAGTTTGTGAGTACACTCCAGCTATTGTTTCTAGGTTACCATGAATCGTAGCTGATTGACCTTGACAAATTGTAACATTGGTGTTATAGGTAATAACATTGTTCTCAACAACTGTAAATATCACAGAAGTTCCGGAACATCCGAAGCCATTTGTTACTGTCACCGTTATTGGATTATCAGCAATTGTAACATTAGTCGTTGGAGTTGCATCCCCAGTGGACCATAAATATGTTGCAAAAGGAGCACTCGTAGACAATGTCGAGAAGTTACCAGTACAATATGTAGCCGCCCCATTAATAACTGGCACCGGATTAGGGTTAACAGTTACGGTAGCAGTTCCGACTTGCACTTGAGAACAGCCTGTTGCACTTGCATCTTGAATACTTTCTAAGTTATAGTTATATGTCCCAACAGGTGTTGAAGGTACAGTTATGGTAGCCGTTGTACCAACCGAAGTAATTGTTTGTGTTGTACCACCATTCAAATTGTAACTGAATGTGTATGGTGCAGTTCCATTTGCTCCAGTGAATGTAATAGTTGCAGCAGGGTCTCCCTCACAATGTGCCACTGTACCAGCGATTGTTGCTGTCGGCAATGGATTAACAACTACCGTTGCATTTCCAATTTGCGCCTGACTACAAGTTGTTGAACTTGCATCTTGAACACTTACCAAGTCATAACTAAACGTTCCTGCGGCACCAGTAGCCACTGTCACAGTAGCCGTTGTTCCAAGCGATATCAAGGTTTGATTAGCGCCTCCATTAAGAGTGTATGTAAATGTATACGGTGCAGTTCCATTTGCTCCGGTAAATGTAATCGTTGCAGCTGGGTCACCAATACAAAGTGTAGCATCTCCAGAAATGGTTGCAGTTGGCAATGGATTAACAACTACCGTTGCATTTCCTACTTGCACTTGAGAACAACCTGTTGTACTCGCATCCTGAACGCTCACCAAATCGTAACTAAATGTTCCAACCGCACCAGTTGGAACTGATATCGTCGCGGTAGCACCTACCGATGTTATCGTCGAGGCAGGTCCACCATTCAAAGTATAGGTAAATGTATACGGAGCGGTTCCATTCGCACCTGTAAATGTAATCGTTCCCGCAGGATCACCGATACATAAGTCAACTGTACCTGCAATCGTTGCTGTTGGTAGAGGGTTGACTATTACCGTAGCGTTCCCGATTTGAGCCTGAGAACAAGCTGTTGCACTTGCATCCTGAACAGAAACTAAATCATAACTAAATGTACCAGCAGTTCCAGAAGCAATAGTAAACGTTGCCGTAGTACCAACAGAAGTAACAGTTTGATTTGCTCCACCATTTATGGTATATGTAAATGTATAAGGTGCAGTTCCGTTAGCACCAGTAAATGTTATTGTTGAAGCAGGATCGCCTAGACAAATCGTTACGTCACCAGCAATTGTTGCAGTTGGCAATGGATTAACTACTACGGTAGCATTTCCAATTTGCACCTGAGAACATGCCGTCGCACTTCCATCTGATACTGAGACCAAATCATAGCTAAACGTTCCAGCCGCTCCTGTTGTTTGAGTAACAGTCGCAGTCGCTCCAACCGAAGTCACCGTTTGTGCAGGACCTCCATTTAATGTATAAGTAAATGTATAAGGAGCCGTTCCGTTTGCACCGGTGAATGTTATCGTAGCTGCTGGATCACCAATACAAAGAGTTACATCACCAGCAATGGTTGCAGTTGGTAATGGAGCGATTGTTACTGTTACCTGATCGGTCCCCGCACAACCTGCGGCATCAACACCATCTACAGTGTAAGTCACAGTTGATGACGGCGAAACCACTTGTGAAGCACCTACCGCACCAATTGGAACTTGCCATGTGTATGTCACACCACCAGATGCAGTTAATATTGTATTATCTCCTAGACATATTGTAACATCAGGACCTGCGTTAATTGGCGCACTTGCCATTACAGTTACGGTCATAACATCCGTATTGACGCATCCATTACCATCAGTACCAGTAACAGTGTAATTAGTCGTCACTGCTGGAGAAACATTCTGAGTCTGACCAGCTCCGAGTCCATTATCCCAAGAATATGTAGTTGCGCCAGAAGCAGTAATATTAACACTTCCACCAACACACACAGACACGTCATTCGCTAAGACATTTGGTAATGGGTTTACCGTTACCGTTTGAGTCGAAAATTGAGGACATGCACCATTCGTAGTATATTCTACTGTATAAGTAGCTCCTGAAAGACCACCTGATATCACACCTGTAGCAGGGTTGATTGACACCGGAACACCAGGGTTTGGATTTAATGCAAATGATCCGCCTGCCAGGCCAGTAACAACTGGAATACTTCCAGCAGCACCAAAACAAAAATCGGAAGTTGTAAACGAAGCATCATCCAACGGAGTTACTGTTACAGTTGCCGTTCCAGAATTGACACAACCTGTTGTTGTATTCGTACCAGTAACAGTATAAGTAGTAGTTGCTGCAGGAGTAAATGCAACACCATCCAGAACACCTAAGTCCCAAGTGTATGTATTCGCACCTGTACCATTTAATGTTACCAAACCTCCCGCACAGATAGTTTCGTCGTTTCCATCTACAATAGGCAGTGGATTAATAGTGACATCAAATGTTGCACTTGCAAAACATACAAGATCTGGTGTTGTGTATGTGACAGTATACGTTGCAGGGGTTGAAGCCGCAAGGTTTATTTGTCCAGTAACAGAGTTCAAAGAAATTCCTGGTGTTGAACTAAAAGTTCCACCTGGATCACCTGTAATTACTGGAGTTGTATTCGCAGCATCAATACAATAATCTGATGCAGGGTATGTAAACGCAGGATCTTCTAATCCCACAAATGTTCCTGAAATAGTAATTAGACAACCATTTGCATCAACAATATCATAAGAGTAAACATCGCCATCAACTAATCCGGCAACAACAATATCGCCACCACTTACTGCGGTACCTGTTGCAAAACTTGCAGTCGCTGGCACTAAGTTTTGTCCTGTGAACAATGAACCATCTAATGCCGGTTGACCACCTGTTACAGTTGTTGTCACTGTACCCGCAGCACAATCCTCTATACTAGTTTCTGTAATATCATCAAGGTATTGAACAGAATAAATCGGTCCTAGATCGTAACATGGGATAGTAGTATTTACATAACTATATATCAGTGGACTCACTGTTGTAGAGTACAATGTCACCGGAACAAAGTAAAGTGTTTGATTCGTTGGCAGAGATCCGCCGTTTAATATTGTTTGATTCAAATACCACTGATCATTCCACTCATTGAGATTTGGTCCAGGTAATATAAATTCAAGACAAGGATCATCCGTCAAATCTGTAATTGCATTAGGAATCAATGCAATTGTCGGAGGACAAGAATACACAAGGTATCCAATACCAGGAGTATAGGGAGGCCCAGGAGGCGCATTCGCTTCACTCGGTGGAGTCCAATCTCCATTAGCGGTAATATCAATTGTTTGTCCCCAACAAAGAACAAAATCGTTTCCGACTTGAGTTCCAGTTGTTGCGGTAGTAAACGTACCGATGTCTGCATCACATGCACAATCTGGAGGAGAAGTACTATTGATAAGTGCAGTACAAGCAGCGTCTTCAGAAAAGACAACAGTAACAGTTAATGGTGTCCCATCCGCTGGTATACTAGCAATGCTATAATTAAAAGTTGTATTATTTGCAAAAGGAGGATTGAAGGTCTGAGTGTAAGAACCAGAACCATTTGTAACAGTTACTGTAACAACTCCAGTTCCTGGATTATTATCGTACTGAAAATCTCCTGTTACAATAAAAGTATTATCTCCTAAGCAAGCACCAACACTAGCAGAGAAACTAGTAATAAGACACGGTGGACATGGCGGACCATCCACAACCGTTATATCAACAACTTGGACACAGCCCAAAGCATCTGTAACAGTAACAGTATATGTTCCGGCAGCCAGACCATTTAAAGAACTTATACCAGCGTTTGCAAGATCAGTAAGCAAAACTGTGCCACCGGCATCTACCCATACGTAATCATACGGGCCAGGCGCACCGCCTTGTCCAATAGCTGTTAGCGCACCATCACTATCACCAGCACACGTCGTCGGTGTAGTAGTAGTTAGTGGAGGATCACAACATATCATGTAGGCTGAAGATAGCGTCGGATCGTCATCGACACAACCAAGACTACTCCATGAACCGGTTTCTCCATCTGCTGTGGTATTAATTGTAACACCTAAATCGGCTCCAGGTGAGCATGCAGCAACTGTTAAGTCGAAACAAAAAGTCCAACCCAAGCCTGTTCCCTGACAGTTATCTCCATAATTTGTTGTGGGATCACCATTTGGCGCATTAAATAAATCACCATCAAAATAAAATCCAGGACCTGGCATACCAGCTATTCCTGCAGGGTAATAACCCCACTGACCGAAGCCACCATCACAGTTTGCTGCAGGCACAGTATTCGTTATAGCTCCGGTCCATCCGGCACCAAATGCTATTTGAACACCATGGAACCAATTCGTATTTTCTTGCGACCATTCCGTCACGGTGTAGCAAAATGTGACAACTTGTCCAGGAGTATACGCTCCATTCACAGGATTCGGAGTAGACGTGAGCGTACTTGCCCTAAGGCAGTCATCACAATCAATATCATTATCCACAGTAAGGGAAAAGTTGTTATCAACCGCTGTTGATGTCCCTCCGCTGACTTGAATATAATAGGTGGTACCGATTGTTGCTTGAGTTACAGAAAAAGTGCCGTTTCCACTTCCGTTTACGTTTATACATCCGCGTCCC
>Ga0228674_1000978_pt1 | contig 18058 bp, 20 predicted proteins | sample 1D_rmetaG_FD_189054 | JGI IMG/M metagenome (GOLD analysis project Ga0228674, IMG submission 189054) | Seawater microbial communities from Monterey Bay, California, United States - 1D_r | ecosystem: Environmental > Aquatic > Marine > Coastal | place: USA: California | collected 2016-09-26
GAATTACTTTATAGTAAAAAAGATATTATAGTTTTGAAAAGGAACCCCTTTAGGGGTTCTTTTTTGGTTTAATTAAACAGAGGAAGACATGTCAAATGTTGAATATTACACAGAGGAGGGATTAGAAAAGTTAAAAGCTGAATTCAAGCAATTAACTACTGTAGAAAGACCTAGTATTTCTAATCAAATTGCTGAAGCTAGAGATAAAGGGGATTTAAGTGAGAATGCTGAATATGATGCAGCAAAGGAAGCTCAAGGCTTATTGGAGTTGAAAATTTCTAAGTTAGAAGCAACAATTGCTAACGCAAGAATTATCGACGAAAGTAAAATGGATAACTCTAAAGCTTACATTTTGTCTAAAGTGACAATTAAGAATGTAAAGAATGGAGCTAAAATGACTTATACCTTAGTTGCTGAAAAAGAAGCTGATTTAAAACAACAAAAGATATCGGTAAGTAGTCCAATTGGAAAAGGACTTTTAGGAAAAGAAGTTGGTGATATAGCTAAAATTAAAGTTCCTCAAGGTTTAATGGAGTTTGAAGTTGTAGAAATTGCAAGATAATGGCATCTATTTTCACTAAAATTATAAGCGGAGAGATCCCTTGTCATAAAATTCATGAAGATGATTTATTCATCGCTTTCTTGGATATTATGCCTGTAACTAAAGGACACGTTTTAGTAGTACCTAAGAAAGAAGTAGATAACATTTTTGATAATGATGATACTACTTTAGCTGCAATGCTTCCATTTTCAAAGAAGATTGCAAAGGCTATAGAAAAATCATTTGAATGCAATAGAGTAGGTATAAGTGTGATTGGACTCGAAGTTCCTCACACGCACATCCATCTAATGCCAATCAGTAATTTAAGTGATATGGATTTCACAAAAGGAAAACTGAAATTAGAAGCTACAGAGATGAGCGAAATCGCAGAAAAGATAAAAGCTAATCTGGCTATTTAAGACGATCTGAATTTGACCTTATAAATTGATCCCAGCTCGAAGATTTTTTCTTCGGGCTTTTTTTTGTTTCAGATTCGCCGAAATCTTTCCCGTCATTTAGATGATGACAAAGCGCTGCTGCCAAACCATCGGTCGCATCTAAATTCTTCGGAAGGGTCTTTATCTTATAAATACTTTGTAATACACCAGCTATTTGTTCTTTTGAAGCGTTACCACTTCCAGTAATAGCCAACTTGATTTTTTTAGGACTGTATTCAAATACAGGAATGTTCTTAGTTAATGCAACAGTCATACAAACGCCCTGAGCTCTTCCAAGTTTTAACATGGATTGAACATTTTTCCCAAAGAAAGGAGCTTCAATAGCCAATTCATCAGGTAGGTATTTATCAACCAGAGTATGTACACTTTCGTAAATTGCTTTTAACTTTTGATAATGGTTATCACCTTTGTTAAATGGAACATCGCCAAATTGAAGTAACTCGGTTTTTTTACCAATTACTTTAATCACACCGAAACCCATTATAGAGGTTCCTGGGTCAATTCCTAATATGATTTTTTCTTTATCCAATTATCTTTGATACTTTCGAGCAATGCAAGATAAGTCAAAATTGAAGAAAAGACTTGGGCTCTTATTTAAAATCCTGATTCCTACGGCTTGCTTGGCTATTCTCTATTATCAGATTACGAAAAATGACATCGAATATTGTGGTATTCCAGATGCATTATCGGATTCTAGCACTGATGTTTTTTACTACGCACTCTTTGCGATTTTATTGATGCCTGTTAATTGGTTGATTGAATCCTACAAGTGGTACATTATCATAAATAAATCAGAACGTATAAGTTTCTTAACATCAACCAAAGCAACGTTGAGTGGTTTAAGTGTTTCTATATTGTTCCCTTTCAGAATTGGAGAGTATTTGGGAAGAATCAATTTTATAGAAAAGAAGAAATTGGGTGTTCTACTGACCATTGTTTGCAGTATGACCCAATTAGTAGCAACCTTGTTGTTTGGATTCGTTGGATTGTTTTTAATTGAACAGGCTGTCTTTTCTGAAGAGCATATTAAATGGTTGGGTAGTAGTACAGTTGTGTTGGTATTGGGAATAATAATCGGACTTAAGTTTTTTCCTATCTGGTTAAAGAATATTTTCAAATGGGAGCAGACAAAGAAGCTATTCGTTCAAATGGCAAAGATTACTTCAGTTGTCTTATTGTTGCGAATTCAACTATTAAGTTTGCTGCGTTACTTGGTATTTACTAGTCAGTATATGCTTTTGTTCTTTGCATTTGGGATAGAGATACCATTGGTTCAGTTGTTTGCCATAATTTCAATGATGTATTTGGCAACAACAGCAGTTCCGGTTAATCAAATTGTTGAATTGGGATCTTCGAAGAGTTTGATTCTTATTTCACTGATTTCCGGATTTATTGAATTAGTTCACCTTCAAAGCTGCTATATAGCAACCATTGGATTCATCATTTGGTTATTAAACATTGTGATTCCATCATTAATTGGTTTAGTGTTTTTAACGATTCGTAAAAAGAGTTTGATAGAAAAATGATAATCGTTGTAGGACTATATATCTGCCTTTTACTTTTCATGATGAAGTTTAATACGAATCATGAAATGGAGTTTGAGGAAACGAAAAGCATTTCTGTTTTAATTCCTTTTAGGAATGAAGAAGATAGTTTACCTGCCTTAATTCAAGAATTAGAAAAGCAATGGCTGCCTAGTTATGGAGAAATAATATTTATTGACGATCATTCCACGGATAGCTCTAAGGATATAGTTTTATCTTCTTCATTAGTGAATAGGTCTCTTTTAAGTTTAAGGGAAGGAGAAGGAAAGAAAGCGGCTTTAAAGTATGCCTTAGGTAAAGTGAAATATACCCACGTTTCACAAATTGATGCAGATACGGTGATTTCAGAGAATTATTTCGAGAAGCTATTGGTAAAAAGAGCGGACTATACTACTGGACTTATACGTTACACCTCTGAAAGGTCTTTGATAAACCTGTACCAACGATGGGAAAATTTGGCGATGATGTTTACAACAAGACTTGCCGTTCAGTTGAAAATTCCTTTGATGAGCAATGGTGCCAACTCCAATTATAAAACACAACACGTAGATTATAATGACGACTATGCATCAGGAGATGATCTTTTCAATATGTATTCGATTTTTGAATCAGGCGGTGTAATTGCATTTAATGATCAAACTTGGGTGGAGACTAAATGTGCTCCAGATTTTAAATCTTTCTTCAATCAGAGAATGAGATGGATGAAAAAATCAGGGGGGCTTACGAATTTCAAGTTTAGACTTTTCTCTGTTTTATTATTGATATCGCAGCTTTCTCCTTTTTATATTTTCTTTGATCAATCTTACGAATTCATATTCCTTGTGGCAGTAAAGTTATTGCTTGAATTAATCGGGATGATGAATGTTAATAGGAAGTTGAAATACAAAGGCTTATTCCCATTCTATTTTGTAATGGTCTTACTTTATCCTATCGCTATAATATTATTACTTTTGATATCATTCTTTTCGTCAGTATCTTGGAAGGGAAGGCGATTATAGAATCATATGCAAAAATCAGATTCATTATATAAGGAGGCTTGGAAAAAGCTAAAAAAGGACAACGTATCTCGCATAGGTATGGGGGTTATCTTATTAATGATTTTTGTTGCAATTATGGGTCCATTGATTCGACCTGATAATACACCCAATGCAGATCAGCAGGTTTTACAATTAAAGTCTAAATCTCCGGGATTTTCTATAGACATGTTGTACAAGATTAGGAATGCAGAACCTAGATCTTCTAATGTTTTCAGCACAATCATATTTGGAAAGGAAAGTGAATATGCACAGCCAATCCCTTTGATGTCTTATTGGTTTGAAGCCGATCAGATATTCATGGTAAGGTATATGGGGAGTGAAACACTTACAGATACTATTTCGGAGAACCTTTGTAACGTTCTTTACCCAATTAGCTATGATCAGAAGATTGCTTTTGATGGGAAGGTGCTAAAAGGGAAAACAATTACAGGAGAGGATATAGAAATCAGTAGAGAAGAGGCTATTAAAGAAATCGAAGACCATCACATTAAATCGAAAACTTTCTTATTGGGAACGGATCGAAACGGAAGAGATTTCTTATCTCGAATTATGGCCGGAACTAGAGTGAGTTTGGGTGTAGGTTTTATTGCCGTTATCATATCCATATTATTGGGAATTGTATTAGGTGCTTTAGCTGGTTTTTATGGTGGATGGGTAGATAATGCCATTACTTGGGTAATATCTGTCTTCTGGAGTATTCCCGCCTTGTTATTGGTAATTGCTATTACCCTGAGCTTAGGAAAAGGAGTTGAAGTTGTTTTTATCGCTGTAGGATTAACGATGTGGGTGGAAGTAGCGAGAATAGTTAGAGGTCAGTTTCTATCACTATCTCAGTTTGAATTTGTAGAGGCGGGAAGAGCATTAGGATTTAAACAGAATAGAATCATCTTTAAGCATATACTTCCAAATACGGTCGGACCAATTATAGTTGTTTCGGTATCTAATTTTGCAACTGCAATTCTTTTGGAAGCAGGACTTAGCTTTTTAGGTTTAGGAGCACAACCACCTCAAGCAAGTTGGGGAGAAATGGTTGGTACCTATTCTGGTTATTTGGTTGGAGATAATCCACACCTTGCAATTCTTCCTGGATTAGCAATCGTAATTACCGTAATCGCTTTCTTTATGCTAGGTAATGGATTGCGTGATGCTTTTGATGTTAGGGATAGTAAGGATTAACATAGTTCGATTTTCTTTTTAGAAAATAGCTAAGCCTATAATAAATACAGCACTTCCCAAAACAAAACAGATTAATGTATAAGGTAAAATCTGGGAGGCTTTTAGCTTCGTAATTCCCAACAATGGTAATGCCCAAAAAGGCTGTAGCATATTGGTGACTTGATCGCCATATGCCAAGGCCATAACAGCTTTTGAAATAGGAACGTTTAACGATAGTGCTGCTTTTAATATAATTGGTCCTTGAACCATCCATTGTCCACCACCTGATGGAACGAATATGTTTACTAAACCAGCACTAAAGAAAGTAAATAGAGGAAAGGTAAAATCAGTTGATATACTAATTAAGTATTCTGAAATATGGGTGATTAATCCAGAAGCTTTCATAATACCCATTATTCCAAAGTATAAAGGGAATTGAATCAATATCCCACTGGCTCCTCCAATGGCGAAATCCAACCCTTTTAGAAATTGACTAATACTGCGATGGAAGATTAAAGCTAAACTTAGCAATAAGAGGTTTATGAAATTAGGGGAGATGAAGGAGAATGCCCAAAATGCAGTAGCATCTAAATTCCAGATTTTACTTATCAAATAGATCAAAATTAAACCTCCAAAACTTAATGCTAGGAAAGACTTCTGGTCGATTTTTTCAGCAAATAAAAGCTTAGTGTTTGATTCTTGAATTTTTGTATCTGTCTTTATAGAAGGAACTGTCGTTTTGAAGAATTTGGCTAAAAATGCCAATGCAAAAGGAACAACAATTAGTAATAAAATGGAGACAAATATATTCATGGATGAGAATATGCTCTGATCATAGGTAATAGCTTCTGGCAGTTTTGCTAAACTATCAGGGTCTAATATGTTTTTCCCAAGATTAGATAAATGACCTTTCTCGGCAACTTTAATTGGAGCTGAACCTGAAATTCCTCCATGCCAAACCATTAAGCCAGAGTATCCAGCAGCAGCAACTAAAGGATAGTTGATTGGAATACCTTTAAGACTTGCATTCTCTGCTATTTTTCTGGCGAATATCGCTCCAAAAATCAAACCGAGTCCCCAGTTGAATAAAGCGATTATAATGGTGAAAAAGGCACAAAAGAAAATAGCTCTAAAGTTAGTAGAGCACAATGAAGTTAATCGATCTAGTAAATTCGAAATAGGTTTAGATAAAGCTAAAACATGCCCGAGAATAAGCATTAACATCATTTGAACAGCAAAAGCCAGAAGCTTGCTATTCCATAAATCTTTTTCCCATGCTTGAGAAACTTCACTTGAATAAGCTAAAAAACTGTTGCCATCATACACCGTGTATCCCAAGGCAAATACAACTAGTGTTAAAATAATGGCAATAGAAAAGGGCGATGGTAAAATCGCCCTAAAAGAATATTCAAATTTTTCTAAAAATGACATTAGAAAGGTAGATCTTCATCACCTGGAGCCTCGAATGAAGCTTCTGGAGCTGGAGCAGCTGCAGCTGATGCTACTTCAATCTTCCAAGCATCCAATGTGTTGAAATACTTCACTTCACCAGTTGGAGAAGTCCATTCTCTTCCTCTTAAGTTAAAATAAACGTTTAACTCATCTCCTTCATTGAACTGATCCAATAATGACGTTCTATCTTGAGCTAATTGGAACAAAATATCCTGAGGATATTGAGAACCTTCGTCTGTTAATACAAACTCTCTCTTTTTAAAACGGTCGTTAATTACCTGTTCTTCTTTTTTGACTTTAAGTCTTCCTTTTAATGTAAGCATATCAATAAATTATCTAACTAATAGCGTTTTCCACGCCTCTTCTACTTTATTTACTTCTAATAACTCTTTTGCTCTAACGTGAAGTTTCTCTCTTCTTTCGTTGTCATCAACAGAGTTGTCTAATATATTTCTAATATCGAATTCTTGCTGAAAAGATGCAATTGACTCGGGAGTTGGAAGTGCTTCAACATTTCCAAGCTTACCTAAATCATTTCCTGATAAGATATAACTATTTCTGATTCTTGGAGGAATTTGATCCACACCAATTCCCAAAGTAGTAAGTGGTTTTTCAACTTCAAACAATGCGTTCCCAGATGCTCTTACATACCAGTTAGCTCCAAGCCTACCCACTAGATCAATTTTGTTTTGATCAATTTTACCGTCAGCTCCAAGAATAGATTCATCTACATGAATCTTGTTAACTTGACAGATAACTAAGTTACCAGCTCCACCCTGATCACCTAAGTGAACTACTTCATTCACCGTGCACTCAAATTGTACTGGAGATTCTTTAACTCTAAAAGGTCTAACCGTTTCTGATTCAACAGGTGTTAATCCAGCCTTTTCAAACTCGTTAACTCCTTCAGGATATTCCGTGCTAGATAAAGATACTTGTTCAACGATGTCATAGTTAACAACGTTAATCACTACTTCTTTAATTTTCAACACATTCTCTAAAGTGTGTTTAGTAGTATTATCTCTTACCCTTCTTGAAGGAGAGAATACCATTATTGGTGGGTTTGCACTGAATCCGTTGAAGAAACTGTATGGACTTAAATTCGCTTTCCCATTTTCATCAATAGTACTAGCCAAAGCAATTGGCCTAGGTCCGATGGAAGCAGTTAATAAACCAAATAAGTCTTTTGTTGCAATATCCTTAGTGTCGATTGTCATTTTAATCTATTATAATAGGTCTAAACAAATTTAGTGATGTAAAAAGAAATAAATGGAGAAAGTGAGTAAATGTTAGTCACATTTTTTTAACTATAGAATTATGAATTGTTCAAAAAACATATTATCTTCGCAATCCAATTTTGAATGCGCGGATGTGATGAAATTGGTAGACATGCTAGACTTAGGATCTAGTGCTTCACGGCGTGTGGGTTCGAGTCCCTCCATCCGCACTATTCTTATCGAAGAATGTTATTTAACGAACACATTATCTCCCCAATTTTATTGTAGATGGAAATTAAGAAGGAATTAGTTGATGATTTAAATGCTGTTGTTACAGTATTTGTAGCAAGCGAAGATTACAAGTCTAAAGTAGAAAGTGCTTTAAGAACACATCAGAAACAAGCTCAATTACCAGGTTTTAGATCTGGAAAAGTACCTTTCTCTTTAATCAAGAAAAAGTATGGTGTAGCTGTTAAAGTTGAAGAGATCAATAAGATTTTAAGTGAATCTGTTCAAGAGTACATTACTAAAGAAGAATTACAAATCTTAGGAGCTCCAATGCCAAGAGAGGTTGAAGGAATCAACTGGGAGTCTGAAGAAAATTACGAATTCACTTATGATTTAGGATTAGCTCCTGAGTTTGAGTTGAAAATGAGTAAGAGAAATAAGTTCACTAAATACAATGTAGTACCAGATCAAGAAATGGTAGATGCTCAAGTTAAAGAGATCTGCTCAAGATTTGGTTCTGTAACTAATCCAGAAGCTATTGATGTTGAGGATTTATTCTCAGTAACTGTTACTGGTGAATTTGCAGGTGAAGCTGTTGAAAATGCAACAACTATTTCTGCTTCTAGATTAACAGAGGATGCTTTAAAGTTATTCACTGGTAAGAAAGTTGGAGATGCTGTTGAGGCTAAACTAGAAGATATTTACGAATCAAATTCTGAAAAAGCTTCATTGATAGGAAAGGAAGAAGCAGATGCTGAAAACTTTGAAGGTGCATTCACTTTCACTGTAGATTCTATCTCAAGAATGGTTCCTGCTGAAGTAAACGAAGAATTATTCGCAAAGGTATTCCCAGAAGATGAGATCAAATCTGAAGAGGATTTCATGACTAAAGTGAAAGAATCTGCTGGAGGTTATTTATCTGGAGAAGGAGTTAGAAAGTTTAAAGGAGACTTAATTGATTCTTTAATCGAGAAGACAACAATGGAATTGCCAAAAGAGTTTTTAAAGAAGTGGATTCAGCAAAATTCTGAGAAGCCAGTTACTTTAGAGCAAATCGAGGCTGATTTCGAGAACTACGAGAAAGGTTTAAAATGGCAATTGATAGAAAGTAAGATTGTTAAAGACAACGATATTAAAGTTGAGTTCGAAGATATTAAAGCAAAAGCTTTAGAGTTAATTAACGCTAACATGGCTCAGTATGGTCAACCAGCATTAGAAGGTGAGCAAGCTGAAGAAGCTATCAAAAGTGTTTTAACTAATCAAGAAGAGGCTAGAAGAATTAATGATATGCTTTATGAAGATAAAGTAGTAGAGGTAATTGAAGCAGCTGTTAAAATCGAAGAAGAGGATATTTCGTACAATGATTTTCTTAAATTAGTAACAGTAAACAAATAATTTAAGAATGGACGGAAAAGAATTCAGAAAATATGCTGTAAAGCACAAAGGGATCAGCAGCACGGTTGTTGACTCTTATATCACATCATCATTAACTCCTTATATCATTGAGGAAAGACAGTTAAATGTTGCTCAAATGGATGTGTTCTCAAGATTAATGATGGATAGAATCATTTTCTTAGGAACTGGGATTGATGATCAAATTGCTAACGTTATTCAAGCACAGTTACTTTTCTTAGAGTCTGTTGATGCTTCTAGAGATATTCAAATTTATTTGAACTCTCCAGGTGGATCTGTTTATGCTGGTTTAGGTATCTATGATACGATGCAGTATATCGCTCCAGATGTGGCAACAATTTGTACTGGTATGGCAGCTTCTATGGGAGCAGTTTTATTATGTGCAGGTGCAGAAGGAAAAAGAACAGCTTTAAAGCACTCAAGAGTAATGATTCACCAACCATTAGGTGGAGCTCAAGGTCAGGCTTCTGATATTGAAATTACTGCAAGAGAGATTCAAAAGTTAAAGAAGGAATTATACGAGATTATATCTAATCATTCTGGACAATCATTTGATAAAGTTTGGGCTGATTCTGATAGAGATTACTGGATGATTGCTGATGAAGCAAAAGAGTACGGTATGATTGATGAAGTTTTAGTTAGACCGAAGAAGTAATTCTTCTAAAAAACACTTAAGAGGTTTGTTGTTACTGTATAGATACTGTAACTTCAAGCCTCTTTTTTTATGTTAATATAATAACGATATGAGTGAGTCGAATTTAGTGAATTGTTCCTTTTGTGGTAGAAAGAAAGCGGAAGTAGATATGTTAATCGCTGGTGTTACAGGTCATATCTGTAATAACTGTGTAGAGCAAGCTACAGAGATCGTGAAGGAGGAATTGGAAGATAAGGTGAAGGATGAACTTTCGAATCAAATGACACTTCTTAAGCCGAAGGAGATTTATGATCACTTAAGTGAATATGTTATCGGTCAAGACGAAGCAAAAAGAGTACTTAGCGTTGCTGTTTATAATCACTACAAGAGATTACTCCAAACAGGAAATGATGAGGATATCGAGATTCAAAAATCGAATGTCATCATGGTTGGAGAAACGGGAACAGGTAAAACACTTTTAGCGAAGTCTATTGCCAAAATGTTAAACGTTCCTTTCTGTATTGCCGATGCTACTGTTTTAACAGAAGCTGGTTATGTAGGAGAGGATGTTGAAAGTATTCTTTCTCGTTTATTACAAGCAGCTGACTACGATGTGGAATCTGCTCAAAGAGGAATTGTATTTATAGATGAAATTGATAAAGTAGCACGTAAGTCTGATAATCCTTCAATAACTCGTGATGTTTCAGGAGAAGGTGTTCAGCAAGCTATGCTTAAGTTATTAGAAGGCTCTGTGGTTAACTGTCCACCTCAAGGAGGTAGAAAGCACCCAGAACAAAAACTAGTAGCTGTTGATACAAAGGATATCTTGTTTATCTGTGGAGGTGCATTTGCTGGAATCGAGAAAAAGATTGAAGGTAGAATGAAAGCACAATCTATTGGATATAGTTCTAGTGCAAGTAATAGAGACTTGGATAAGTCTAATATGCTTAAGTACGTTGCTCCTCAAGATTTGAAATCTTTTGGATTAATTCCTGAGTTGTTAGGTCGTTTACCTATTGTAACGCACCTTAACCCATTAGATGAGAAAGCACTTCGTAGAATTCTTACTGAGCCTAAGAACGCTTTAGTAAAGCAATACATGCATTTATTTCAAATTGATGGAATTGAATTGAGCTTTGAAAAAGAAGTTTTCGATTTAATTGTGGAAAAAGCAATGGAGTATAAGCTTGGAGCAAGAGGTTTAAGAGGTATTTGTGAAGCGATGATGCTAGATGCAATGTTCGAGCTTGAAGGACAAACTGAAGGAAAACTGAATATCTCTTTAGCATATGCTAAAGAAAAACTTGAGCTTTTTGAAGATAACGTGTTGAAGGTTGCTTAATCTTGTGGAGGATCGAAAGATCTGATAGGTTAAAGAAAATAATATCCCTGAAGGAGATCTCCTATTATTGGAAATACCCTTCAGGGATATTTCTTTTTATGGTGTTCTGGGCTACCAAGGGAGAATGCCTTCGGGATTAAAAGTTATTATAGAAGCTTTATTTAAACGTTAAACTCTTGCATTACATTGACAGCAGTATAATAAGCGAATAGAGCTAATGCTCTTTGTCAAGGCTATCTTCGAACCAACTCCAGAAAAGAATGTTCCAGTTTATTCTTTTCATCTAATTCACCAGACACACAAGAAAGTTCTTTCCATACATTAGGATCGATTTCCGGGAACATGGTGTCACCTTCAAAGTCTTGATGAATCTTAGTTAAATAGATTTTATCTGCAATTTCCATTGCCTGCTTGTAGATCTCACCTCCACCAATAATAAAAACCTCTTCTGATTCTGCTTTATTAATAGCTTCTTGAAGCGAGTTTACAACAATACATCCTTCGATAAGTAAACCTGTCTGACGCGTAATAATGATGTTTTCTCTTTTTGGTAATGGTCGACCGATTGACTCGTATGTCTTTCTTCCCATTAATATTGAGCTACCACTGGTAACAGATTTGAAATGCTTCAGATCAGCTGGTAAATGCCAGATTAAATCATTGTCATTTCCGATAACATTGTTTTGAGCTGTTGCAACAACAATTGAAACCATAATTAAACTGCTACTGGTGCTTTGATATGAGCATGAGACTCATAACCTACTACTTCAATATCTTCAAATTTGAAATCAAACATGTTTTTCACATCAGGATTTAATTTCAACGTTGGAAGCTTTAATGCTTCTCTAGATAATTGTAATTCAGTTTGCTCCAAGTGGTTAGTATATAAGTGAGCATCACCTAAAGTATGAACAAATTCACCTACTTCTAAATCACATACTTGAGCAATCATATGTGTTAACAAAGCGTATGAAGCAATGTTAAACGGCACACCTAAAAAGATGTCTGCACTTCTTTGATATAACTGACATGATAGTTTTCCATCAGCTACATAAAACTGAAAGAAAGCATGACAAGGAGGTAATTTCATGTTCGGAATTTCAGCAACATTCCAAGCACTTACGATTAATCTTCTTGAGTCAGGGTTGTTTTTAATTTGATCAATTAATTGAGTAATCTGATCGATATGTTTTCCATCAGGAGTTGGCCATGATCTCCACTGTGATCCATAAACAGGACCTAAGTTTCCGTTTTCATCAGCCCATTCATCCCAAATGGTAACCTTGTTTTCTTTAAGGTATTTGATATTGGTATCACCCATTAAAAACCAAAGTAATTCATGAATAATAGATCTTAAGTGTAACTTTTTGGTAGTAACCATTGGAAACCCTTCTTGAAGATCAAATCTCATTTGATATCCAAAAACACTGATTGTTCCCGTTCCCGTTCTATCCTCTTTCTTCGTACCGTTCTCCAGTACATGCTTCATTAAGTCTGTATATTGCTTCATGCTTAACTTTTGACGATTAGTTAGATGATCTTGATGTTAATTCATCTCTTAATTGAGATGCTCTTTCATAGTCCTCATTAGAAATAGCTTCTTGAAGCATTTCCTCTAATTTCTTAGAATTGATTTTTGTAATATCTGTTTCTTCTTGTCCTTCTACTTCATCATCTAAAGCCTCTTCATCAACATCATCAATTTCATCATTGATGTTGTCAATGTTGTCATCTTCAAGAATGATTCCAGCAGTTGCCAAAATGAATTCGTGTGTGTAAATAGGACAGTTGAATCGAACTGCAACAGCAATTGCATCTGATGTTCTAGCATCAATTTCGATTTCTTTTCCATTGCTTTCACAAAGAAGCTTCGCAAAGAAAATTCCCTCCACTAAATTGTAAACTAAAATCTCTTTTACGTTGATATCGAATCCAACCGCAATTGACTTTAATAAGTCATGAGTTAATGGTCTACTAGGCGTCATCTTCTCTAGCTCAATAGCTATAGCTTGTGCTTCAAACCCTCCAATAATAATTGGTAATCTTCTGTTACCATTTCTCTCCCCTAAAACCAAAGCATAAGCTCCGCTTTGTGTTTGACTATAGGATAAGCCGATAATATCTAATGCAAGTTTTTCCATTCAAAAAAGTAAGCTCCCCAATAGGGGAGCGTATGTTATTAGTTTGCTTTAAACTTCTTAATCTCTTCAATAAGCTTTGGAACCACATCAAATGCATCTCCAACAATACCATAATCAGCAGCCTTAAAGAAAGGAGCTTCTGGATCGATATTGATAGCAACCATTACTTTCGAAGAGTTAACACCAGCTAAATGCTGAATAGCTCCAGAAATTCCGATTGCGATGTAAAGATTAGGTGCAACAGCGATACCTGTTTGTCCTACGTGCTCATGGTGAGGTCTCCAACCGATATCTGAAACCGGTTTTGAACAAGCTGTACCAGCTCCTAAAAGCTCAGCTAATTCTTCAACCATTGTCCAGTTCTCAGGACCTTTTAATCCTCTACCACCAGAAATAACTACTTCAGCTTCCGTGATCGAAATCTTACCACTAGACTTTTCAAACTTAACGTGATGTAAGTTTGAACTACCAGCATCTGCAGATCCACCTTCGATAGCTACACTTGATGTATTCTCTTTTAAACCAAATGCATTTGGAGATAAGATCAAGATAGTAGTATCCGTTTTTGATTCAATATTTGCAAAAGCCTTTCCAGAGAAAGCCTTCTTTTTAACCGTTAATGGAGCAAATGAACTTGGTACTTCAACCACCTCAGAGATTACAGAAGCATTAAGCTTAACTGCTAATCCTGGAGACATTGACTTACCATTCATTGTTCCGTTTATAATGATTTGCTTAGCTCCATTCGCTTGAGCGATTTGAGCAAAAGATGCAGCAAATTTATCACTGTTGAAATTAGCGAAGTCATCACCTTCAAGTTTGATAACTTTTGAAGCTCCGTAATTTCCTAATTTATTTAATTCGTCATCAGACACATTTCCTAAAGAAACTGCGATTAATTCTGATCCAGCATTATTAGCAACTTCCTTTGCGTAGCTAACTGCCTCGAACGTAGATTTTTTTATAGCTCCGTCCCAATTTTCGATATATACTAATACAGACATTTTTCTCTATTTAAAGGTTAGATTACTTTTGCTTCGTTGTGTAACAAGCTTACTAATTCAGCAACATTATCAGCATCAACTAACTTACAGTCAGCTTTATCAGCAGGTAATTCGTAAGATACATCACTTAAGCTAGCATCGTTGTTACTTGGCTCAACTACGTTTAGCGGCTTTGTACGTGCTTGCATAATTCCTCTCATGTTTGGAATTCTCAACTCGTCTTCATGCACTAAACCTTTTTGTCCACCAATAACTAATGGTAAAGAAGATTCTAATATTTCTTTTCCACCATCGATAAGTCTTTCAGCTGTAGCTTTATCTCCCTCAATTGTTAATCCAGTACAAGGATTAACTGCTGAACATGATAATAATGAAGCTAACATTCCATGAACTTGGTTTCCGTTATAATCGATTGATTCTTTACCACAAAGGATAAGGTCAAAGCTTTCTGATTTAGCGTATTCGCTGATTTGCTTAGCAACAAATAAACTATCTGTTGGTGTAGCATTAATTCTAACTGCAGAGTCAGCACCAATTGCTAAAGCCTTTCTGATAACTGGTTCAGTATCCGCACCACCTACATTTAAAACAGTAACAGATCCTCCGTTAGCCTCTTTTAATTGTAATGCTTTGGTTAAACCAAACTCATCATTTGGATTTATTACAAACTGAACTCCATTGTTGTCTAAAGACTTTCCGTCAGCTGTGAATTTAATTTTGGTAGTAGTATCAGGAACACTACTAATACAAACAAGAATCTTCATATTCTGAATATTTTTTTGCGTACAAGATTAGGTATCAAATGTAACGAAAAAGAGATGAAAATAAAAGCTAGAAAGGGAGGAATGAATGAGTGGAAAGCCCTTTCAAAAAAAGTATTTCGAAGAGCTTTGTTTTTAAATTTAGAATCAGCTTTATTTGCTATTTTTGTGCAAAACTGAATTGAATGAAAACACTACAATTTAGAGAGGCCCTAAATGAGGCAATGAGTGAAGAGATGAGAATCGACGATCAAATCGTTTTGATGGGAGAGGAAGTTGCTGAATACAATGGTGCTTATAAAGTTAGTCAAGGAATGCTGGACGAATTTGGTCCAGAAAGAGTAATAGATACACCAATTGCAGAACTTGGTTTTACAGGTATTGCTGTGGGAGCTACAATGAAAGGAATGAAACCGATCGTGGAATTCATGACATTTAACTTCTCATTAGTTGCTATTGATCAGATCATTAACTCTGCCGCTAAGATTTTATCAATGTCTGGTGGACAATTATCTTGTCCGATTGTTTTTAGAGGGGCAACTGCTTCTGCAGGGCAATTGGGTCAGCAGCATTCAAACGCTTTTGAATCTTGGTATGCAAACTGTCCAGGACTTAAAGTTGTTGTTCCGTCAAACCCAGCAGATGCTAAAGGTTTATTGAAGGCTTCAATTAAAGATCCTAATCCAGTGGTGTTCATGGAAAGTGAGCAGATGTATGGTGAAAAAGGAGAAGTTCCTGAAGGAGAATACATTATTCCTATCGGTGTAGCTAACGTGGTAAGTGAGGGTAGTGATGTTACGATTGTTTCATACGGTAAAATGATGAAGCGTGTAATTGAAGCTGCAGAACAATTGGAAGCTGCAGGTACTTCAGTAGAGGTGATTGATTTAAGATCTATTCGTCCTATTGATTACGATACAGTAGTTGCTTCTGTTAAGAAGACAAACCGAATGGTGTTTGTTGAAGAATCTTGGCCGTTAGGTGCAATTTCATCAGAGATGTGCTACATGGTTCAGAAAAGAGCGTTTGACTTTTTAGATGCTCCTGTTGAAAGAGTTCATTCACAAGATGTTCCTTTACCATATTCACCAAACTTAATTGAAGAATCATTACCTAATGCAGAAAAAATCATTGCTGCAGTAAATAAGGTGATGTATAAGTAAGAATGATTATTTCGACTTGGTCGAATTAAATTATAAGACAAAAAAAATCCCGATTCAGAAATGAATCGGGATTTTTTATATCCGTTATTTTCTATAACTGGTCAACAACTCCCATGTTACAGAACTTTTCAATTCTTTGATTAATTCTTTCTTCAGTATCCAGTTCAGAAAGCTCTGCAATAGATGCCAAGATTTCCTTCTTCACTGTTCTGAACATTTGAGTAGGGTTTACATGCGCTCCTCCAACAGGTTCAGCAATTACACCATCAATTAAACCATTCTTCATCATGTCATCAGAAGTAAGCTTTAATGCTGAAGCTGCTTTTTCTTTATAGTCCCAACTTCTCCATAAAATAGAAGAACATGATTCTGGTGAAATAACAGAGTACCATGTGTTTTCTAACATTAAAACTCTATCACCAATACCAATACCAAGAGCTCCTCCAGAAGCACCTTCTCCAATAATTACACAAGTAACAGGGACTGTTAATTGCATCATCTCTTTAAGGTTACGTGCAATAGCTTCTCCTTGTCCTCTTTCCTCTGCTTCTAATCCAGGAAATGCTCCAGGAGTATCAATGAAACAAACGATAGGCATATTGAATTTCTCAGCCATCTTCATTAAACGAAGAGCCTTTCTGTAACCTTCAGGGTTAGCCATTCCAAAGTTTCTGTACTGACGCATTTTAGTGTTAACACCTTTTTGCTGTCCAATAAACATGATACTTTGTCCGTCAACCTCTCCAATACCACCAACCATGGCCTTGTCATCCTTTACATTTCTGTCTCCATGTAATTCAATAAAATTACCTTTTGTAACAGCTTCAATGTATGAAAGAGTGTAAGGTCTTTCAGGATGTCTTGAAACTTGAACTTTTTGCCAAGCCGATAGATTGCTATAAAGCGCTTTTCTTTCTTTCTTGATTTCCTTTTCTAAATCCTCAATTGGTTTAGAAACATCTGTTTTTCCTTTTGCTTGAATTTCCTGAAGTTTATTTAACTCCGTATATAGGTCTTCAATGCTCTTTTCAAAATCTAAAAATACCATAGAATACTTTTTTCAAAGTGGACTTACGAAGTTACTAGTTATTTTTGTTAAAGTCTAGGAAATATGATTTATGATTACTTATCCAAATACTAAGATAAATTTAGGTTTACATGTGAGGTTTAAAAGAGAAGATGGTTTTCATGAAATCGATTCTGTTTTTTATCCAGTTCAATGGTGTGATGCATTGGAGATTTGTAAGGCTGATAGCGGCGTTTCTTCGAGTTTTTCAGGATTGAAAATCGGGGGAGAGTCCAAAGATAATTTGATTGAGAAAGCGTTTCATTTAATGGCTTTGGATCACAACTTAAGTGGAATGACTTATCACTTGGATAAGAAGATTCCAATGGGTGCTGGTTTAGGGGGAGGTTCTTCTGATGCTGCCTTTGCAATTCAAATGATTAATGAATGTTTTGATTTAAATCTTAAGTCTAAAGAATTTAATCATTATGCTGCTCAGTTAGGTAGTGATATCAACTTCTTCTTAGAAAATAAACCAGCAAGATGCTTCGGTAGAGGAGAGCTTGTTGAGCCGATTGACTTCTCTCTAAAAGGAATGTACATCGCTTTAATAAATCCAAATATTCATATCTCCACAAAGGATGCATATTCGGATGTTTACAAAGAAGATCGATTAATCGACTTCGATAGAATGAAGAAAGAGGGTGTTCATTCCTGGAAAGAGTTTTTAGTGAATGATTTTGAACATTCTGTTTTTAAAATTGCTCCGGAAATTAAAGGTTTAAAAGAAAGCTTGTATGATCAAGGTGCAATTTATGCATCTATGACAGGAAGTGGATCAACAGTTTATGGTCTGTTTGAAACGAGACCAGATATTAAAACTTCGTATGATCAATTATGGGTGGGAGAATTAGGGTAGACTATTCTTATAATTTAGCGCGATACCGTCCACAGTTTTGGAT
>Ga0228674_1000984_pt1 | contig 18005 bp, 7 predicted proteins | sample 1D_rmetaG_FD_189054 | JGI IMG/M metagenome (GOLD analysis project Ga0228674, IMG submission 189054) | Seawater microbial communities from Monterey Bay, California, United States - 1D_r | ecosystem: Environmental > Aquatic > Marine > Coastal | place: USA: California | collected 2016-09-26
ATTATGTAGAGATAAATACATGTAACATAAACTACAGAGAAAATAATAGATATGGCAACATTCGCAGGTTTCAGTACCAAAAACATAAATGCAATAAATCACGAGTTACAAGACAAGGACTTGGTGATTGAAGACCTAATGAATCATATCATGACTCGTAAGGGCGAACGAGTAATGTTGCCTAATTATGGGTCAATTATTCATTTAATGAAATTTGAACCTCTGACTGACGAAACAAAGGAATTAATTAAAGAAGACTTAACCAATATTGTAAATGATGACCCGAGAGTTAACTATATCAGTTGTGAAGTTACAGACTCGGACCACACAATAAACGCTATGCTAAGAATTTCAATTTTACCAACAAACGAGACAGTAGAATTGGCTATCGACTTAGATAGAGAATAATAGAGAGACCATTATGAGCCAAGAACGTACAGACAATCTATTCGCAAGTGAGAGTTGGACAGCCGTATATACCGCATTTACCAACATCAGCCTCAAAGCATATGATTTTGACACAATAAGAACAGCACTGCTAGATTATACAGCAAAGACTTATCCTGAGAAGTTTAATGACTTCGTAGCAAGTTCTGAGTTTATTGCAATATTAGATTTGGTCGCATACATGGGACACAGTTTAGCATTTAGATTGGATATGAATACTCGTGAGAATTTCATGGACACTGCTGAACGCAGAACTAGTATTCTTCAAATGGCAAAATCACTTGGATATAACAAAACAAGACCAATAAACGCAAAAGGATTTATGAAGATTTCTAGCGTTACAACGTCTGAAGATGTATTAGACAATGAAGGTATATCTCTTGCTGGCAAACTTATAAACTGGAATGACAGTAATAATGCTGATTGGTATGAGAACTTTATCAGTGTTCTAAACTCTTCATTCGCTGGAAATACAAAAATTCAAAGTCCGTCTTCTACAATGAAAATCGATGATGTAGATTATTCTTTATATGAAATTAATGAAGATGCGACAGCAAAGAACATAAATTATCCATTTACAACTTCAATTAGTGGCTCTAGCAGAAGTTTTGAAGCAGTTCGTGTTGTGCTAGACCAAGAACTATCAAGAATTTATGAAGACGAACCAAATCTTTCTAAAAACTTTACACTTATAAACAGAAATGACAATTTAGGTTCTGCTAGTGACAGAACGGGATTCTTTGTTTATGCTTGTGCTGGTCAATTGAATTATGAAGATAAAAATTATAAAACAGTAATTTCAAATAGAAGACAAAAAATAAATGCAATAGACGTATCAAATAGCGATGTTTGGGTAACAAAAACAGACTCGGCGAACACATATGTTTCAAGTGTAACGAAAGTTGATAATGATACACGTGAAACTGCAATTTATAATGCTTTACGAACAGGTTCGGGCGACATTGTAAGTGTCACTTCAATTGATAACAATTCAATCGAATTAAATTATCCAGATGGCGTATTTGGTAATGCCGCATCAGGTGGATACAGAACGTGGTTTAGAACAGTAGATAATGATAACTTTTCGGTAGAAGCAAGAGATATCAATGATGTAACAATATCAATTCCATATGTAGGTTTTGACGGTAGAACATATACTCTAACATTCACACTAACAAGTACTAAAGACTTCACTGAAAACTATTCTGGTGAGACATACGCAAGTGTGCGTAGAATTGCACCTAGAAGTTATTACTCACAAGACAGAATGGTAAACGCACAAGACTATAATGTATATCCATTAAGTCTTGGTTCTAATGTAGTTAGAAAAGTAAAATCAGTTAATACATCATTTGCTGGTAAATCTCGTTACTTTGAGACAGACGATGTAGTGGGTCATCACTCAAATTTAAGTGTGACGGGCTCAGATGGAAGTTTATTCGTTGAAAATGAAGTAGTAAAAGTTCCTCTAAGTTATAATAAAGAGCAAGGCAAAAGTGATAATTTCATAAGAAATGAACTTACAAGAGCAATCAAACATCCAAGTCTTTTAAATCAATTTTATTATAAGTACAACAGTGCTGTTAGCATAAATGTAGCAGTAGCAAAATCATTTACAGTGTCAACAAGCAATTCAATGGTAGTAAATTCTTCAGTAGATGCAAAAGTTTTTGAAGGTGATATTTTTGAACTAAATGTTGGAGAAATAACAACATATGCAAAAGTTGGAGAAGTAGGAGCACAACTTTCCGACCTGTCCGCAAACTACACACTTGATAAATCAATACCATCAAATGGAACTATTGTAAAAATTATAAGAGGTGTAAGAACAAAATTTAATGACGCTGAAGTAACCGCAATTAAGGCTAAAGTAGATAGTGTTTCAGAAACAACATTTACATTGAAGTATGGATTAGTAGCCGGTAAGGCACAACAATGGGAATGGCAAATTCACACTGGTTCTACTCCTTCAGAAATACATGTAGTATTCAACTATACCTCTGGAATTAGAGACAATGAATCAGAATACATGGCAGAGTTTACTGGTAAAAAAGTTGCATTTGAAAGTAGAGATGAAGTTAAGTTTTTCTATGGCAACAATACTAGTGTAGTTGATAACGAAACAAACCTATCTCAAAGAGATACTATATTTTTAAACTACTTAGCAGGCCAAACTAATAGTGATTACTCAACGAGTAGTACTACTCCGACCGTAGTCGTAGGACAAGCACCAGTATCTAGTTCTGTGGTATACAATACTACGGGTGCAGAATTTAAAGCAATATATCAACACACCGGTGCGAGACAAACATATAACTTTATCGAAACAAATGGTGCGGTAACTAATCCAGCATATTCACATGCCCTTGTATCACCGGATGGTATAGAATATCCATTATTGCCAGCACAAATATATTCACCCTCAACAACTGCTGGTAAAGTTATAGGCGATGCAACAGATTTGGGCTTAGGTGATGGAATTGACACTCTTACTTTAAGAGTTGATGACTTATCTACTGTGACATCTTTAAGTGCTGAGATAGGACTAGACAGTACAGTAACAGCCTCAACAGATACTAATCTTTCAAACACAAATATTACTATTAACTACTCTGGCTCTGAAAATCACTCTAATGCAGACAGTAGTTTTGCAACAATTAGTACAGCAGATTTAAATACTTTCGGATTTAAAGGAAAACCATCAACTACTTATTTTAGTAATGCTGGTAGCAAATTTGCGTTTATTGATACAACAGATAATGTTGAACAAAGTGGAACAGGAATAGTGACAACGTATGATGCTGGAACTACAGAGTATACATTTACTTTGCCATTCCAACATGCAGACACAGATGCTAGTACCCCCGGTAATCAAAACCAATTAAACATTAACACATTAGACCAAGACATCAAGTTCAAACAATATCCATATGGACAATTTCTTATAGTAAGTGCAACAGTACTTACAACTAGTAATGTTCTTCTTAGAACAGCAACTGGTTCTTTTATTGATGCTGAACACGTTACAGTTACGAACACATCCGGCAACACATATAAAATTGTCTTCTGGACACACGCAGTTGCAGTGAATGACCTTATCGATGTCTTTGTTGGCTCACCAGCAGGACTATCAGATATTGCTAACTTCTCAGTAAGAGTAACGGCATCATTCGAACTAGCAACATTAGCCACACAAACGGATATAACATATAAAACTTTGGCGGCACATGTATATGATGACTACTACACTACCGCGGGTTACAAAGATAATACAAAAGTTAAGTTGTTTGCAGGAAATACAAACGGTAATCCATACGAAGTCTTTACTATCACTTCTGGAAACAAAATGGTAACAGAAACATATGATATTGGAACAGTAACATATGACAGAGCATCAAAGTATGCATTTGCCGCGGCACAAGCCAGTGCTGACACACCAGATAGTTCAGTTCCATTGACTGCTGTTTTATGGTATAATACAACAAATTCAACCTGGTATAAACGAATCGCTGGTATTTGGAATCAATCGTTCACGTATAGTGGTAGCGGAGATAATATAGTACACGACTCGGTGTCATATTCAGTAAAAGAAGGAATATCATTTGTTGAAGACTCGTTTACAAGTTTCAGATGGGACCATTATGCAGATATAAACAAACGAATAAATCCTAGCACAAGTAATATTATTGATATGTATGTGTTAAGTTCTGATTATGTGAGAAATGTAGAAAAATGGATAGCAAAAGATTTCACAACTAAAAAACCAGAGGCACCAAATAATTATGAATTGAAAAAACTGATGAATACTATTGAGCCTAAGGCTGCCATTGCAGACCATGTTGCTTATATTCCATCAGAGTTTAAATATCTATTTGGCTCATATGCATCCGCAGAGAACCAAGCAGTGTTTAAAGTAATCAAGAAATTAGGAGTTGCATACACAGATAGTGAAATCAAAACCGCAGTGTCTAGGAAAGTAAATGAATACTTCTCAATTGACAACTGGGACTTTGGAGCCACATTCTACTTCTCAGAACTTGCCGCATACTTGCACAAAGAACTAGGAGATTATATTTCAAGTGTAGTAATTACACCTAAGTATTCTACAAATCAATTTACAAACTTGTTGAGTATCTCATGTGCCTTAAACGAAGTGTTCATGGCAGTAACCACATCAAATGATGTAAAAATAATTACACAATTATCACAATCTGAATTACAAGGCGAATAAACATGGCAAAGAAGATTTATGACTTTTTACCAGGACACTTAAAGAACCGCGAGTTAGAAACAATATTTGAGTCAACTCTTGACCGTGCGTTCTCTGTGGGTGAGATGGAGAAAACAAAAGCATTTGTTGGTAGAAAAGAAAAAGGAATATTTAAACCCAGTGACATATATCTTTCGTTTCCGCCAAATTCATTTGCAAGAGATAATTATGGATTAGAACCAACGTTCTCAAACAGAGATGCGACTGATAATGTGTTTTATGAAGATTTACTCAATGCAATATATAACAAAGGCGCTCTTACAAACGACCATAGAAGATTATTTAACAGTAGTAATACGTTAAGAACTATTACTTTACCAATAGATTTAGATAAGTTTGTTAACTTTAGTATGTATTACTGGGTCCCATCAACATTCCGTAATGATGTATTCGAAGGAACAAATAATAAACATTATGTTACAATTAACAGTAATAAAAATATGCCGTATGGCACAAACAACTGGTGGTCAAAGCATAATAGTTGGCATCATTATGATGACATTAAAGCATATATCACAGACTCAAACTTTGAATTATTAACACAAGCATCTCGTCCAATCATAGAATTTGACCAACACGTAAAACTTAGTACAGCAAGTCAAGCCAAGTCGTTGAGTGATACGACATGGGCATTACCAACTTTTCAAACATATGATTCTTCTAATACATTCATTGAAGATTCAAAACTATTTCATTATGTTGTTGGTGACAATTATGTAACAGATGCAGAACTAGGATTTAAACCAAAGTTAAAAGCAGGCGACTACTATAGTGAATTTGTATTTAATATTGACTTATTAGAGACATCAACCTATAAGTGGAGAAATGGAACTATTGAGAGTTACAAACCCTTAATGGTGTTCTCAACTTTTGATTACAGAAATTTAAGACAAGAGATAGGCACTACGGCTACACTATCACAGTTTGAACTTCTTCAGTCTCCTAAAGATGCTAGTTCAATAGATTTATATGTAGATGGAAAAAAGCAAATAGGAAACTATACATTCGATAGTGCTACAAATAAAATAACACTAACAGAAGCGGTTTCTGGAAACATATACGTTGATTATTGTACTTCCACTTCTGTTGTTTATGAGGGTGACAAAGTATTTCAAAAAATCAATCCTGCATTAGAATACAACGTTGATAACAATTCATACACTAATACAGAATTGGTATACTCTACTCTACATGAGCATTTAGTTCGCATAATCGAAACGACAGACACATTGACCGGAGATGCAAATGCATCGAATAACTACAGAAACATTGGCGATAGTACTAATAAATTAAGACACGCAGACAAGGGTAGCATACTAGTTAATAACTATGTAGACATTAAAGAGGCGTACTTTGCATTAACAAGAGAAGATTATAATCCACTAAAAGCAACAGAATTTTTATCAAATTCTTATAATGGATATAAGAACAAACTATTAACAACAGTTATAAACACATTATCAAATAGTGCAAGTGATACTAAAACAGATTTGCAAGTTTTAGAAGATGCAATCGGCACTATATCTCTAGGAAAGCATACAAGTGTAAGTATTTTTAGAGACAGTTCTATGATAAACTTTGGTGAGAACAATTCTCATTATCAAGAACTTCCTGTGACCGTTATCGATGGTGCAACTGAACAAGTAATGCCTACATTCAGAGAATCGATACTGCATGACAAAAATATTGTTATTACTTTAAATGGTGTTATTCAGAGATTTAATGTAGATTATACATTGTCTTCTGGTGCAACAGAGATAAAATTTACGACAGTAAGGGCAAGCAGTGATGTAATAACTGTTAGACATTATATTAACATTAAAGAATCTTACATTCCACCAAGTGCAACTTCTTTGGGCATAGCGCCGGCGCACATTCCAGAAATTATAACAGATGATGGATATAGCCCATCGGTAAAGTTTATTAAAGGACACGATGGCTCATTGACTCCTGTATATCCATTAGTAGATGGTAGTGCAAACAGAATAGATAACATATTACTTATATTCGAAACCTTGGTGTTTAATAATCTATCAGACAATACAAATTCTAACATAGATAGTATGAATTACGGATTATACGGTACATCTACAAACGACTATAGTCCTTCTGAGAAGAAATATATTATGTATCCATTCTTTAAGAAATGGATGATGAGAAATAATATTAATGACTTAGCAAATGATGTATACGATGTCACTGATTATAAAACATGGAACTATAGAGCAAAAGATGACACAACTAGTGGTAACTGGAGAGGTCAACTACTACATGCTTATGGCACAGATAAGCCATTGTTAGAACCATGGAAAGCAATAAAACTTTCACAGAAACCAGACCAATTTGATAGCACATACGGAGCAACATATACATCTACATCATTCTGGAATTCATTGATAGCAACAAATGGTTTAACTTGTCCCGTCCCAGTTGACGGTTCAGGAAACTTACAAACTCCAAACACCCTATTCTTCGGCAATGCGATAACATCAGATGACATAGCATTGATGGACCAAGCATGGGAATTTGGAGATAACTCTCCAGTTGAACTTGCGTGGACTCGTAGTAGTGAATTTGTATTTGCAGAGTTTCTATTGATGATGTTAACAAATCCATTTGAGATTATACACAAGTATTCTACTGAATTGAAATCTATTATTTCATATTCTAATCAGAACGATAGTATTGATAATGCAGTGGTACTTGAAGATAAACAAAACTATTCATTTAAGTTGGGTTCAAAGTTAGGTGGTTTTGTTAATAATCTTAAATTGAATACAGAAAACAATTCACTAGCAAATAGCAGGTTCACTGAATTGCCTGAAGATAACTTCGACTTGTTTGTTCACGCTGGTGTACCAAATAGAAGTGAATTCTTTAGTGCAATCGTAATCGAAAAAGTTTCAACTGCTCTTGACCATCCGGTTTACGCACTATCTGATGTTGCAACATACTTTAAGGGTATGGTTGTTCTAAACACAACAGATGGTAAATATTATAAAAGAAAGATAGACGGCGTATCAGCAAAAGAGACTGCGGCTGTAATTTCCTTTGACTATGCAAGTTGGACATTAATCTCTCAGCCCAAAATAGATAAGTTTGGATTTAGAATTCATGGATATGACCAATTAAATCCTACATTTTATTCGATGGGATGGGATAAAGCAAGTGGAGAAAAAGCATTCTCAACAGCAGGTGACAAACTTACATTGAAGAATTGGACATCTGGTGAATACTACAGAATGGATTCATATACATTGCATAACAATGTTCCTTATGTTTGTCTTACTAGTCACACATCAACTTCTGATTTTGATGATAACATATCAAATTGGAAACCAGTAACAGAATGGCCAAGAACAAACAAAGTTCAAGCAATGGGCTATAAAAAGTTAGTAGATGATACTGTAAAGAATTACAATTATGGTGATATCTTAGAAACAGTAGACGATGTTGCACATTTAATAATGGGATATGAACATTACCTTAAATTAGTAGGTTGGGAATTCACAGACTCAAGTGAGTTCGGTAACCCGTTAAATTGGGAAAATCTATTACATAAATTTTTAGAATGGCAATCAGAGAATAACTCAGTTGGTGATTTTATCACTCTCACTCCTTTATTAACTGGTGGTAGTTTTAATACTGATTATGGTGTAGCCAGCGTCTCAACAGAAACATTTAAGAACTACTATACTATAGTAGACGCATCTGGTAGACTTATATCGAGAGATGATGTTGATTTTCACACAGACGGTTCTAAACTAACATTCAAAAGCAATATTCCTATCTATGGAATGAAGATGGATATAAGAGATATCGAACACGCATTTGTTATCGACAGAATAGATAGTTACGGAGATATTATATACGACCCACAGAATAATAATAGAAATCTTAGAGTACAAGTTGATTGTAATAGAACAATTGATTGGGACGGCACAATGGCAGTTGATGGTTACATAGTAAGTGATAATCAATTATTACCAAACTTTGATACAATGATTTCAGAAACTAAACATTATAGAGATACATTGGTTGACCAAGGTCTATCAATTATTAATAAGTTAAAATCAAATCAATATGGATATACAACAAGAACATATCTAACAAATCATGGCGTTGAAAGAGAATCACAATTAGAATTTTATAGAGGCTTCTTATCGCACAAAGGAACAGTTTCGAGTGTTAATAGGATTGTTAACAACAACAGTGACTTTAAAGATATAACACATTCTGACATCTGGGCAATTAAACTAAGCGAGTACGGACATCAGTCTGCTAAATTCACAATGACAAAAGATATTGTAGTTAGTGATATGATACAAGACCCATTTTTGGTAGAATATCAAGATACAAGTAAAGAACTATTACCAATTGCAAAAGAAAATAATATAGCAATCAAAACAACTGGATATGTTAATGAGGCAGATGTAAGTTATGTAACAAGTACATATGACTCACTAACTTCATTAACTGATAAATCTTTATACGAAGGAGATACCGCGTGGATTCAGGCAGACGTAGATAGAGATTGGGACGTAGTTCGACTTAGCGAAGTAGCAGAAATAAGTTATATTGGTGAAACATCGGATAACCAATTATATCTCGGCACTGCTTCTCCTATTGATAGCACGTCTATCACTAAACCAATTTATTTAAAAATATCTGCTGATGAGATAACACCAACAATAGCAGGCTATTACTTACTTTCTTCAAACGGAACAAAAACAGTAAATGGAACAGTAGTACACGAGTATTTGGTATTTGAAGAAGATTTTGAGCCACTAACGGTTGAGATAGATTCTGCAACTTCAAATAGTGTCTTTGTGCCTACTAGTTCAAACTCTGGCGTAGAGGCGATAGGTTCTGTCAGTAATCCGGTATTTTCTAGTGGCGAATCAATTTCAATTGACGGAGAAACGTTTGTTTATACGCCAGCAGGAACTACTAGTTCAGGAATAACTATTCTTGGCACAGTTGCTAATCCAATTGTAACAGAAGGCGAACAAGCAAGTTTTGTTGTTTATAATGACGCTGGCATAGTTGAGAACACAACAAATACAACTGTAACATTCTCAGGAACTGTTGCAACAACATCAGGCGCATTCAGTTCAAATTATGGTGACCAAGTAACAATTGACGGTACTACATTAACTGTTGGATATAGTGCATCTGAAACTATATCAAAGACAACAACAGCAACAAGAAGTTCGCCATTGACAACAGGAAACACTGTGGTCATTGATGGCACAACAAAGACAATAGCAGATTTAACAGTAACAGGTACAGTTTCCTCTCCAGTCATGCCTTCTACCAAGCCATTAACAATTAATGGAGATACAATTACATTATCAAGTGGCGCTGACTTGGCCGCAATTGTAACTGCGATTAACACAGGAACAGGTAATGTTGTGGCAAGTGCTTCAGGAACTAATTTACTTATTACAACAACAGTTCCGCAACTAACTATGACTGGTGGTTCATTGATTGATTTGGGACTTTCAACTACTAACTCATATACAGATTCAAAACTAGATAACTTAGCAACAGCATTAACTACCATATCTAATATCACAGCAACAGTAAGTGCAAATAATCGCATGACTATAGTAAGTTCTGGTTCTACAATGACAATCTCTGGAACTGCATTAGTTGAACTAGGCATTACAGCAGGCGTATACGAAACTAATTCTAATCCAACATTAGATAGTGTTAGTTCACAGATAAATGCACTTTCTCTTTCTGGAGTAACCTCATCCGTTGTGACTGGAACTCTTAAGATAACAAGTTTAAATCATAATTTAGATATAGTTGAAGTAACTTCTGGTGCTATGGGTAGATTGGGATATGCAACTACTACAGTTGCCATTGACGCCACAGACACAATAGTATCTGACTTAAACACTCAAATATTCTCAGGTGCAACAGTTGCCGCAGTTAAATCTGATAGACAAGTAAAAATAACAAGTTCAGAGAAGTCTATTGTTTGTTCTAATATTGTTGGAAATCCTCTTACTGATATGGGAATAACAGCAGGAACATATAGCAACGCATCATCAACAAGTCCTTCTGCTTTAGAATTTGCTAGTCAAATTACTGCGGCATCAGAAAACGTAGTTGGATTGTCGAGTGACGGAAGAATGATATTCACTAACGACACAGTTCAAATGTCATTCTCAGGTACTAGTCAAGCAATACTAACAAGGGTTGGTCTTGCGTTGACATACTCTAATGTAACATCAAGTGCAAACTTTAAAGCAATGTTATGGAAATCAGTAAGATATACTCCTGACTTTAACGGAAGCACTCGTTTAGAATTTGAAACCGAACTTGGACTTAATAGTGCAAGTAAATTATGGATAGATAATTATAATACTGCCGGTTGGGGAGTACTGAGTTATAGTCCAGTGGATGGAACATCAGTTCATGCCATGAAAGCAACGGTCATTGATAGTGACTTAACTAAAAGAGTAATAGTACAAGATGGCGAGAACTTTACATCTCATCAATTATATGACCCTCTCAACCTAAAGATGCCTGGCACAATTATTTCAAAATTAGATTACGTTATGTGGTCAGACCCTGCGAAATACGACACAACTACAAGCAACGATTTGTGGTTAGATGAAAGACTAGGCGAAATGTGGTGGGACACAGACTTGGCACGTTTCTATCGTTACAATGATTATGGCGATGCTAATGGAAATTTAGATGTCAATTTTGTAAGAAGATATTGGGGCAAAACAGTAGAGAGTTCTAAGATAGTGGTAAAAGAATGGACGAAGTCTAGAACGTTACCAGTTGGCACAACTGTATATAACTCAAAGACATACTTTGATACTAATGCTGATAAAGAAATAACAGAATATTTCTACTGGTCATCAATAGGGGAAGATGCCCAAGAACTTTCAATGCTACTTGCGTCATCTGGTCCTAAAAACAAATTCTTACCAGTTGGAAAAAAGAGTGTTGTTATCAGCAATCATTCTAGGTCATATGATAGTAGCACAGTGACTGCATCATTAGAATATCAGATAACAGCAGGAATTGAAAAAGAAAACTCAGATTGGCAAATGCTTGTAGAAGATACAGAGACATCAGTGCCGAAAACAATATTAGATGATATGACTAACTCTATCTCCGGTATTACTATAGACAAATCATATGCTACGAAGTTAACAGCACCAAATCTATCTAATGTTAACTTTGCAGAAGTGACACCAGTTGATAGTCATGGTACTCAGTTTATGGCTGGGTTAACTATAAACGACATTGTAGTTACTACAGGCAACAAGACAGTAAACTCAAGTTATCTAACTATTGATGGCAATAATTTGAAAATAGACCAAGCACACACGATGGTTGTGGGCGATGTATTACGAGTTTACAAAGTAGAAAACACAACTGATAATTGGTTTACAATTACTCACAAAGCAAAAGAAAACTTCGCATCTGTTATCAACACAGCAATGAGCAAAGAACTACTACAGACTAAGTATTCAAATTACTTACAGTATATAGACACAGATGACTTTATCTTTAGTCTTGGCGATTGGTATATAAACGATAATTATAAAACTATTAAAACTTTCTCATATCTATCCACTACTAGAGAGTTTGATATGATTGAACAATACGAAAGTGGTATAAAGTCATTTAAGTTGAAATTGCCTACACACGATGAGTATTATTTTGAAGTAGATGGTAAACTTCAATTAGTCAACCGAAGCAAAAGTGCATTGAACATATCACTTTCAAATTTAACATATCCAGAAACGAAATCGGGTGGATATTTTGAAGTTGGCAAAAAATATGAGATTTTGACTGTCGGTACAACTGATTTCACTACAATAGGTTCAAATAAAAATGCAGTTGGTAATACTTTCGTAGCGACTGGTGTTGGAACTGGAACTGGCACAGTAGTCGAAGAATACTATAAGAACGCAGTGGGAATTCAGATACAAGAATTAATGAATCTAATTAGAAACCATTCTACTACAGCATTTGTTAATAATATATTTTATAGTATGATTGAATATCTCTACACAGAAAAGTCGTATCCTTCTTGGTTGTTTAAGACAAGTTATTTTGACTTAAACTTACATAGCAGACCATTAAAACAACACGCAGTTTATCAGAGAGATGGCGAGACTGACGTATTAGAATATATTAGAGAAACAAAACCATATCATGCAAAGATACGAGAAGTAAAACGAATGAACAACACGTCAGATACCGCAATAGTGACAACAACTATTGATGAGAATCTGAAACTTACTTTAGACTTTGGTAAGGCCAGCAGATATAAGAAACATGGTGAAGTCTTTGACGGTGGCACAACAGGAAACACACCAGCAAATACTACAGACAATGATGTTGGTAGCCATGGTGATTTAGAGCAAGGCGAATTTTTAAGAAATCGAACTACCGCAACTACAGTTGCTGGAGGGATTGACACAGGCCAAGTTGATGCTAGAGCGGTTGAGTCTTCGGTTGTGATTTTACAAGATTATAAAGATGGAAGCAGTGATGCAGACATTCATGCAACTGATGGAAATTTAACAGGGTTTACTCTTGACAAGACAGAGTTTTATGTGTATGATGTTTATGGTAGAGGTTATAATGTTCCTATTAAAGATTGGGGATTATTGGCAGACAACTGGACAATAACCGCTGGTTCTTTTGTGCCAAGCAGAGAATACACAATCACTAATACGGGAACAACAGATTTCACACTAATTGGCGCGGCTGATAGCAATGTCGGTACAAAATTTACAGCAACTGGTGTTGGGGTAGGAACTGGTACAGCAAGAGGTCCATTTATATTGACTTCATTGCAAGGTACAGCAACAACCCAAGAATTAAAGGCCTCGAAGAAGAATAAGAAATTGATTGCTGTACAAAGTGTTAGCAATCCAGAAAATGTAGAGTTTATGATGTATGATAAAAACACAGGTGGAACGCTGAATATCATGGAAAGAGCATTATATACAACAGTGGGACATACTTTCTCACAAAATGATAGAGTATTTGTACTAGATACTCCATTAGCATTAGTTTTACAAGACCAGAAATAATTAAGATTAGATAGAAGTAAATGCAGAAACGCATAAATACATTAAGTAGATAAATATAAGATATAATCTAAGAGACGGATATAACATGTTTAAAGACGTAATAAAATCACAAGTCGTAGGCACACTCAAAATCTATGATAAAGAGAGTGGCGAAATACTTGTACAAAAGAAGAATGCAATTCATCCAGGAAATATGGCGTATGTCATGGCTTCGGCTATGGCAGGAAAAGCAACGAGTGTTAACGCCTCGGGAAGTGCCCCACATATTAATTGGATGCAATTTGGAACAGGCGGAAGTACCTCAACTTCTACTCTTTCCTACCGTTCTCCTAGAGTCTACTCAACATATGACCAATTAGCCATAACGGCCAGTAACAGTTCATTGTATGTTCCAACGTATGAACAGGAAACATCAAATACTGTCTATTTTCCAGGAGAGGACATGGGGGCTGGAGAAATAGTACCAAATAACACGGCAAAAGTAAAATTTAGTGTTGATGTAAGTCACACAAAATATGCAACGGCTGTGGGAGTTACGATTCCAACAAGTGATAGTTCTGCAACGTCAACACAAGCAGATGCATTTACTTTTGATGAAATCGGACTTCTGTCGGGAGTAACTAACAGTAGTGCCCTGGACAAAACAAAAACATTAATGCTAACACATGTAACATTCCATCCCGTGTTACTTGCGGCAAACCGAACAATTGTAATTGACTACACAGTTACAATTCAAATTAGTTAAAATACAGGAGTATAACAATGGCTTCAGGCTCACAAATAACAAACTCAGACTTAAACAGTCTACGAAGTGCAATGGATACTATCTTAAACGGTACGGGAGTACATGGTGGTTATAACCAATCTCATGCGATTTCTTCAAATCCATCGGCTGGCGATACAGTTGATGATGCATACCACGACTCACTTTACAGTGCGGCGGAAAAGATATGTAACTATTACAACATTTCAAATCCATTCACGGTCGTGAACGCTGGTGACACAGTAACTTGGACTCATTACGGGTCATCTGTTTCATCATTCGTATCAGACATTAATACACGCTTTAATAATCCTTGGTCTTACACAGACTGGGACACAAGTGTACAAAACGAAACATCACAAACAGCGGCAAACTGGAACGGTTCAAGAGTTCAAATCGTTAAATTCGAATTTGGTTCTGAGGCTAACATGAATGCCTGGTTTGCGGCAGGTGGCGAACTTAGAGTTACAGCATCACATAATGACACAAGTGGTAACCAACAAGGTACTTCTTGGGAACAATTAACTGGTGAACTAGGTACTTTTACTTACTCAGTAAGACCACAAGATTCAAGTTCAGTAGATACACGTACACGTTACAAGTACAGTGACTTAACTGGTTCTTGGGTTGAACATAAGAAAGAAATTGCAGACGATTCAGACTATAGTGCAAACTATTTGACTGTAGAAGCCTATAAAACAGGCGGTGACTTATATATTAGAACATCATTACATGATGCTCACGTTGCCCGTTCAGGCAGTGGTTCTGGTTACGGTGGAGGCTGGTCTTGGACTGGTGCTGACAACGTTCCTGGTACATCAACAGTTACTATTGCATCAAAGAAATTGACAAATGCTTCTGGCTCAGTTACGTTAACAAATCCTACTGCTACTGTTACTGACGCTTTATAATTTAAAAATTGTGGGAAGATGTGAATTATGCCACAGAGTTATTACTTAACAAAGAATCACCAAAATAATGAGATACTGGTGGCAAGTTTTAACTCCTTTGTAGGGGATATTAATAATATCGTTGGCATAGGCGTAGATAGTTCGGGATATGGTCAAAGTCATCTCGTTGTTGCAACTGCAAGTGAGCAAGTTACAACTCCTGGATGGGATGCACTTTTGACTGCAATGAAGTTTGCGGGTAAACATCAAGGAACAATTTTATATTCGCCAACTAGCACATCAGATGCTGGTTGGCCATCAGATGATATTCTATCAATTATCCCCACAATAACGACTGACATAGCAAACATTGTAGGAAACAAACTAAACAGTGATGTATCATACATGACTGTAACTCCAAACGTAAGGTCTAGCAACAACACATATGTAGACCCTGCAGGCAATCCTGGCACTCCTTTTTGGACAAGTGCTAATCAAATATACTATGAAGCGAAAGTTCAGTTTGCAGATGCAGATGCTCGTAGGCACTTCTTTAATTCAGGTGGTGAAGTTAGATTTGATTCAACTCTTACTGGCATTGATGTATCCCATAACCAAAGTGTAGATTGGAAAACAATGCTAACTGATATCGGTGTTGTTAAATTGAAACATTCTATAACAGAAGCATCTACGGGTGTAGGAACAGAAGGTGTGGGCTTTAGTAGTCTGACGACAACATATCAAGTTATATACACAAAAGGTGGAACAGGAGATTATTCTGGAAACCAATTAAACATCCACGCAAAACTTTCAGGAACTGCTGATATTGATATTAAGATAGCATTTGATGATAGACACGTATCAAATATAACAGCAGGCAACTTTGTAACTGGAACAGAATACACAATAGTGCAAGTAGGAACAACTGATTTTACATCAATTGGTGCATCAGATAACAACAAGGCTGGTACTGTAGTGGCACACACTGCATTAGTTGTTGGCGATGAATATACTATTACATCTAATGATGATGCTAGTAATCCAGTTGATTGGGTGGCACTAGGCGCAGTAGACAACGGCGGTGGCGCATATCCAACAGTGTTCACAGCAACTGCAACTGGAAATCCAGAAACTTTGAGTAGCGAACTTGTAACTGGCAAAGAGTATACAATTAAAGCAGTGGGTAGCACAGACTTTACAACATTAGGTTCAGCAGATAATAATGTAGGTACAAGATTTACTGCCACTGGCCAGACTGAGACTGTATTCAGAAGTGGAACATTCGTGGTTGGCAAGACTTACAAGATTACAGTAACAGGAACATTAGACTTCACTACGATTGGAGCGGCTGATAATAATCTTAATACAGTATTTACTGCAACTGGAACTGGTAACGCTGATGGAAGCACTGGTGAAGGAACATTACAGAATATAGGAACTGCTGATTACGTAGCAACAGGCACAGCAACCACTACTGCTACTAGATTTACAGCAACTGGACCTGGAACTGGTACTGGTGTCGCATCTTATACTACTGGAACTTGGACAAATAGTCCATATTCTGGAACTTGGACAGGAATGGACTATGTCGCTGGTGTACTAACTGTTACCTTTGATGAGTTGATAGCAGAAGATGAGCCAGGTGGTGTAACGCTTACATCTCCAAGTTATTCCCATATTTCTCAACTTTAAGTATTGACTTTTGGTTGATTTTACTGTATTATTAGTACTAATACAGGAGAATAATTTATGGTGGACAGCACGAACAATATAGCCTCAGAGAAAGACTTGAAAAGATTAGAAAAAGCACTAGACTTTTCTAATACAATGAAGACTTTCAATCTAAACAAAAATAATCTAAAAGTAAAGACGCAGAACTTATTAAGTTATAGTACTGCTGGTGGGTCATTCGCAGTTGACCAATCACTAATATCTTTTATGAATTTTGTTGTTTCAAGTGGCAAAACAGAGATAACTCTACTTGATAAGAACGATATACCTGTTCGCATTGAAGACACTGAAAAGTTTCTTGATGAAGTGTCTAGTTTGTATTTTGAAGTAGTAAATGACTACTATAATGAATATCAAAAATTGAGAAGTTCCAGAAAAATAGAAAAAGTATTAGAAATTTAATATGAGCAAAGGTATCATAATATTTGCTCAGAATAATGAGTATGTTGACTATGCCCAACAGGCATGTGCTTGTGCTGGTTATGCCAGAAAGAATATGTCATTGTTTGATGAGATATGTTTGGTAACAAACACAGAAACGTTAGAAGCAAGTACAGACTTAATCAATGAATACTTTGATAATATAATTGTCACTGATGCCTTTCAACCAGAAAACATAAGACTATTTAAAGATACTATAGACAAAACTGAATATGCATCATTTAAAAACATGAGCAGAAGTGATGTATATGAATTATCTCCTTACGATGAAACTCTAGTAATAGACAGTGATTACTTCATTATGAATGATGTCTTAGACCAAGTATGGGGCAGTACCAATGACGTTATGATTAATTGTAAATATAGAGATGTATCCGAACGAC
>Ga0228674_1000990_pt1 | contig 17922 bp, 30 predicted proteins | sample 1D_rmetaG_FD_189054 | JGI IMG/M metagenome (GOLD analysis project Ga0228674, IMG submission 189054) | Seawater microbial communities from Monterey Bay, California, United States - 1D_r | ecosystem: Environmental > Aquatic > Marine > Coastal | place: USA: California | collected 2016-09-26
CTGTCAGGCAGTTTGCAAGTTGCGTTCTTGTTGACTCTGACGATACCCTTGATAGCATCTTTGCCAGCGATATGTCTATTGGACGTTATACGGCGCAAAGGGCAGGCATCGGAATCAATGCAGGAAGAATCAGAGGCGTCAATGCAAAAATCAGAGGCGGAGAAGTAGCACACACAGGTATTGTCCCGTTCCTAAAGAAGTTTGAAGCAACAGTACGTTGTTGTACACAAAATGGTGTACGTGGCGGATCAGCTACTACACATTTTCCTTTTTGGCATCAAGAGATTGAAGACATCCTTGTACTAAAGAACAACAAAGGTACAGAAGACAATCGTGTACGTAAATTAGATTACAGCATACAGTTAAACAAAACAATGTATGAAAGACTATTGTCAGGCGGCGATATAACTCTTTTCTCACCACATGATGTGCCAGGTTTGTACGAAGCATACTTTGGTGATCCAGCAGTATTCCAAGAGCTATACGAAAAGTACGAACGTGCATACAGCATCAAGAAACGTTCTATTCCGGCAATGGAGTTGTTTTCTGCGTTGATCAAAGAACGTGCAGAAACAGGACGCATTTATATTATGAATGTTGATCACTGTAATACACACAGCTCATTCAAAGACACAGTATACATGAGTAACTTGTGTCAAGAGATTACACTACCAACAAAGCCATTAAATCATATTGATGATGAAGAAGGCGAAATTGCATTGTGTATTCTTAGTGCTATTAATGTAGGAACACTAAAGTCGTTAGATGACCTAGAAGAACTATGTGAACTAGCAGTAAGAGCATTAGAAGAAATTATTGACTATCAACGCTATCCAATTAAAGCCGCTGAAATTAGCACAAAAGCAAGACGTTCATTAGGCATAGGCTACATTGGACTAGCACACTTCTTAGCAAAGCAAAAAGTGCAGTACAGCGACCCTAAAGCATGGGAAGTAGTACATAAGCTAACTGAAGCATTCCAGTACTATTTGTTAAAAGCATCAAACACACTTGCACAAGAGCGTGGAGCATGTGAATACTTTAACCGTACTAAGTACGCAGACGGTATCTTACCAATTGACACATATAAAACAGATGTAGATAACCTTGTACCAAACAACCTAACATATGATTGGGAAAGCCTACGCAAAGATATTAAGGAACACGGACTAAGACATTCAACATTGTCAGCACAGATGCCAAGTGAAAGTTCAAGTGTTGTATCAAATGCAACAAACGGCATTGAACCGCCACGTGGTTACCTATCTATTAAAAAGTCTAAGAAAGGCCCACTAAAACAGATTGTACCACAGTATCAATCATTGAAGCAACAATATACGCTACTATGGGATATGCCTAGTAACGAAGGATATATTAATGTAGTTGCAGTTATGCAAAAGTTCTTTGACCAAGCAATTAGTGGCAACTGGAGTTATAATCCTACACACTTTGAAAACAATGAAGTTCCAATGAGTGTAATGATGAATGACTTATTAACAACATACAAGTATGGGTGGAAGACTAGTTACTATCAGAATACATACGATTATAAAACTGATCCAAGTGAACTAGAAGAAGAAACAAAACCAATGGTAGAATTAGCGCCATCGGAAATTGACTATGAAGATGACGAAGCATGTGAGGCATGTGCAATTTAACGGTTGACAAAAACAGTTAAATACGCTACTATATAAAGACACATAGAGGAAGTAAAAAGAGATGGCAAAAACAGTATTCAATAGAGAAAAAGTAGACTTTACCAAACAGAACATGTTCTTTGGTGAAGATCAAAACACACAGAGATATGATGTATTCAAATTTCCTGTGTTTGATAAATTAAATCAAACAATGCTTGGTTATTTTTGGAGACCAGAAGAAGTAAGTCTACAAAAAGACAGAGCTGACTTTGCTAACTTCCGTCCAGAACAAAAACATATTTTCACAAGTAATCTCAAGTATCAAACACTGCTTGATAGTGTACAAGGACGTGGACCATGCCTAGCATTTCTACCCCATGTGTCATTACCCGAACTAGAAGGCTGTATTGTTACTTGGGATTTCTTTGAAACTATTCACTCACGTTCATATACACATATTATGAAAAATGTATATTCAGATCCAAGTGAAGTATTTGATACAATTTTAGATGACGAAAAGATTATTGCTCGTGCTGAAAGTGTAACAAAATATTATGATGCATTTGGAGAAGCCGCTGATGCTTACACGCATCGTAAAGAAGGTAGTATGTATGATGTAAAGAAAAAACTTTACATGGCAATGCAAACAGTTAATATTTTAGAAGGACTACGTTTCTACGTGTCATTTGCTTGCACCTTTGGCTTTGGAGAACTAAAGCTAATGGAAGGTAGTGCTAAGATTATTTCACTTATCGCTAGGGACGAAGCACAACATTTGGCACTAAGCACACACGTATTGAAGTTGTGGGCAAGTGGTAAAGATGATCCAGAAATGGCTAAGATTGCTAAAGAATGTAAAGAAGATGTATATGATTTGTGGCGTGAATGTGTTGCAGAAGAAAAAGACTGGGCAGACTATTTGTTTAAAGACGGTAGTATGATTGGTTTGAACACTACACTATTATATCAATACGTTGAGTACATTGCAAATAGACGACTCAAGGCGCTGGGATTAGATGCTATATTTGATCAACCAGTAAACACTAACCCGCTACCATGGACACAACATTGGCTGTCTAGCTCAGGCTTGCAAGTTGCACCGCAAGAGACAGAAGTTGAAAGTTATATCGTTGGTGGCATTAAGCAGGATGTTAATCAAAACAGCCTCAAAGGATTTTCACTATGATAACAATTTACGGCAAACCGGCATGCCCAAGTTGCACAAAGGCAAAGGCCTTTGTTGAAAAACGAGGATACAAGTTTGAATACAAAGAACTAGATAAAGACTTCACAAGAGAAGACTTATTTGAAACGTTTCCAACAGCTAGAACCTTCCCACAAATTATCGTCGGAGATAATAAAGTAGGCGGGTACGAAAACATGTTGGAATATATTGATAACACAGGCTACAACGGCACAGGATATACATTATAATGTTAATTGAAACCCCATATAAAATCGGAGATACAGTATCTCTAAAACTAAGTTCAGGCGAAGAAATCGTAGGCAGGCTCGATGCTGAAGATGAAACTTATTACACATTGAGAAAACCTATGGTTCTTATTGCACAACCAGAAGGACTAGGCCTTGCACCTTACATGTACAGCGTAAGTCCAGACAGCAAGTTTATGCTACGAACTAATTCAGTATCGTGTTTATCTAAAACACAAGAAGAAATTAGTAAACAGTATACCAAAACAACAACTGGCATTGTAACATAAAATACCGGTTGACAAGCTCTTCTTTAGACTTTATAATAAGAGTATGAATAAGGCAAAGAGAAGAGGCACAATGAAAAAAGTAATATTAACAGACGCAGACGGTGTACTACTCAATTGGGAGTATGCATTTAGTTGTTGGATGGAACAGCATGGACACACTTCAGTAGAAGGTTCTAACAAGTTATACGATATCGGAGAACGATTTGGTATAACTAAAGACACTGGTAAGTTGTTGGTAAAACAATTTAATGAAAGTGCGGCAATAGGGTTCCTACCTGCGTTACGTGATGCAATGTATTACGTGAAAAGACTACATGAAGAACACGGATATGTGTTTCGTTGTATTACTAGTTTAAGTTTAGATAAAAACGCATACAAATTGCGTTTGATGAACTTAGAAAAGTTGTTTGGAAAAACAGCGTTTGAAGAATTGGTGTGTTTAGACACTGGTGCTGATAAAGATGAAGCATTACTTCCTTATAAAGATTCAGGCTTGTACTGGATTGAAGATAAGTTAGAAAATGCAGAAGCTGGTTTAGCTGTAGGTTTAAAACCAATTCTTATTGAACACGGATTTAATATGAACGAGAAATTAGATCCGAACATTAAAAAAGTAGTAAACTGGAAAGAAGTTTACGAACACATTACAGGAGAAACAGTATGACAATACATGAAGAAATCGTACAAGCGTTTAATAACTATCTTGCGGAAGCAGAAACATTTGATGAAAAAGGTGTTAAAGCGGCCGCGGCAAGAGCTCGTAAAGCACTTGGAGATATGCAGAAACTGTCAAAATCACGCAGAGCTGAAATCCAAGATAAAAAGAACGCTATGTAAATGCTGAAGCTAACTGAATCAGCCGAAGAGCAAATTAATGCTTTATGTAAAGAAAACAACTGCTACGGAGTCAGCCTAAATGTTAAAGGCGGAGGATGTGCAGGGTTTGAATACGACTGGCAGTTAGTAAACACCCCTGAGGATCTTGAAGAAACTGACGAAGTTATCAAGACAGCAGAAGGGTGTGCATTTATTATAGGTGCCCATAGTACAATGTTTCTTATAGGAACAGAAATAAACTATAAGAAAGATGTTATGGGCTCTATGTTTGAAGTAAACAATCCAAATGCACAATCAGCTTGTGGATGCGGAGTAAGCGTTAACTTTGACGGAATGTTTTAGATGCAACAACTCAAGGACTTTATTAAAGTCTACAATCACTTTGACAACAAGTTTTGTGATAGAGTTGTAAGCAATCTAAAAGACGATTGGCACAAGCATACTTTTTATTCTCATGCAGATAAAGAGCGTTTTAACTTTGATGATGACTTAGAAATAAGCCACCAGTTCAATGATGACTCACTCTTTATCTGCCAGAGTTTAAAAGATGTGTTAGTCAAATATATTGAAGATATAAATCTTCCTAGCCTTACTGGCTGGGACGGATATCTAGATATTAGATATAATAGATATCAACCTGGAACTACTATGCATTGGCATGCAGACAGAGTTCAAGAAATGTTCGATGGCGAACGAAAAGGAATTCCTACTTTAAGTGTTGTTGGTTTATTAAACGACGACTTTGAGGGTGGTGAGTTTACTATGTTTGAAGATTATAAAATAAAATTAAAAACTGGCGATGTGTTAATCTTCCCTAGTACATTTATGTACATACATCAAGTAACACCTGTTGTTACTGGAACACGCTACAGTTGGGTAAGTTGGGTTTGGTAATATGAGTGGTCAAAGACGTTGGCTAAGAACTTGGGCAAGAACAGTTGGTATGCCCGTTGGACTAACAGATGACGATAAACCAGAATTCCTTCCTATCACTCAAACAGATGTTAAGAAAGCATTAGCTTTTAGAACATTTTGGATTGTATTGCATGTGATAACTTGTTTTAGTATTATTGCAGGCAATGGCAGAAACTTAGGCATTTGGTAATGAACGTAAGTGAAGGTGATAAAGCAGTAATAGTATTCAGTGTAAATCCTAAGAATGTTGGCCGCATAGTAAATGTTGCACAATACATTGGTAGGTTCGGACAAAAAGAACAGTTTGACTTTCGAGGAATGCCTTGTGAAGCACCTGTTACAGATCATTATTGGTGGATTGAAGCAGACGATATAGAAATTATGTTAGGCCCAAGTCCAAGAGCATATATTGCAGACAGTTGGCTACGTAAAATAGTACCACCAAAAGAAAAAGTTTCAACTAAACAACAAAAAGAACTTGACACTATCACATAATGAGTGTATAAATATACTTGTAACGTTGAAGCAATTCAAACGCTATACAGGACCCGGGGGCGGTACCCGGCGACTCCACCATAAGGACATTGAAGAATGGAAATTATTTGGCATATACTATTAACAGTTTGTTCAGGCTCGACCTGCTTAGAACAAGATGTACAATGGTTTGAAACTAAAGCAAAGTGTGAAACTATGCTTGTAGAATACGTAGAAGTGCCCGTTGATGGATCTTGGGACACAGTTGAATATATCTGTAAACCCGTAGGTTCAATGTCTTTATGATGGGGTCGAAATAGGATCGACTGGTAGTTAATAGAGTTAGTGGAGTTATCCGGATCTAAGCACGGTTATCGCGAAGAAAACTTATAATTGCAAACGCAAATTATTCATTAGCGGCCTAGGCTGTTACGAGGTAGTTAGGCCTTGTTACCAAACATAGCATTAAAGAGTGTTGCAGAGATGTAACACTCTTTTTTTTGGCTTGTTCTATTATGCACTAAAAGAGTGCAAAAGACATAACTAATAGTGTGAAGCAAAAAATACCCACCCCAAAGCTCACGAAGAAAAAAATTTTATAATAAAAATAAGGAAGAAGTAATGCGTATTCTCGCGATAGCAATGGTTGCCGCAATGGCAACGACTTCAGCAATGGCTGAAGAAACAGTAGCAGTAGCTACTCCAACAGCACCAGTACTAACAGGTGCAATCAACTTAGACTTTGCTGAAACAACAGCAGGTAAAACAGCAGGCACTATGGGCGTCGAATTAGATTTTGATGCAGGTGATGTAGCAACTGTTGACCTAGACTTTAAAGCAACAGACGGCAATGCACTAACACTGGACACATGGACAGTAGGAACTACAATCGGTGCAGTAGGTTTAGCATTTGGTGATGACAACGGTCTATTACCAGAAACAGGTGCAAACGCATCAGCTGACGGAACACTAGCAAAACCAGCAATGACAGAATCATTAGCATTGTCTTTTGGTGGTGCAAGTGTAGCAGTAGGTTTAACTGACTGGACAACAGATGTATCAGAAGTAAGTAACTTACAAGGTGCATACACAGTAGACGCAGGTATTGCAGACGTAACAGCAAGTGCTGACTACAACCGTACAAGCGAAAACACTGTACTAGGTGCAGAAGTTGCTGGACTAGACTTAGGTTTAGCAACAGCAGGCGGTATGGTAACATATGACACAGATGCAGAAGATTGGGCATTTGAAGGTTCAGTAGCAGTTGATGGCTTATCAGCATACGTCAACGGTACAGATGATAACAGACTACAGCACGTAGGTGGTGAGTATGTATTAAACTATGCAGGTGCAGAACTAAGTGCAGGTGTTGATTATGACACAGACGCAAAAGACTGGACACCAACAGCAGGTCTATCTTTTAACTTCTAAGTTAAAAACATAAAAACAAAAAAGGGTTGCAATCACGAAATGCAACCCTTTTTTTATGACTAAATAATGTTAGCATATTAAGGGCAGGGCTGATGCGAGAAAAATTACGCAAATGGTTTAACATAGACAACATCATTGATGTTACTGTTGACTTGTTTTTAATATTGTTTGATGTACTATCTTCGCCTATCCTAATCGTAATGAGATTAGCACGTTGGATTATAGGTGATTATCTATTAGGTGGATTTAAAACCAAGTTAAAAAAGGTAGCACATTGGGCTGAAGGCAAGCATATACTAATACAAATTTTAGTATGGGCAGTTATAATATGTGTAGGATTAATTATTCTTACTTTAATGTGGCTCTTTGGAACAGCGTTTGGAGAGTTCATAATGGAAGAATGGGGCGACCAAGCATTAAACTTAGATGAATAAGAGGGAAACAAAATGCAAAAGAACGAGTATGACGTAAAAGTTATTAAAATCGTAGACGGTGATACAGTAGACGTAGACATTGATTTAGGATTTGGTGTAACACTAACAGACGAACGTGTAAGAATTATGGGCATTGATACGCCCGAGTCTCGCACAAGAGACAAAGTAGAAGACTTGTTTGGCGAAGCGGCTAAAGCAAGACTAGCACAACTTATGGCAGACGGTGGTAAACTTATTACTACTGAAGACCGTAAGGGAGAAGATATGAAAGGCAAGTTCGGACGTATCTTAGGAGACTTCAAAGTAGAGCGTTGGGAAAATAAACCAGCAGAACTTGTAACAGATATCCTTATTGAAGAAGGACATGCTGTAGCATACTTTGGCGGAAGCAAAGAAGAAATCCAATTGAAACACATGGCCAACAGAACTAAATTACTACGTGAAGGTATAGTTTCACAAGAAGATTATGATGCGGCCGTAAAATTAATGGAGAGCAAATGAATCCTTTCTTAGCATACGTATTTGACAAACAAAAAAATTGGACTGTCTCACTTCTAAAAATAAATACAGCGTCACAGCATTTATTAACGAAGGCAAGAGATGAGCAGGATATTTTACAGCCCACCAAATAATCAAATTATAATACTCAGTTATGCAGGAGGAACAAAGTATTTTACTCCTCTTGCTAACGAGTTAGGCTTTCAAACTTTCAAATCAAATATTGTTCCGACACAAGTATTACAAATAGTTAGAGAACCTATTCAACGATGGATGAGTTGGTTTGACAAACAATATCTAAAAAACTTATTTCGAACAACTGGGTTATCTAATAAAAGATTTGGTGATTGGTGTGAACGCACTGTTACAAGAAAATTTCTTGACAGATACTTCAAAGACGCTTATTATAAAATACACTATGACGGACACACACAATACCAATGCCACTGGCCTCGTGTAGTTTTAAAAGATTACTTACATTGTAATTGGCAGTATTTAGAAATGGAAAACATTAATCCATATTTTTTACAATCAAAACCTTACAGACCTAAACATGACAAATCTGAATATTTAGGATTGTGGAAAAAAATGAACTTTGAACTAAAAGAGTATGCACTTTACCAAGCACGTGAGTTATACAATGCAGACATAGAATGGTATAATAACTTAGACTTTATTAGTTTGTCCAAAAAAGGTTGACTTCTTTTAAAAACAGTAGTATAATGTAACATGTGCTAAAAAATTAGTACGATTTTAATGTTAACTATTATAACGGAGGCCCAATGATGGCATTTACAACAATTAAAACTAACCAAAAATCCTTTTTAGAAACATATCTTAGAGGTACAGGCAAAACTCTTACTGCGGCAGACGCTAAAGCAAGATTTGGCATTCAGCAACTTCCAGCAAGAATGAGCGAATTAAAAGCGGCTGGCTTAGTAGTAAAGACCGATGTTGCTACAACTGGTAAAACAAGATACTCAGTAGTTGCAAGAGACGTAAACGGCTCAAGAGCAAGAATGTTTGCGGCGTAATTGGTTTACCAAAACTGATTGACAGTTAATTAAACTCCTGCTATACTGTATATACAGTTTAACAATAGCAGGAGTTTTTTTATGACTATGGGACTTGTGAGAGGCATGACTTCTCTAAATACCAAGAAGCGCAAAAAGAAAGCGTTGACGCAAAAAGACATAGAACGTCACACTATTGAATGGCGCAAGCACAACAAGGCAATGCGTCGAGCAAACAATCATTCACTACAGTACGACACTGTCGATGACTACATTGCATATGTACGAGGCGAGTACAAAGCACCTAAAAGAAAAGCACAACCATACAAGCCAGACGAGAGCTGGCGCAGAGAACAACCAAGAATACCTTCTTCAATGGAAGAAGCAATTAAGAACGGTACTTTTAACAAAGGCTGTTCGGGCGGCACTAAGAAAGAGTCTATGAAATACACAGGCGATCTTATTGTTGGTATTGCAACAATGCACAAATCAAATGCAGTTCCGGTAATGCGTGGCACTAACGAAGCCAAAGAAATTGCCGCAATGCGTCGATAAATAGAGCGAGGGCAAAAATCATGAAAAATTTAATGAAACTAATACCATTGGTGGTATTTATATGTGTCTCTAGTTACAGCCAAGCAGGCCAAGCTAGAGGACTATTTACTGCTGAAGAAAGACCTCAAATGTGGTGCCTAGCACAGAACATTTATTATGAAGCACGAGGAAGTAATCGAGCAGATAGAATGGCTGTTGCTGATGTAGTTATTAACCGTGTTCAGCACACATATTATCCTAACACAATCTGTAAAGTAGTACATCAAGGCAAACAAATGCCTAGTTGGAAAGATCCTAAAGTTATGGTAATGGTACGTAACAAATGTCAGTTCAGTTGGTACTGTGATGGCAAAAGCGACTGGCCAAAGGATATGGATGCCTGGGTAGAAGCACAACAAATTGCATACAATATGATTGTGTTTAATGATGCTCGTGGTGTTACAGAAGGTGCAACACATTATCATGCAGACTATGTTCATCCTGAATGGGCTAAAGATTTTCACCTAGTAGGACGTATTGGTGTCCATATTTTTTATAGGTGGGACAAGTAGTTTACCAAAATGTATTGACATTTGCAATTATTCGTTGTACAATGTATACATAAATGAAAAACACTCAATGGAGGCATTAATGAAAGGCAATATTACTAAGGCACTAACAGCGGTGACTATCGCTCTAACACTAGGAGCATGTTCGTCAATGACAACAATCGCTGAACGTGATGAGTATGCACAACCTAAATGGTACGCAAATTGTGCCCAATCAGGTAGTGAAGGATACTTCTGGTGGAAAGAAGAATTCGCATATGCATGTGGTGCTGGCGAAAGTAGATACGGACAAGCAAGTGAAGCACAAGCATATATGTTTGCTTCAAATAGTTTTGCAAGACGTATTAACGGAACAGTAAATTCTAACACTAAAGTTGAAATCGTTAACGAACAAAAGCAATCATCAATGGTTGTTACTGAAAGCGTTACTGATACTAGAGTAATCAAACATACAGAAGAAGAACGTGGTATATTTAAATATGCTGGTAAACATTACACATTTGTAAAGTTAAAGATGCCAGTAGATGTTTTTGAATCATTAGTTACTGAGGCTGGCAATGTACAAGTATCTAACAATAATTAGTATAATAGCATTAGCAGGTTGTAGTTCAACAAAAACTACAATGCCTGTTGCTGAACCTTACTGTTATACAGATCAAACTATACAGAAGGAAGGCGATGTTGTTAATAGCAACACTACCTTGCAATGTACAGACAACCCATTAAAGCGAGCAAAGCTCGTTGGGGTTGATGAGAAGAACTGTCGTCGCTGGTCTAGGACTGATCAAGTTGGTAAAACTTTAAAAACGTATGGAGGATATATCTGTCGTGATGCAAAAGGTAATTGGCGCCCTCTTAGTAGCTATTAGTTTAGTTGGGTGTAGCACAGTAGAATTAAGTAAACATAAAGATCAACATACACAATGTGTCTTTATGGTTCTTGATAACGGAGATGCAGGTGATAGTTGTACTTGGCATGAAGGTAACTCTAAAGGAGTTGTTAATTTAATAATGATTCAACCTAACCTTTGCCATACACTTATCCATACTGTACAAACAGGTTCCAAGTATAAGTCTTGGGAACAACAAGCCTGTTATAATAACAATTCCAATAAGTGGTTGTTTTATGATAGGTAATTTTAGGTTAAATATTTTATGTTCTTAGCTATATTAGTTTTAATTACTGCATTATGCATTAGTGCAGTAGCAATATATTACTCGGTCGCAGGTTTGGTAGCCATCTTTGCGGCCGCCGCAGTCCCTATTATGATTATGGGAGGGGTACTAGAAGTAGGCAAACTTGTTACAGCAGTTTGGCTTCACAAGTATTGGAAACAAGCCGCATGGTGGCTTAGGACCTACCTAAGCGTAGCAGTAATTGTATTGATGCTCATCACTAGTATGGGTATTTTTGGTTTCTTGTCTAAAGCACATATTGAGCAAACAAGTGCAAGTGAAGAAAGCATTGCAAGAGTTGAAACTATTACAAGTGAAATTGATAGACAATTAGGCATTGTAGGTCGTGCTGAAAATAGAATACGTGATTTAGAAAACAGTGATACAGGTGCTGATGCTAACCTACAAGCACAAATTGACAAAGAGCAAGAGCGCATTGACAAAGCATTTGATCGTATCAAACCTGCTATTGAACAACAAAACAAAATTATTACAGATGCAAGAGCAACTGATGGTAACAGAACAAAACCATATGAAGATCAATTAACAAGTATTACCGCAGAGATCTTACGTTTAGAAACTAGTGCAAAAGAATACGAAGCAAAGATTGAAAACCTAGACACAGACAACAGTGGTGTTGAACCTTTACTAGCACAAATAGACGCATTAGAAGAAGAGATTATTCGTGTCACAAATCAATTACAATCAAAAGAACCTGGACAAGTACGTGCAGGACAAGCCATTATCGGTGTTACTAGCGATGGACTGTTTGGAGGTAACACTAGAACTGCTCTTGCTAAGTGGGTACAAGGACAACGTGATAGAATCACACAAATACAAGGCGAAGTAGCAACAGTACGTGCAGAAGCAACTAAAACTGTTAAAATGGAACGTTTCCGTTTAGCAGGAGTAGTTAAAGACATACGTGAAGTACAGATACCTGCACTCAAAGAACGTGAACTTGTGATGCTAGGTAAGATTGACGAAGTACGTCAAACTGAGTCGCCTGTTATTGCTACAGCAAGAGATGAAATACAACGCCTACGTGAAAGTGCAGAAACACAAGTAGCACAATCAAATGAACTAATTAATAGACTAAGATCACAACTTGGTAATAAAGAAAATCAAGAAGAAATACAAAAGGCCATAGACGAACAATTCGAAAGAGTTCGTATAGCATCTACTGAAGTAGAAACACTAACTGAAGAACGAATTGCACTAGAAGCAGAATACCGTAAACTAGAAGCAGAAGTAGGTCCTATCAAGTACATTGCTGAATTTGTGTATGGTGAAGCGGCAGATAAAAATATGCTTGAAGAAGCAGTACGCTGGGTCATTATAATTATTATCTTTGTGTTTGATCCACTAGCAGTACTATTACTAATTGCAAGCCAATATACCTTTGAGTTTAGACGTAACCAACTCGAAGATGACAACGGTGAGCGTCTTCGGCTCGAGAGAGAAGAATACGAGCGAGCAAGAGCACAGCGTATAGTTGACAACGTTCCTCCTGATAATGACATTCCTACGCCACCTGAAGAGGAAGAAGTTGAAGAACCAAAATTCGAAGACGTCGACCAAGAAACGTTAGACAAAGAGTTTGACGAAGAAACAGTTGACCAAACTAAAGATTGGCAAGAGCTTTACGGTGAAGTTGAAACTGAAAAAGAACGTCTTACTGAACAACAGTTAGACGAACTTGAAACCAATGAAGAATGGAATGAAGCTAAGAAACAGTGGAAGGATGAACATCCAACATTGAGTCTAAAGTTTTTTAAAGACTTATATCTAGCAGGCAAGATAAATGAGTTACCATGGGAATCATATGTACCAAAGAAAAATTACATGATGAAAGATGGAGCAGAACAAGTAAAGCTCACAACCGAAGACAAACCAGAATCTACAGGATATATACAGAACGAAGAACAAAATAAAGAGGGAAAAATTTGGAAGAACATACGGTCAAAAGATGAGTAAAATTACTTTAATTACACCCCCAGACAGAATATACAGTTCAGAACTATCCATACTTTTAGTTTACCCAACAGGTAAAACAAAAGAACAATTACAAAACATTTTAGCACTTACAGACTTACCTGTACACGTATATGTGTACGAGCTTACAGACGACCATGAAGTAGAATGGTTGTTTGATGTACAAAATCTAGTTGACTACACAATAATTGATGTAGATAACTGTGATCCAGATATACGTGACCTTGTTAGTTATATGTTGTCCAGAGATAACACTTACTGGTTGACAAACGGCAGTGGTTCGTATTATAATGTAATAAGTAAAAACCAAGTGTTTAACTTAGATTTCTTACAGTCAAATATAATAGGAGGACCCATTGAGAAACCAGAAATACAATAAGCCCTACAACAGAAGTAACAACAACGACTTCAATAAGCCACAATATTCAGGCTTGACAGTTGAAGTACGTAACGGAGACTTTAACGGTGCTTTAAGACGTTTTAAAAAGAAAGTTGCAGAAGCTGGAATTATCCAGGAAGTGCGTGAACGTCAAGAATACGTAAAACCAAGTGCAAAACGTGCTAAAGCAAAAGCCGCAGGTAGAGCTAGATGGCTAAAGAAACTTAGTAAACTAGAAGAACAAATGGGACCAATTACTAGTAGGTCTACTAGGAAAAAAGGAAAATAAACAAATGGCAATGCACACGGAACTTTGGTTCCCAAGTGTAATCTGGAGTGCAACATCACATGTTGTTAACAACCATGAGCTAATGAAATATGCTTACGAACGTAAGAAAACGGACAAAGGCAGATCAATTAGTAACTATGGCGGCTGGCAAAGTAGTGATGTTATTGCAAATGATTGCATTGAGGTTGACAGATTAGTAAAGCATTTAAATTTAGAAATAAACGAATGCGCACAGCAAGTAGGTTTAAAAGACTTACAAATTTATAATTTATGGATTAATATTAATCCGCCAGGCAGTTATAATAATCTACACAACCATGTTGGTTCTGTTCTAAGTGGCGTGTATTACGTACAAGCTGACCCTACTCAAGGTAATATACAGTTTGAACGTAATGACGGCGGCGAGTATCACATACCAACTGACATTGCAAAAGAAACTTATTTTAGTTGTACAAGAGCAACTTATGCCGCAAAGACTAATGCATTATATGTATTTCCTAGTTGGCTAAAACATAATGTACAAGGTAATACTTCAACCGAAGATAGAATTAGCATATCATTTAATTACGGGGAGAAAGTTTAATGCGTCTAGAAAATGATATTAAATTAGATTATAAAGATGTATTGATACGTCCAAAGCGTAGTACATTAAAAAGCCGTAGTCAAGTAAGACTAGAACGCAAGTTTAATTTCCGTAACAGTAAAGCAGACTATGAAGGCGTGCCTATTATGGCAAGTAACATGGACGGCGTTGGTACATTTGAAATGGCCGATAAACTTGCAGAAGGTAATATCTTTACATGTCTAGTTAAAACATATTCAGTAGAACAACTTACAATATTTTTTAATAATAATGACTTGCCAGAGCGTTCAGATAACGTTGCTATGAGCATTGGCACAAGCGATGACGACTTTCATAAGTTAGTTGATGTACAAGCAAACGTAGGCGACAAATTAAAATATGTATGTATGGACATTGCAAATGGTTACAGTGATCATTTTGCGGCAAGAGTACGTAAAGTACGTGATCAGTTTCCAGGACTGATAATTATAGCAGGTAACGTGGTTACCGGAGAAATGACCGAGGAACTAATCCTCGCAGGAGCAGACATTGTTAAAGTTGGGATTGGGCCTGGTAGTGTTTGTACTACTAGGATACAGACTGGTGTTGGATACCCGCAGTTATCAGCTGTCATTGAGTGTGCTGATGCCGCTCACGGTCTTGGGGGACACATTATTGCTGACGGCGGCTGTACTTGTCCTGGAGATGTAGCAAAAGCATTTGCAGGCGGAGCAGACTTTGTAATGCTAGGCGGTATGCTTGCCGGACATGACCAAGGTGGTGGCGAAGTAATTACCAAGAGATATCTCACAAACGAAATGAACAGTGATGGTTCTCCAGTAGTAGATGAAAAACATTTTGTACAGTTCTACGGTATGAGTAGTGATGCCGCAAACACAAAGCATTTTGGTGGACTAAAAGACTATCGTTCATCAGAAGGCCGCGAAGTACTTGTTCCTTATAGGGGCGATGTCGCGGTAACAATACAAGACTTGCTCGGAGGTATCCGATCAACTTGTACATACGCAGGCGCATTAAAACTAAAACAACTTAGTAAATGCACTACGTTTGTACGTTGTACACAGCAATTTAACGCAGTGTACGCCAAATAATTTATCAAATGACTAAATCTGATGATAAATAAACTTGTACAAAGGACGAACCGGAGTACATTAACCGAGATGCCCAATTGGGATCTCATACATTAATCTTGCTTATTAAAGGAGAAAAAAATGACAAGACTAACAACTCTAGACCTACCAAACTTCCACAGAGCTACTATTGGCTTTGATAGACTATTTAATGAACTTGAAAGAGGTTTTGCAAATAGCCCAAATGGAAATGGTTATCCCCCATACAACATAGCACAAATCAACGAAGATGAGTATATGATCTCATTAGCAGTTGCCGGCTTTGGTATGGACAATCTTGAGATTACTTCAGACGGTGATCAATTAAAGATTGAGGGAACTGCTCCTAAAGGAGACGAAGATGTCAACTACCTACACAAAGGTATTGGCGGACGCAACTTCCGTAGAGAGTTCACACTTGCTGACCATGTAAAGGTAGCAGATGCTACACTTGAACTAGGTATGCTGAATGTACACCTAAAGCGTGACATACCAGAAGCACTAAAGCCTAAGAAAATTAAGATCAATGACGGTCTTACAATCGAAGGTGAAACTGGCAAGTAATTGTCTAGGGGGAGTGAAATACCTCCCCCACTTATTAAGGAGTAAAAAAATATGAGTACTGATGTCTTTGATGATGTTAAAATTGACGAGAAGATTACTAGAAAAATAGCTGAGCCAATTCGTTATAGAGTTGTAATGCTAAACGATGATCAAACACCTATGGAATGGGTAATTGATATATTAAAACTTATATTTGGTCATTCTGAAGAAACAGCTAAACAAATTACGTTAGCCATACATAACGAAGGCAGTGGCCTTGCTGGCATATATACTTATGAGATAGCTGAACAAAAAACTACGGAGTCTACTACAATCTCAAGACAACATGGATTTCCGTTACAACTGAGAATAGAGGCCAATGAGTAATTTAAAAGAACTAACTAAAGAAGCACACACTAATGCTGAAAGACAAGACTTTGTTAAAGTGTTAATGAGTGGTAAAATGCATCCAGACTTTTATGCTACATACTTATGGAACCAACATAAGAAGTATGACATACTAGAAGCACTAGCAGGCGCACTAGGCGTGTTTAATAACATACCTATGAACATAAGACGCAAACAAGCAATTGAAGCAGACTTTTTAGAACTATGGAAACACGATCATCAACCAACGATCGTTCCTAGTACAACAGCATACATTGAACATTTTAAAAATATTATGAATGATGTAAACGCACTTACAGCACATGTGTATGTATTGCACATGGGAGATTTAAGTGGCGGACAAATGATTAAGAAAAGAATACCAGGCTCAGGTAAGATGTATGAGTTTGAAGGTGACGTACTAGAAACTAAAGAAGCAATCAGAGCATTGACAAATGACGACATGGCAGACGAAGCTAAGTGGATGTTTGAAAGTGCAACACAACTATTTAAAGAGATGATGGAGTTAGACATTGAGCATTATCTGGGATAAACTAGTAGACTGTCAAAATGAAATTATTGAAATTTTTAACGAACAGGCTGTTGAAATTAATGAACCAGGATTGGATTATTTTAACCGCCCCGATGGTGGTTGGATTAACCGCGTTTGGGCTAATGATAATGTACGAAGAGCTCATATTGATGTAGTTGATGCACGTGAGTCTAAAGGCTTATGGATGATGCATGTATGTATTTTTCCAACACTAGATAACCCAGCACCAATTTACGGCTTTGATGTTATTGCAGGTAAGAATAAAATGACAGGAGCCTTTCATGACTTCAGTCCAAGTAGTGACCCAGACCATCCTATGATTGAAGGTTACTTTGAAAGCGTAGAACATTTTGTACCTGAGAAACAAAGAGAACTTCCAGAATGGGCTAGAAACATTTTTACAGGCAAAATGCTTGCCGCAGGTAATGTAAAGACAGAAGAAGAAGCAACAGAAATTATCCGCATCGCAACAGACAATCTACGTGCATACTTTGACGAAGTAGGTTCTAGTAAAGGTGAAGGTGACAAAGCATTAGTACAAGCATCACAAGACTACTATTGTCATAACCAGCAACAAAATCCACATACTCCTAATGTAATGAAGAGTCTAGGACTTGACGAAGCTGATGTAGACAAGTTCTGCACAGACATGTTGTTTCCTAAACTTGCATAAATACATTAACAGGAGTAGATTACATGCGTTTTAACGACTTTAAACTAGTAGAATCAAAAAGATTATTTGAAGCGGCTAATGCTGGGCTCGAAGCTCAACATGCCATACACGATATTGAAGCTATTAGTGATGCTGTACCTACAATGGATCCACAGCTGAAAGCAAGCATTAT
>Ga0228674_1001000_pt1 | contig 17765 bp, 31 predicted proteins | sample 1D_rmetaG_FD_189054 | JGI IMG/M metagenome (GOLD analysis project Ga0228674, IMG submission 189054) | Seawater microbial communities from Monterey Bay, California, United States - 1D_r | ecosystem: Environmental > Aquatic > Marine > Coastal | place: USA: California | collected 2016-09-26
CGTTTGAACTCCATATACATTTGGTGTTCTTCATCAGAAACTTTTCCGTCTCCGTTTGTATCTGCTGGATGGTGCCCTGACTTTTTAATTTCTTCTTCGCTCATTATCTTTTCCCCTCAAGATGTTTTAGACGCTTTTCAAGCTCGTCAATCTTTTTTGTTACATGTGGATACTTTTTACGCCAAGCATCCGTAGGTTGCTCTAACCAAGTCCATCCCCAACGTGCAACTAAAAAGTCTACCGTTAGATCAAACTTGGCATATAGCCATAGTCCTATTCGTGTGCTTTGAAAATATGTTGAGAACGCCAATCCAAATAGCGATCCAACTAAGGCTGTGTAAATCCACAGGCGGTCGTCCGCCATTCTTTCAATCATTTCCCACATAGTTTACCCTCTGTTGTTAACTATGTATATTTATGCGTCTAGTAGCCCGAACAACCTCTACGCACTAGTTCTGTCTTTACTTTTGCTAATATTTTAGGTTTAGCATTACTACTTTTTAAATAGTCTAACAGCTCTTCTAGTGGGGTGCTCTTTATATAAAAATGTTGAGTTTTGTTTTTACCAGTAGCTTTGTCTCGTACTGTTTGTGATGGTTTAAATTTCTCTGGCATTAGTTAGGTCCTCCGTTGTGTTTACGTTTTGCTTTCTTTTCGTCCCAGTCTTGCAGAGCCTTTTTAATAGAATCTTCTGCTAGTACAGAACAGTGTAATTTGATCGGAGGTAATTCTAATGCATCAGCAATATCTTTGTCTTTGATTTCTAATGCTTGGGTCATAGTAAGTCCTTTTAACATTTCAACAAACATTGTTGAACTTGCTATTGCACTACCGCAACCATATGTTTTAAATTTTACGTCCTCTATAATGTCTGTATCAGGATTAACTTTTAAATCAAGTTTCATAACATCGCCACACGCTGGTGCGCCTGTCATTCCTGTTGCTACATTGGGATCGTTAGGGTCAAAGCGTCCTACGCCGTGACTTGCCGGGTTGTTCAGAACGTCCTCAAAACGCTGAACTACTTTATCTGAATATGCCATAAATTTTTAGTTATTGATGTAGTATAACAAAACTACTCGTTGTTGTCAACCTAAAAATTACAATTTATTGTAGCTTTAGGATTTATTCTTTCGGTGCTTATATCGGCACCAGGATCCAACGTACAACTAGATTGATGTGCGCAACTACTTAGTAGTAGCGTCATCAGTAGTAGTACTGTTGCCTTCATAATATTCTCTATATTGATCTAACGTCAATCCTTGTTGAATCATGTATGCACGTATTTGTGCAAAGTTCTTTGATAACAACTCATAGTCGTCATCGCTTAATCCAAACAATACAGGGTCTTTACCTTGCTCTTTCATTTTAGCGAAAACTTCTTCTGCATTTTCGCTTGTAATAATAATCCAGTTTATGCTTTCTAATTTAGGAGTATCTGGGTTAGGTAGATCAAGTGGAGCTCGTTCTACTTCAGTAGAAAATACGTCTAGTTTCTGTACCGTACTACATCCACTAATAAGGAATGTAGTTAGGATTAGCAATACTAGGACACTCTGAGTTGATTTCAGACTTTTTAGTAGCATTTAATTCTTTCTCCGTTAAAGGGGAGCCCATTGCAATTTCTACACATCGCATTGCTTTATCGCTTGCTCCGTTTATAACACGCTCAACTGATCTACTACGTTCAACAGCAAGTTTGCCGATATCACGTACTTCGCCTTGGCCGTTAATCTTATTAAAGCGTTTGTCTAGTGCTGAAAACTCTGCGGCTAATACTTTGTTTTGTTCTTGCAGTGTTTTGTTTGCCGCTAGTATAGCAGTAAAGTCTTGCTTTTGCTGTGCTATTACGGCTTTCTGCCCTTCGACTGATTGTTCAAGTATAAGGTTATTTGCTTTTGCAGTTTCTAAATCTGCTTTTACATTTTTGTAGTGTAAAAAGCCGCCGCCCGCTGTAGCAAGGGCAACGACAATCATAGCAATTTTTATTGAAGCAAACATTTTAGTCTCCTAGGAGTTCTCCAAGTGTTGCTGGTCCAGCAATGCCGTCAGCTACTAAGCCTTTGCTTGCTTGCCATTCTTTTAACTTGCGTTCTGTACCTGGTCCAAAAATTCCATCTGCGCCAATGCCTAATGCTTCTTGCATCATTTGTACACCTTCGCCTCTGCAACCTTTACGTAGTACTCCAATATCATCGATATCAAAATCATCATCGCCTGCGTCTTCTGATAGTGATACTGGATTTCCAAATACTTCCATTGCTTTTGTATAACGCTGTTGTCTGTCTGCAAGACCGATGTTGCCACCGTTAATCTTTTTAGTCATTTTTACAACGTCATCTGTATCTGCAATATTATTTAATTTGTTTGCGTCCCAGAACCAACAAGCTGACTCAACAGCACCTTTTGGAGTTGCAACATATGCCGCCGCTTCTTCTGCTGTCATATCTACTGTAGCACCAAAACGTGTATAGTTTTCACGCCCTGTTAATTGCTTTAGTCCACGTCCGCGGAACAACCAACCGTCACCTTCGTTTACGTTGCCCATCTTGTACTTACGGAATTCGTCCATATATACATAGTTTGCAATCTTTTCTGGATTACGTGCATACTCTGCAGGATCACGTCTTGTGTGTCCTGCTGGATGAACGCCTGTACCAAAGTAACGACCAAATACTGCACCAAGTGCTTTTGCACTGTAGTTTAAATTTTCTTGTAAACTTCGAAAGTTGTTTGATTCATGTGCGCACTGACTAATAAAGTGTGCGGCACGTCTTTCTGTGTTAATACCGTACTTTGGCATAACTGCTACAAGAGCTTCATACCAATCGTCAACATCTTTGTTGCCTGGAATTAACTTTGCCAGGTGTTCTTTTTGTAGTTCAAACATAGTTTAAATCCTTTTTAAAACGAGAGCCTTGTCTTCGTTTTCGAATACAAGTTTATCTCCATACTTACTTATGTTGTAGTCACCAAGATACTTGGTCAAAAAGAGTATTTCAGGATAGCTTGCTGATATGTCAAACCTGCCTTCGATGCTTTCAAATATAGTAGCATTGTTATCAATGTCAATAAATTCAAACATAAGCGCATCGGCGTATTTCTTTTTTATACGTAATAAGTTTTCGTTCATGGTTACTTCTTCAACATAACTTTTATTAAAGAAGTTCTTAAAATTGTTTAGGTTGGATTCTGTTGCAACTGTTGCATAGTTGTCTGGGTCTGAAGGTACACTATTAACTAAGTTTTCTAGTGTAGCTTGTTCGCTTTTAAAGTTTTTATAATATCTATATTTTAGCTCTTCCTGACCTGTTAGCTTTTTAACACCATCTAATAGTTCAGTAATATTTTCGTGTACGCTGGAATCTCTTTCAATCTCAACAAACACTTTGTATGTACCATCACTTTGTTCACCTGCTGGTACATCAGAGTCTAATACAAAATTATAACCTTTTTCAATAAAGTTTGATAAGTCTTGTGCAGGTTGTTTATCTTTACAACTAAAACTAAGAGTAACAATATTTTTATCATCACCCATTTTACTTTTAAAATTATCTATTTCAAAAATGTCATCTACTAGATTTGCTAAGTCGCCTGCTCTTAAACTCATTATACTGTTCCTGCTAGTTCGTTAGCTAACGGATCACCACCTGCTGGTAACCCTGGATCTACTGCTGGTGTTGCTAATACATCTGCTTGTTGTTCTTCATCACCATTTGTCTCAGGCATTACTGCTGGCTCTGTGTTTAGTTGTTTTTCATCTGCATATGCGCCGTAGATATCTGCAATTAATTTCTTAGGCATTTGTATAGTTACTACCCAAATAGGTTTACGATCTAACTTGCCTTTTTTAGTACCAGGACGTACATCGTCTGGTTTAGTAATTTTTCTAGGAATAATAAGACTAGTTTTAGAGTAGCCAATTTTACAATCATATTCACTAAGACGCTTGCCGCCCATTGGATCTGGCATTTGCGCTCTATCCCACATAAACTTACAAGTAATAAAATGTCTTGTAATTGTTGGGCCTTCAAGCAATTCGCCGTCTTCCCAGTTTTTGTAAACATAGAGGTCTAGTTGATCTAATACTCTTTCAAAGTCTTTTAAAACTTGAAATGAAGTATCGCTACTATATACTGATTCTACGTTTTTTACAAGGTCGAAAATGTCTTCCATAAATATATCCCTAAACTGTTATATACTTATTTATCTGCTTAGGAATGATATAATATACTTTTTCTCTGAGACTCGAATGGTAAATATGTTTGTAGGGAAAGTTTTTCCTTTACTAGGAAAGATTGGTCCTTGCGTATTTTCCCAACAAGGAGGACACTTAATGGGTGCTAAACGAAAGTCTGCTAAACAGCAGAATTCCAAACAGTCTAGCTACAACAACGTACTTGACTTTAAACCATTCCACAAGCCTAACAAACAAGTTAACATACTTCCAAGAAACAGAAATCAAGAAACATATGTATTATCACTGCTAGACCCCTCGAAAGACATAGTCTTTGGCATTGGGCCGGCAGGTACAGGCAAAACCTTGCTGGCTGTTCAGGTTGCAGTTAAACAGTTTAAAGAGGGTAAAGTTGACAAGATTATTGTTACTCGCCCGGCTGTTTCAGTTGATGAAGATTTAGGATTTTTACCAGGAACGCTAGAAGAAAAAATGGCGCCTTGGACGAGACCTATTTTTGATGTATTAAAAGAATATTTTAATGCGGCTGAAATTACTGGAATGATCCAGGAGGGTATTATTGAAATATCTCCGTTAGCATATATGCGTGGTAGAACATTCAAACGTTCATACATCTTAGCAGATGAGATGCAAAACGCAACACCGAATCAAATGAAAATGTTACTAACAAGATTAGGCGAAGAAAGTATGATGGCTGTTACAGGCGATCTTAATCAAGCAGATAGGCTAAAAGATAATGGCTTGATTGATTTTACTACCCGACTTGAAACTGGTAATCAATCGTGTTTGGACATAGTCCACTTTACTCAAGGAGATATTGAAAGGCATGCGGCTGTAAAGGCAGTATTACAGGTTTACGGAGATGAATAGTTAATCACTTTAATATGTGATTTTTCCAAAAACTCAAGACCCTGTGTGCTACGATAAGTATTTTTGTAGTACACAGTGGTTATTCCGCTTTGATAGATAAGTTTTGCACAATCTATACAAGGAGCATGTGTAACAAATATAGTTGCACCTTCACCACTCTCACTGCTTTTTGCTAGTTTAGCAATAGCATTGCTTTCTGCATGTAAAACTTCTGGTTTAGATTTATTGTTTTCGTCTTCACAACAGTTATCCCAACCAGTAGGCATACCATTATAACCAATACTTACAATACGATCATCCTTTACAACAATCGCACCAACTTGCAACCGTGTAGCACTACTAAGTTCTGCAAATCGTTCTGCAACATCCATAAATGCATCTACAAATTTTTTCTTCATTTTAATTGCTCCAGAAAGTATTCATTCTTAGTATAAATGTAAGTCCAACTTGGACCTTTAATAGGCGGCTTACCATTGTCATCATAGTAAGTGTGTTGAACGTAATACGGCTTTAACCATATACGTTTATTAGATCCGCTACGTGTAGGCCACCAAGCAAATTTTTCCTCTATAGACCTTTGTTGATCTCGTTGCCAATTGGCTCCCATCATACAGCCATTGGTGCCTTTATAGTATCCATTGGATTATAGTCCAACAGTTTAAATTGATCCGGCGTTGCTTCCATAACTTCGCCTAGTTGCTGAAAGTCAGGCATCCATAGTGTAGGACCTTTAACTGGAACACGTTCAAGTTGTTCTTTAACTTGTTCAAAGTGATTTTGATAGATATGACAATCGCCACCAGTCCATATAAAATCACCTACTTTTAATCTTAGTAGTTTTGCCATAAGATGCGTAAGTAAACTATAACTAGCAATATTAAAAGGTACTCCTAAGAACATGTCAGCACTACGTTGATACAGTTGACAACTTAGTTCTCCATCCTGTACATGAAACTGAAACATAGTATGACAAGGAGGAAGTGCCATCCTGTCTACTTCTGCGGCATTCCATGCACTAACAATGTGTCGTCTACTGCTAGGATTTTCATAGATGTTTTTCATTACTTCTATAATTTGATCTACATGATGTGTCTTACCACGCCAACTTCGCCATTGTTCTCCGTATACTGGACCTAGTTGTCCGTCTGCATACCCAAGTGCTTTGCCTTGCTCATTTGCATTAGCAGTCCAAATAGTAGTTTTATCTGTTAGTTCTGCTCTAGGTTTACCAAAGTGTATTTCAGCAAGTCTACGTTCGTCACTAGATCCTTCTAACATCCATAGTAGCTCGCTTACTACACTTTTCCAAGCAAGTTTTTTAGTAGTTACTGCTGGGAATTCGTTGCGTAAATCAAAACGCATTTGGTAACCAAAAACACCACGTGTACCTATGCCTGTTCTATCGTCACGGTCTTTACCGTTATCTAAAATATGCTGTAGTGCATCTAAATATTGTTTCATTTTTTCTCCCAAATTTCAAAACGTACTTCTGTATGATCTTCAGCAGAACGTAGTGTAAACATTTCCTTAATCTTATCTAAAGGCAAATGAGTGTCGCAATCAAAATCTCCAGGGATACGACTAATATAAAATTCATTAATACAATCTAATGTCTGTTCAATAATATTAGGTCCGCCAATAACCCAAGTAATTAAATCAGGGTTATCTTCTCCAATAGCTATAACAGCACTGTTAATGTCGCCTTTAATATATCCGTCTGCTCCAGGATAATCCTCTTTGCGACTTGTTGCTAGATAGTTTCTACGCTTTGGCAACGGACGAGGCATACCAGGATCTTCCCATGTAGTAGATCCCATTATAACAATGTGTCCAGCTGTATTATCTTTAAACCATTGTAGGTCACGTGAATTATGTGGCCACGGCAATGTACCGTTTTTACTTACTCCACCTTTGTCATCACACGCTAGGATTGCTTTTATCATTATCTTCGCCGTACCTTCCACGGGTTCTATTGCCATCACCGTTTAGTTCGGTTAGGTCTTGTTGTACTTCTTTATAGTCTACTTTGTCTTTACTAAAGACGGCATCCCAATTTTCTTGCATTTGTTTATCAGCGATTTGTTGTAGTCGCCTTCTACTTCCTTTACCCATTTTTATTTCTCTGTAATATCTATAATTGGTATACTTTTTTCAATATACTGTTCATACTTATTAGGTATACCATTGTATTTTGCCGCATCTGGTGGAGCATCAATTTTCTCAGTTATATTTACACCAGTCTCACTGAGTTGCTCATTAATAGCATACCATCTATCATGTTCTTCTCCTGATATTGCGTTGTCAGGAATGATAGCATCTACAGGACATTCTGGTTCACATACTCCGCAATCAATACACTCTAAAGGATTGATTACTAGCATGTCGTCAACTTCGTAAAAACAGTCTACTGGGCATACTTCCACACAATCTGTGTGCTTGCATTTGACACAGTTGTCTGTTACTAAGTATGTCATATTCTTGCCAGTCTGATTAGCGTTGCCGCTAAGTTAATCTCCGGATCTACAACTAACGTATGATCCACCATACCTTGTTTGATTGTTAATACTGCTTTATCTTGTTGCTCTTCGTCTCCAAATAATTCAATGTTGTCATATAGCCAGCGATAGATCTCTTCCATCTCTTCTGGACGAACTGCGCCACATAATAACTTACGTGCTTCTTGTATCTTGCCTGCTTTAAACAGTTCAACCATTTCCAACTTCCAGTCGCTTTCGCCTGTGTCGCCTTCATTGGGTCTAACTAGTACACCATCTACACTATTCATCTGCACTGTGTTAATACATTTACGCAAGTCTGGATACGTTGCTTTTACGTAGGTATCGAGTGTATCCAAATCAGGAGTAACGCCTTCGGTAATAAGTATTTCAGCAACTCTAGCTGTGAACTCAGTTTGGTCAATTTTAGCAATGTGGAAACCTTGACACCTACTATGCAAAGCGGGAATAACACGATTTGGATAGTTACAAGTAAGAATGAAACGAGCAGTAGTATGATACTCTTCCATAACACCACGCAACGCCGCTTGAGCGTTTGGAGATAAGTAATCTGCCTCATCTAGTAATACAACCTTAAAGTCCCCAAATGGGATCATTTGTACAAAGTTTACAATTTTATCACGTACATCATCTACTGAGTTTGTTCGCGATGCGTTTATTTCTAAAATGTCTAAATCATTTACTTCTAGTTCATTAAACAATAACTTCGCAAGTGTTGTTTTACCAATACCTGCGTTACCACTAAACAGCAAATGCGGAATAGTTTTATCTTTAATCCAAGTGTTTACTTGATTGCGTTGTGCATCATCTCTAAACACATAACCGCCTACTGTTTTAGGACGATACTTTTCTACCCATAAATCTTTCATTCGTTTTCCTGTTGTAATCTAAATTGACAATACAGATGTCCCCATAAGTATTCGTATATCATATATGCTAGTATAGCACCTAAGAGAGGAACTGTAAAGAAGAAATACATAATAAGATATGCGTGTACTATAGCCGCCGGCCAATCATACCATCGTATCATAATCCCTTTTCCGTATCTTCTTTTTTCTTGCGTCTTTTGGCATAGTAACTGCCTTTGTATTCAATATCTTCAGTACGAGCCCCACTTTCACATTTAGTAATCTTACCGCCATTTTTTAAAAATTCTTTGATAAGATCATCATTTAGGTTTTGTGCCTTTGGTACTGGATTCATTATGAACTCGCTTCTGTAATTAGTTTAATATTATGACTTATTATAACATTAAATTCTTCTTCTGTCAAGTCAAAACGTAACCGTTCACTTAATGCTCTACTAAAACTAGCACTAACGTTGTCGTTTAATCCTAATCTGTTACACGCTTCAGTTGTTGTATATCCACCACTTAGGAACACAACACGTTCTACATTGTGTTTAACTGTTAGGTTGTGATACAAGTTAGGAGTTTCAGGAGGCGTTAATTTTAAAATAACATTAAAGTCTTTGCCTTGCAAATAATGTTCTAATCGTTCGTATAGTTCTTGTTCAATTAGTTCTTTCTCAAGATGATCAATTGGAACCTCAGGTTCAATAATTGGTACAAGTCCATACTCGCTAATTATTTGTGCTAGTTCAAACTGTTGTTTGAGTACAGGTTCTACCATTTCAATTTCTTTAACAATGCTACGCATCTTTGTGCCGTAGATTTTAGGACCAATGCCATTAGTAGCCCAATCGCACATACCACGTACAAAGAAGTCTTTGAGCAGTCCGTTTTCTTCACAGCCGTTGTCAATCTTTAGAAACGTGTCAATGCCTTTTTTATCCAAGACGTTAACCATACCACGTTTAACTGTGTCTTGGTAGAGGATTGCTCCCCAGATGTTTTTGTCGTTGAAGTCAGGTGAGTTGACCATCCTAAGACGCATAGCATGAACTTTCTCCATCTTGCTGACTTCGTCATAGTCGTATTGTCCGTAGCGTTCTAGTACGCCGCCTGTGCTTCCACCACTATGATCCATTGCCGCTATAAATCTACTCATACGTTCCACTCCGCTTCTTCTTCAATTGCCATTGATACAAACTGATAATAATCTTTATTCTCATCGTCCATGTGTGCAAAGTACAAACCTGCTGATGCCATTAGTGCATGAATGTTAGAACCTTCTTCAAGATGTGCTCTTGGGTGACTTTCCATAAGTGCTTGTATCTCGTCCATGATACTATTTAATTTTTCTTGTATTTTACTCATATGACTCTCCTGTTTCACGGAAGAAGTTTTCACTCCAAAATGCTTTGTCGTCAATCCATATGTCGTAATTTTCTTTTTCACCTACACTTAGTTCATGATGCTTTGCGCCCCAACCCATTAGTTGTGCGTATGTAAGTTCGTAATAGTCTACACCACTTACACATCCTCGTGCTGTCATATACTTAATAGTGTGTCCTGCATCAAACAATGCGTTTACTTTTGCAATGCGTTCTGGCATTGGAATATGATTTGCATAATCCTTCTTGCCTCCGCTGTCTGGAATAATTACTTCCTTGCAAATAGTACCGTCAATGTCAATTACATATTTCATCTTTTTATTCCTAATTCTTTGTATGCAATTTGAATTGCTTTTGATTGGTAGTACGCATCTGCTAATGCGTTGTGTAAATCGTTTTGTATCAACTTACGTGGATCACTCTCACAACATGCAAAAAGTGTTCTAGAATCCCTTATTTGCCAGAAGTTCCACGGAATAGGCATTCCGCCTTGGCGGAACATGTTTTCCATTATGGTGTAGTCAAAACCGTATCCTTGACCCCAAAACGTATCAACACCAACGCTAAACTTGCTTAACTTGCGTAAAGACTCATCTACAGAAATAGAACCTGTTTGGTCAAATGCTTCTTCCATAATTTCTGGTTTTTGTCTACCCCACCATTCAATAGTATCGTCACTTGATGTACGACCCAAACGATCTTGATCATCGATGCATACTTTAAAGTACAACTCCGAATGTGGTTCGCTGTTATCTAATGGATTGAATTTAACACATCCGATACTAAGCACAGTTGCTTCAGGACGGGTGTCAATTGTTTCTAGATCGATTGTAGCATGTGTTGTCAAAACAAAACTCCTTATGTATTTTATATATATTGTAGCATATACTAACCAAGGAGTCAAGCATTATCTATGTTATAGCTTACCAAAACCCCAAATTCGCTCTTTGCAAAACCAGCAGTCTCCGCAATGCGCAATTTCTGTATGACAACTAATTGTTAACGGAAATAATGTATCTAATAAATTGTGTTGCTTGTACAACTCTGCAATTTGTCTTTTGTCTAAATTAAAGAAAGGACGTACTTCTCCAAATTCGTGCAATTCACCTTGTAGTTCTATTACACCGTTAATAGCCATTAACTTTTTAGTGTAATTATTTCTTACTTGTTCTAATTCGTGTATTGGTTTCCACATAGACGTATAGTTCTTAGTGCTAGGTGTTGCATTGATTCCGCTGTATATGTATTTGTATTTCTTAGATACTACGTTACTATAGTTTAAATCAAAAAATGCATCATCTTCGTCTTGGTCGTTTCTATCTTTTACAATTGGTTCTAAGAATAGGCCTTTGCAGTCGAGACTTTGTTCGACAAAGTTAATAATATCTTTGTAGGTTGATGTTCTTTTGTTTTTAAAAACAGTTACTGGCTGAATTTTAAAGTTTAAATCTTTATCTATAATATGTTTTGCTAACAAGTAACAAAGTATACTACTATCAACTCCGCCGGAAAGCCAAATACCGAGGGTGTTGTTATTGTCTTTAAAGAAACAATCCTTCGGTATTAGCAAATTCATTTAATGAATTGTGCAAGCTCAGGTGCTTTCCAACCTTCAGGCTTTAGCACTTTTCCATCTTCTCGTTTAATTACTTTGCCTGTAGTTTGATCAATCTTTGCAAAGTTTGTGTCCATTACTTCTTTCCAAGCCGCTTCGCCATCCCAACCTGCGGCACGTATTGCACCCATAGTAACAACAAGAATATCAACAAGTGCATCTAGTTGTTCTACCTTGTCGTTTTCTGCCACTGCTTCTGACAGCTCACCTACTTCTTCGTCAATGAGACCAAGATACATTTTGTAGTTTGCTTCACTTGGCGGCTGATCGCAAGCCACAGCGAATGTGTCAATATCTCTAAATACGTTTGTCATGTAATCCTCTTAGTTTGCGCCGAAATCTTCTGGGCGTATTGTTGCGACATCGCCATCGGCATATTCACCGCCAATGCGTACATCATTAGGTTTGTCTTCTGCATATGCTAAAACACTTTCTGCTTCAACCATTCTCATTTCAACTTCACCTACGTCGGTAATATCAAGTTTCATTCCTCTAGTCCAACGACCGTGTTCGACAAGTATCCAATGACCAATTTCATATTCGTCTTTGTTCTCAGGACCTTTGGAATATACCTTACCCCAACGAGGATAAACTCCTCTTGTCTGGCCGTCATCACTACTAATGATTAATCCGCTTGCAGTTTTTTGCTCGCCAAAGTCCATATCAGTTACAAGAACTCTATTTCCTATAGCACGGAGTTTATCAGTCTTAATTGAATTAATATTTATTGCCATTAACTAGTCACCTTTTTGTACAAAATTACCGTCTTCGTCTTCGATCCAATCGTCATTGTCTACTGCTTCTTCTGGTGGCATAAACTCTGTACGTTTTACTGGATTTTCGTCAGCTTTATTAGGGTTAGCATTTTCATAATAACCTTTTAATACATCCTCACGACTTCTAATAACTTGTCCGCCTGGACCTAATTCATCGCCACGAGCATTAATTTTTGCATTGCCAACTGCTGGAGTCATTTCATTACGTTTTCTTAGTAAATCCATGTCAACTTGTTTACCTTGCATAGTTTTATAAACTTTTGCGCCTTTTGTTTTCTGTACCATATTAGTATCTCCTAAATGTTATATGCTTACTTATCTCAGGAACTCTCTCCAATCCAGGCCAAACTGGATTGAATTTATCTTGTGTACACCAATTAGATATAGCACGTATGATGCTACAGAGCTACCTCTACCTACACCCCATACAATATTGTTCTCACGCATAAAGTCTACAAGATAAACCATATACCGTAGTAATGGTAGCATACCTCGTTTGTTAAACTCTGCATATTCTTCAAAGTAACGTGTAAGTTCTTCTTGTGTTTTACATTTATCTTGTAAAAATTTTGAAATATCTAAATTCTTATATTCATCAGGCATAAACCATTCTGATTGTAATGCACCGTCAAAAGTCTTTTCGTCTACATCTAATGGAATATACTTTTGTAGTTTGTCAAAGCCTTGTTCTTCCATAGCGGCATTGAACTTGTCTACATCATCGTCTGCATCGCACAACACCACATGTACTTTATCCGCATGACCACTATAGATCATGTCAATTAAATCTCTATTGGAGAATCGTGGTATTCCGAGGTCGTCAGTTTTCATAAGCATACTTGTATTTTACGACACTTTTATAAGATTGTCAAGTCCTGATTCGCCATTATCTTGTTGCTGTCGTAATAAAGCAGAAGCTCTGCGTGATCGAGCTTCATCTTTAAACATTTCGAGTATAGTTGCTACTTGCTGTTGTAGTTGTGGATTTTGCGTTGAGAAATATTTACGGCCTAATTCTGCTACCTTGTCTTCAACTTCTGAATCAGATAGAACGCTAAAATCATCTACAAGAGGATTAAACATTATATTGTACTATACGAACCTAAGTAATTTAGATGAACATTTTGACCTGCGTCTGTGGTCCATGCTTCAATTAAAATTGGTTCAGTTAAACTAATCATTGATGTTGTTTGAACATTTTCTCCGTTAGCTTGCGGCCAGTTAGCTGAAGTTACTTTTATAACTCCTGTTCCTGGTGCTTGCCAAGTTACCTCCGCACTTGGAGTTCCTCTCAATGCCATTGTTAGTTTGCCGTAGTTACCTGTTGCGGGCCACGAATCTAAAATTAATACTAACGAGTTATTAACAGTGACGTTTTGAAATCCACCATCTGTCCATTCAATTGTTGTATCGGAAGATAAACTTCCTGTATTGTATGCTTTTTCTGCTGTTGCTTGAGTAACAGAATTTTGTATTATATTCCCATTGAAATTATTATTTCCATCTACTCTAGCGGCATTTGTTAGCAAGTCAGTTAATTCTGTGCTTGCATTTTGCATACCTGTTTTAATTGTTGAGAAGTTATCACGAAAGCCTTGACTATCGTTGTCTTGTCCTGCTACCGGATATTCTTCATCTATTTGTGTAAAAGTTACTGTACTATTGGCCATTTAATATCTCCTAAAATTATTTATCGTACTTATACATTGTGTCTGTAATTTGCGAACAGAATATATTTAGAGTTACTAGTTTCTTTTGTGCTATCCATAAGATACCTATCTACATCTAAATTAAACTTACTAAAGTCAAATCCGCTATTTTTAATAGCACTCAATACAATTTGACTGGTTCCCGGTTTACAATAGCATAATACAATAGCTGGTGTATACCCTAGTTCATTAACGCTACCAGGTTGAGATGATCTCATCCATAGTGGAACAAACTCTCTGTTTGTTGCGCCTAGTCCTCTTATATTATCACGCATGTTGTTTATGTTGCTAATATAACGTTTGTTGTCTAAACTTTGCGATGCATCAATTTGAACATTATCTGTTTTAATAGTATTCTCATATTCAGGTCGCCTAGTTGCCACAGGTCCTAAGCCTTCGAGTATTTTTATTATATTACTCTCTGTGCGTTGGTCAACTACTATTCCATCTTGCCACTTGATACCTTGTGTACCATCATCTCTAGTTTCAAGATAAAACTGATCACCAAATGTTACTGTAAATGGTCTGTTTCTTGTAGTTATTACAAACTGTGGTTTTACATCATAATCATAGTAATTGTTTTTAGAACTTGTACTAGTTATGTCCGATGTAATTTTGTTGTTTGTGTCAATTATTATTCTCTTTCTAGTTCTACCTGTAGCAGTATCACTAGGATCTTTAACTTCTAAGTATATCACTTCGTATACACTAGTATTCGTTCCAGGTACGTTAGCAATAGCAGTTTTTAAATCACCTACTCTGTATTGTTTTCTTTTGTGGTTCTGCGCTGTTGCCGCTACAAACTTATCTAAGTCAACACTTTCAATGCCAGCATATGCTAACATCTTAATTTCTCTTTGGATACCAAAATTTGGATCCTGTGGTCTGTATATATTTTCAGGAATAAAAATTTCAGGATCTGCAACAAAGTTAGAATACTCTGTGCGTATGTCTTGCTTTAGTAAAGGTTTTAAATACAAGTTATTATATTTCTTTGTTTCAGGATCATTTACTTTAATAGTAAACTCTTTCTTAGCAATGCTATACTTGTATTGATCTTCTGCATTAACTGTAAATTTATATTCTCTATCAATTGTAGTATCTGCACCGTCAATGATAATAGTGTCGTTATCAAAAACAATTAGTCCAAACTTTTCATATGAAAACTCTGCCCATAATGCACTGTCGTTTGCAAATATATTTGAACTTGTACTTAGATGATCGCTCTGTGTAACATATAACTGTCCATTATCTTTTACAACATCTCCTGCTTTATAGTTTCTACCTCCACGCCAAACACTCTTGTATACGTTTTGTCCAAATGCATTTACCTTGCCTACAATTTCTCCATCGTATGATAATTGTAGCCCTGGTGGAAGTCTGCCACTTTCTAAACTATACAATACTCTACTGTTTGGTACATTAGTTTCTGCTTCAACTCTAAGTACACTAATAATATTAGTATTAATAGTACCAAGGTCGCTTATAGATTTCCATGTTGTTTTACTGTTAATTTCACCTAGCAGTCTTAGTGTAAACTCTTTTGATGTACTTGCATTTTCATCAATTTGATCTGGTGTGTATCTAGTTGCTTTAATAGTAAATTTAAATTGTTTTGTTACTTCAGTTTGATAAGGTACACGCCCTGCAATATCTCCTGTTGATGTATCTAATACCATACCAGGAGGTAATATACTTGATGTTAAATCAGCATTGTTTGCTAATAGTTCATAATTAACAAAGCCAGTTTGTGTGTTAGTATCAATAATATCTAACGGAATAGTAACATAGTTGTTTGCACGTTTAACACCTAAGTCACCCGGCGTAATCCAAATAGGTGTTCTAAGGTTTGTATTATCTGCTGTAAACGTTCCTGTACCAACTTGTAGTATAGTGTTATCAACTCTGAAAAAGTCGTCCCCAACAACAAATACTCTAAATGTACGTCTTGACACTGTATCGCCGTCAGTAACACTAACTGTAAATTGATAAAATCTATTTAATTTCTTAGGTGGTTTTTCTGAATAGTTAAAGTCCCAAGTTGTAGTATCGTAAAAGAAACTGTCAAAACCGTTAGTTGATCTAACACCAAAGTCAAATCCGCCACTTATTAAATCGTATGGAACTGTATCATATGTTCCATCACTGTATTGCAATCCTTTTTCAATAGCAAGTAACGGATCAACAATACCAATAATACGTCCATCATCAGTTAATGATGTTCCTGGAGGTAATTCGCCATCGCCGTCTGCTATGTAATATGTAAGTACGTCACCAGCAATTAAATCATCGTCAGTTGCTACTAATTGAAATTCAATAGGGCTACTGTCTAGTATATAAAACGTATCATTATTGCCAACTGGAAGTAGTCCTGGATCAGTTTGCCATTCAGGAGCATCAGGACCTGATACTGTTAATTTAAAAGTTCTGTCTCTTACTTGAGTATCTAGTGTAGCTCGCAATACAAATCTATATTCAATTTTACGAGCAACTTCGTATGGAGTGCCTACTATAGAATTATTTTCAAGACGCATTCCTAGCGGTAACTTACCGCTTATTAATGTTGCTACTGCACGAGATAGGACAGGTAGCGCAACTTGAGTTGTTACTTTTTCCTCAAGCTCTGCTAATAATGTATCTGATTTTGCTGTCCAAAGTTCTGCCATATTTTATACCCTTAACGGAATTATACTATATACCCTAAATCTACAGTGTTGCCTACATCTGGATCAACAGTCTGAAAATCTAAGTCTACTGTATGGATAATGAATTCAAGTGCATTAGTATATGTTTCTCTAACATTACCAAAATCAAACCCAGTTAAATAGTCACCAAAGTCTCTAATATCATATCCGTATACTAGTCCTTCAACATTTGCGGCAATACCGCCTTGTCCTTGTATTGTGTTTGCTTGTAGTACATTAACTTGTGTAATGTTTTTATTGTTAGCACTTAAATTAGCAGATAGTGTTGGTGCAGTGTCTTGGCTTACAATACCTACAGTATCTAAATCAACAAAAATTGTTTGGCCGTCGGTTCTAGTGTTAGTTCCTTCACCGCCTCTAACATTCATTGTCTGTCCTCTTGAAACTGTAAGAGAACCACTGTCAGATACTACTAATAATTGGTCTAAACTGTCTGCACCATTTAATGTAATAGTATTTGCTGTTGAACTAAGTGTTATATTGTTTCCACCTACTAGTCGTTTAAATCCATGTACGCCTGCAATTTTACCTCCGTACAATCCATCGCCTAAACTACCTAAGTTTTCAACATTAAAGTCTTCTACAATTCGTAAGTCTAATTCTTCAAAGTTATCGTTAATTTTAATAAACGCATCACGAAGATCATCACCAGTTCCGTCGTTTGCGATTGTTCCTGTGTTAATGTATGTAATTGCCATTTATGTCTCCGTTACCATGTATCACCCGACCATGCTATTCTCTTCCAAATATTTGTTATAGAATCATGATCTGCTGTGCAATAATATATGTATGATCCGTTAAATGCAATCATACCTTGTTCGTCACCTGCAACACCAATTGAAGTAACTGGTACGCTGGCACTAGTAATCTTTACTTTGCCTGTGTTTGATGCTAGTGTTAATGTATTTGTAGCAGTTAGGCTAATTGTGTCGGATGCCGCCGCAGTAAATGTTGTTGCGTTTGGTATACTTAAAAATCCACCTGGTACTAAATTAATACCACTGTCACTTGTAATTCCTAGTGCTGAACCAACTCTATCAATGTCACCTGTAACTGTTCCGTTAATTCGATTGTTAACGCTGTCAACCATTACACTTGAATCATCTGCAAATACCGAACCTACAACATCTCCTTCTAAACT
>Ga0228674_1001001_pt1 | contig 17760 bp, 27 predicted proteins | sample 1D_rmetaG_FD_189054 | JGI IMG/M metagenome (GOLD analysis project Ga0228674, IMG submission 189054) | Seawater microbial communities from Monterey Bay, California, United States - 1D_r | ecosystem: Environmental > Aquatic > Marine > Coastal | place: USA: California | collected 2016-09-26
GCTATTACTTTGCCATCCTCTATAATTGGAAATTGTTACACCTTCGTCAACTTCTTTCCTATCATAAGAAAATGTTGTTATAGCATCGTTGTCTACACCTGATAGCATGCCTGACCAAATGACGCTAGGAAACCATTGTTCTGCTGTTAGAGCCATTTTAGTACGACCGTTGATCTAAATTTTTCTTTTCAGCAAGTTTAAGCCAACGCTTACGTCCTGCCGCTTTTGCTTTTCTACGTTTTTCACTGGGCTTAGTGTATTGTTGACGTTCTTTGTATTCCTGTAGAATACCGTCTTCTTGAACTTTCTTTTTGAAAATTCTAAGAGCTTTGTTCACATCATCGTTCCTTACTTCAACGTAAAGACCGCTTTTGGAACTCATGTCTGATTTAGGCTTAAAGCCTCTGTTATTTCTATTTCTATTATTTTGATACAAAGTAATTTACTCCTTCCATAAATTGATTAATTTCGTATATCTTATTAACGTTAACTACATTATACACTACATTGGTAGCGTTTGTCAAGTAAAAAGTTTTCCTTTTTGCTAACAAAAATCCAATAATCCAGTGGTTTTCTTTGATATTATCTATGTCCAAAATAATATAATCAACACTCTCAGCAACATCGAGTAACCAATCCAAATCTTCTGTATCGTGTAGATATAAGTTGAGTGGACATTCTAGTTTTAACGCACTATTGTTGAAACTTTCTTTAAGCGCATCGCTAGGATGTACTAGAAGTAAACTTGCTGAATCGTTGAATAGTTTGTCAGGTGAAGTGATAAGATTTATAATTGCTTTAGACATCGTAATTACTTATTGTTGTCGTCTTTAAGTTTATTCCAAACTGAACTTTCACTTTGTTCTGCATTTTGTACATAACCTTCTTGTTCATTTTTAGGTGCCCAAGGTAGTTCGTGTATCCTACCTGATACGTATGCTTGTTTCCAGTCCTTTATATTTTGATCCGGATTATCATCTTTCCATTTACGTTTGGCTGTTGTCCATTCAGTGTCGTTTTCATATTTGGCAACAAGAGAAGCTCTGTCTTTAATTTCTATACTTTTTAGATTGTCTTTGCCAAACATTACTGCTTGTTCTTTAGTTACTTCTTCTTCAGCGGCCGCAACCCATTTATTCCACTGTTCGATATCAGTCGGTTCTTCTTTTAACTCTTCCGATGATTCTTGTTCTTTTTTTTTAGGCTCTGCTTCTTCGTAAAGCTCTTGCCATTCTTTAGTAGTATCATTAAGCCTGTCATCTAATTTTTCTAGGATATCTTTATCTTCTTCCATTATCTCTTCAGCAACTTTAACAACTTCGTTTTCAAAAGTTTTATCATCATCAAACTCTTTGTCTAATGTTGCTTGATCCACGTCCTCATATTTAGGCTCCTCTTCAGGAGCATCAGGCTTTTTTGGCTCTTCGTTCCTCGCAATCTTATTACCTCGAGCAGTTTCGTAGTCTTTCCAATCTTGACCTTTTTTATTCCTTCTTGCAAATTCAAATGTATATTGTGATGCAATAAGGAGTAATACTGCTAGTGGATCAAACACAAAGATAATAATCATAATGACCCAACGTACTGCTTCTTCAAGCATTGTGTTGTCAGCAGTTTCACCGTAAACAAATTCAGCAATGTATTTGATTGGACCTACTTCAGCCTCAAGCATACGATACTCGCCTTCTAGTTTGTATTTCTTTTCAGTTAGTATATCTACTTCTGCTTCGGCAACTTTAATTTTTAATAGTTGTTCATCTACAGCCGCATCAATTTCATCTGCTTTATCTGTTTGTGCTAGTTGTGAACGTAGTCTTTCAATTAGTGCTTGACTGTTTACTACTTGTGCTTCTGCACTTTCACGTAGTCGTTGTATTTCATCTCTTGCAGTTTGTATTACAGGACTTTCGTCTTTACGTACATCATCAATCTTACCTAGCATTGTAAGTTCACGATCTTTAAGTGCAGGTATCTGTACTTCACGTATATCTTTAACAACACCTGCTAAACGGAAACGCTCCATCTTAACTGTTTTAGTTGCATCGTTACGTACTGTTGCTACTTCGCCTTGTATTTGTGTGATTCTATCACGTTGTCCTTGTACCCATTTAGCGAGAGCAGTTCTAGTGTTGCCACCAAATAGCCCGTCACTTGATACACCAATGATTGCTTGTCCGGCACGTATCTCACCCTTTTCAGTTGATTGTAATTGATTGGTTACACGAATAATTTCTTGTTCTAGTGCATCTATTTGTGCTAGTAAAGGTTCAACACCACTGTTGTCAGTGTCTAAGTTTTCAATCTTAGTTTCATACTCTTTGGCACTAGTTTCTAAACGTAGTATCTCTGCTTGTATACTTGTTAATTGATCTTCATACGGCTTTGTTCTATTGCCATCTGTTGCTCTTGTGTCTTCGATAATTTTGTTCTGTTGTGCAATAGCAGGTTTAATACGGTCGTATGCTTTGTCAATACGTTCTTGTTCTTTGTCAATTTGTGATTGTATATTAGCATCAGCACCAGTACCACTTGTTTCAAGGGTTTTAATTTTATCGTCAGCACGTTTAATGATTGCTTCAAGTCTACTAACTTCACTTGTAATCTGTTGTACTTGTGCTACACTTTCTTCGCCGGCACTTGTCTGTTCAATGTGTGCTTTACTTAAGAAGCCAAAGATACCCATGCTTGTAATAAACATGAGTACAAGAACTGCTGTCGCAAGATAGTACTTTAACCACCACTTAGCCTGACTCCAATACTTGTGTAGCCAAACTGCCGTAACTAATTTACCTACTTCTAAAACACCACCCATAATCATAATGGGTACTGCCGCGGCCGCAAAAATTGCGACTAAACCTGCGATACTATAATATATCGCTACGGCTGATATTGACAACGCCGTAATTAAAACTAATATTCCTAATGCCATGTATTATTCCTGTTCTGCAATATAATATTTATCGTATAAAACGCCAGGAGTTATCTACTGCATTAATACATGCGGTCTCTTTAAAGTCTCTTTGTTTATTATTATAGATAATTTGACTCATAATTACTCGACAATACCCACTACCTTGTGGGTAAGTCATAGACACTTTGACAGCACCTTGAGCTCCTGTGTTACCGTTATACCAACGAGTCATTTCTCCGTTTTGTAAATTGTTTAGTGCAAAGAACACTGACTGTTCTTGTTGTTGTTGGTCGTAGGGTTCTAGTCTATTTGCCTGCCAAGACATATAATTGATTAGAGCACCTACACTAGTATCTACTGGTTGGTAATTAGACTTTGTACTTGCATACGAACTTTCGCTAGTATGAAGTAAAGTATTTTGTGTTGAACAAGCTGATAATAATCCAATACTAATTGTAAGGATGATTAACGATTTCCCAACTGCCATCAATTTTTTGGCAGACGAAACCACGTTGTCTAACACGTTTTCCATTAAGGTTAATAACATAGTAATGCTCCCTGCAATCTTTGGCCATGCCACTGTATGCTAGAAAATGTTTATCTTTAGGGTCGTCTGTACAATTTACATCAACCCTACTATTTGCCTTATTACCATTCTTCAAAGTATATTCACTTTTAGTATGACAATACTGCGGTTCAAATTGTGCCATAGTTGGCTGAATGTTGTTGGAGGAGCAAGCTGATAATACCAACACTGCTCCTACCATCAAAATAGATCTAGTTATTACTTGCGACTTTTGCATTCTTAGCCTCCGCTACAAGTGTATCAAAGATTTGCTTGTTCATTTTAAGTTTAACAAACGTAAATTGTTTGTTCTGATACTTAAATGTTCCAGTCTCTTTTGAAATATGTTCGCGAATGGTTGTGTCTTTAACAATATAGCTAATTACAGTTTTAGTCTTTCTAGACTCTGAACCATTTTGATCGTAAAATTCTAGTTTAGTTTCTGAATTCACTTCACTGTTAATACGTTTTGCAAAGTTATTCATTGCAATAGCATACATCTGCTCTTCAGCGGCTTGTTGGAAGATACTTTCGCCTGCACCACATGCATATGCGAATTCTTCTTTCCACCAAAACCAGCCTTCATAGCCTGATTCGACACAGTTAGCATACCATTTAGGTTGTGCATATGTCTCACGTTCTGCGATTTCTACATACTTACCTGAACATGCTCCAAGCATACCAAGAAGTCCTAGTGTTACGCCTATTTTAATAATGCCTTTCATTTTAGCCTCTTTCTGTGCATAGTTGTTTTTGCATTGTCTTTATATAATAACACCGTTCAAACAAAAGGTCAACCTGTTTTGGTTAACTAGTTTGTCCAAAATCATAGACATCTAAATATCTATCAGGGTGTTCGTTGAAATACTTGCCTTTAATACGCATTTCCATACGATGCTTACTACGTAGAATATATAGTTTAGCTTGTTCTGAATCAACTATATTGTTAATAAGCATTTGTGATTTACTTTTATTAAACTCACAACCGTTAGTATCAAATGTAGGGAGATGTTTCGTTTCAAGTCGAAACATAACTAGTCGAATAGATAGTGTTTCTTTATGACGCCAAAACACTGTTACAAAGTATTCGCCTCCATTATTAACTTTATCCATCCAAGGACTAACAACTCCGTCCCATAACATACTGCTGTCTTCTGCTAAGAAACTTTCGTCAATACGTGCCGAAGCACTTAGGGTTTGCTTTACACTTGCTTCACCACTTGTAGTAGTCCACTTGCCGCCTAGTCCTTTTACATCGTACTTCTTATTACCAACTCGTACGTCTTCAGGATTGTTTCCGTGTCCTACCCATTCACCGCCATTCCATTCTGTTGCATCAGCTAGAGCATACTCCCAGGCCTCTTTTGCTATTTGAAAAGGACGTCCTTTGTCTAGGTCTCTTTTACAAGGATAGATCCTAGTGTGTAGTTCTTGTTTTAAATTAGTAATAGTTTGGGGAAGTAGATTTGAAATGATCTCTTGACGAGTCATTGGAACTAATGCATACATTAGGTATACTCCTTTTATTGCCAGCGATAAAATATATGTGTAGAGATACTACCAACAAGCTGAATTTTACTTGCCCACTTAGGACTAACATAGTCAGCATGATAGTGTGTGGCGCCTTCTGTTATGCCTCTCATCTTATCAGCATACACAATCTTATATGCTATAATTTGTGCCATACGCCAAGCATCTGAATCTCGGATTGTGTCAGACTTGCCATCACAATACCAACTGAATTGACATCTATTCTTTCTTGGATAATAGATGCGTTCATCGTCGGATAAAGTAGTATCTTGTTTTGTTTTCCAACTTTCTTTAATTGGTCCTTCTCGGACAACTTCGCATATTGTGTTAGGATAACGAGTATCGTTTACTCGATTAAGAACTACGTCAGCGACTGCATATTGTCCTGCTAGTGGTTCTGATTTAGCTTCAAAGTAAATGTTTTGTGCCAGACAATAAAGTTCTGGTCGATTGTCTTCTGTGTACAGTTCTTCAATTTTTGGATTTTGGAATGTACTTGCTTGTGCTTGAGCGAAAGCGGTCGACACCGTCATAACGGCTATTGCCCAATATATAGTTAGTTTCATAATCTTCCTCATCTAATATTTAAAGTTAATTTGCATATACTTTTGTATGTACTTTAGTTTCTACGCATTTGTGCTATTTCGGTTGCTTGTTTAGAACCGCTTTTGTCATCATCATCAGCAAATACCGGAACCATATTACTCTTGTGCATAGTTGCAATGCCTACAAGTCTACGTTCGCCTGTATATTTCAAAGGTTGTCTTTGTAGTGCTGGAGCAAAACTATCTTTTGTAACACGACTAGGAATGTGTTCTGTTTCACGTACCTTAGGACCTTCATAAGTCCATGCTTTAGCAGGTGCTTTTTCTTTAGGTTTGAAGTTGCCACTTACATATTCTACGTACTCGTCAAACGTCATCACATTACTGTGTGCGTGGATACGTTTCATATATTTGTTGTGTTCTCGATGATCTTTTTGTAACTTTTGTAGTCTACCGGCAGTCATCTTAGTTGCCTTACGTTTTTTGGTATTTAGCGATGTCATACCGCGTACTAAACTCATTGTCATATTCTGCGCCTATCTGTTAGCCTTATTATGTATTAATAATAGCATCAGTAGGCGCAAAAGTCAACCTATTTTGGTAATTTAATTACGCAAATACTCTTCTTCTAGAAATAGTATATTTAAGAGCTGGTCTTCCAACTTCACCTGTGTAAATTGGTGTTGATTTTACATTAAAACCAGATTCTCTGATTTCGTGTACTCTAGCACCTGGTGACATTGCATCAAGTTTGTCTGTCAAACCTTCTAATGTGAAAGTTTTACCAGTTCCCCAGTAGTTTGCTAGTATTTGTTGATTCTGTGATCCTACTCTAAAGAATTTAGATCCAGTTGTATTTGATTTTACCATATTGGTCTCCTTTGTTAAAGAAAAAGAGCTCAATAGAGCCCTTTTCATTGTTTCTAGTTTATCTAATTTAAACATAATATATACATAATATATTCTTTTAAACAAAAGTCAACCTATTTTGGTAAATTATTTCATTTTTGCGACTGCTTCGTCGTATTCTTGGCGTGAAACAACACCTTCACGTAGTAATTTCTCTCTATTTGCCATGTGTTTCATAGTAATTTCGTCTTTAGATCCACCAAAGTATGCTACAGCATGTCCCTCTTCAATAAGAATATCAGTGCATCTCTTTTCGTCAACGATGAAGTCTCCAAGGATTCTTCCAAATTTTCCTTTTTTGTCTTCTCCGCTTCTATCAATTTCTGTTTTAAGGTGTTGTGTTGATCCAATTGGTAATAGTTCTTTGAGTCTGTCTTTTGATGCAAGGCCAAAGGTCTTCTCCACTTTATCTCTTGTTCTTGATTCTGGAGTATCAATTCCCATCATACGGACACGTTCTTTGTGCATCCAGATACCAAATCCTAAGTCAATATCAATATCAACTGTATCTCCGTCTACTACTCTTAATACTTTACATTTATATTCGTACATTTGTTTCCCCTCATTTGTTATTCATCCAAGTCTAATGCTTGGTCGCCCCATTCTTCTGTTATAAATTCTCCGAACGCTTGTCCGAAGAGCCACATCAATACAAGGATTACTGCTACTATACATATTGTCATTGTCCAAACCCAAATTTGAATCAACGGATGTTTACCCTTTGTCCAATGTATTAATCTTTTTATTTTATTCTTCAAACCATCTAACATAAACTTGCCTACTATCCAACGTGCTAATCTCATAACAATTAGTATAGGCGAACTTAGTACATCAAACAGTATCAAGAATAGGTCGACAGCTAGATCCACAATATGGTCTATGTTTAACCATTTGCGAAACCGTTGCCACATTAGTCATTCCGATCTTTCAATATATTTTTCATGACATTAGTTGCTGTGTTAGAAAAGCACCTTGGTGCTATACTATGTATTATTAGAGCAGGCACTAACAGTTGTAACTTTACTGCTGTTTTCAATGCTACTGCCATATGCTCTAAAGGTTTTTGATTGACTGATTCTAAATGCAATTTACATTCTTTACTGAACATTGTCGCCAACCATTTCAAACAACGCAGGACCAAAATTACTTGCGGCCCAACCTAATGCTACGATAGTAATCACTCCATAGATTAACCATTTAATCTTAAAGTCGTCTACAGTCATCTTTAATGCTACTAGCTCGTTACCTAAGATACGAACTGCTATTTCCATTTTACCTGTGTTATCTTCTTTCGACATTTACTTCCCCTGTCCTTTGTATTTCTTATAACTTCTCTTTTTACTCTTATTCATAGAACTAAACTTTGTTCTACTGTGATTGTTTCCTATACTCGTCTTCTTTGGCTGTGTTTCATGTGCTTCAAAGTTTTTGTGTAACTTCATAACCCTCCTTGGTTATACGAGTATTTATTGAAAATTAGTCATAAAAAAAGGCCGCACTAGGCGACCTTAAAGTTAATTCTAAGACTGCTTTACTTAGAACTTAAATTTGATTCCAGCTTGTGGTGACCAATTTTTTGAATCTGTATCATAGTCAACACCTGCTGATAGCTCTGCGCCGTTCCATGCAACAACATACTCACCACCAATGTGTTGTAGTTTGTTAGTGTCATCACCATTAACATATGCTGTAATGCCATTTGATGCTAATGAACCTTCGTAAGCCATTTTTGATGCGTCTGTGTCATATGTCATCATTCCGCCTGCTGTTAACCCAGCTAAGTCTACGCCTGTTAGAGCTCCACCTAATACTGTGTTTTCAGTTGTGCGGTTGTAGTCAGCACTTGCTGTTAACGAACCAACACCTGCATCTAATGTGTATGCACCTTGTAGGTTACTTACTTCAGTTACATCTGTTGTCCAATCAGTTAAGCCTACTGCTACACTTGCGCCACCCATTGTTACTTGTAATGACTCTGTCATAGTTGGTACGTTTAATGTTCCGTCTGCTGTTGTGTTTGCACCTGTTTCTGGTAACAGACCATTGCTATCGCCAAATGCTAATGCTACTGCACCTGCTGTTGTTCCAACAGTCCAAGTGTCTAATTTTAGTGAATCGCCGTCGGTTGCTTTGAAATCTAAATCAACTGTTGCAAGATCGCCTGCATCAATATCAAGTTCAACACCCATTGTTCCGGCTGTTTTGTTTGCCGCTGTCTCTGCAAAGTCAAGTGATACTGCACCTGAAATTATTGGAGTAGGCGCTACTACCGCTACTGTTTCGTCTGCGGTCGCTAATGTCGCTGATGAAAGCGCCAAAGTCGCCACTGCGACTGTGATTAAAGTCTTTTTCATTTTTGATTTTCCTCGTTTATATGAAGTGTAGTTCTCTTTGTCTACAATGTATAGTTATCTACTCATTAGATAATTTGTGCGTGTTCTGGCACGATGTATTTATAATGTATAGGTGTTAAGTTAAAGTGCGACTTTTCTGTTGCTAGGTAAGTCGCCAACCCCGAGTGATTATGCCGCTAGGGCAAAATCCTCATTGACAGCGAAGTCATTAAGTGCACCGAAGTTCACGAAAGTAAATTCGCCGTTGTTTATAGTTGCTTTTGCAATTATAAGGTTCGTTCGCGTTAACCGAGCTTACATCCGGGCAACTCCACAACATCTATTAACTACCAGTCGATCCTATTTCGACCCCATCATAAGCACACTCGGTAAATGTGTTTATGGTGGAGTCGCCGGGTACCGCCCCCGGGTCCTGTATAGCGTTTGAATTGCTTCAACGTTACATATATATTTATACAGTCTTTTTAGATAGAAGTCAAGAGAAGAATGTAAGAAAGATAACAAGTATAATGTAATATTTGATCTATTGCCTGTGTTATCCAATAACTATTATCTGCCGAGGTCCATTTGAATTTTTTAATTATTTTTGTTTTAAAATAATCGATAGTAAAATGAAGTACGTAATCTAGTAATGCTATTGATATAGATATAACAACATTATTAGTTAATAGAGCTATAACTATAAAGGTAAGTGCGGCGTGATCTGCCGCATGAATATATCCCTTAGGACTTTTAAGGTCACTTTTATCTCCGGGAGTCTTTCGTAAAGATTGCATTGCCAAGTCAGCAATAGCATGTTTAACGAATAGTCCATATAGAATTATTAAACCTTCCATACGCTGGACTATCCTTTACTGTTCTGGTGTGTGAATGATTGCTATATCAATTGCTACAGGCTTGCCATTGTGGTCGTCAAGTTCATAGTCGATAACCATGCCTTCAACTACCTTCTTTACGCCTGCTTTACGAAACTCTGAAATGTGTACAAACAAGTCTGCTTGTCCTTCTTCACGTGATATGAAACCATATCCTTTTACGTGATTGTACCATTTTAATTTGCCCTGCTTCATGTCTTGCCCTTCTTAAAGTATACAGGGCGTAGAAACAATTCCCACGCCCTATACAGTATTTATTACATATTATTTTTTTTATCTTGGATTTCAGCTCGCTTTGCTTTTGCAAGTTTACCCATTTCGCCTAGAGCTTTTCTTGCTCTAGCCGCGGCCGCTTTAGTACCGCCTTCAAATTTTTCGTTCTCTGCTAGGTACGATTCGTACTGTGCAACGATTTGTTCATGTATTGTTGACATCTTTATCTCCTTTTAGTTAATCTTTATGCCGGTTGTTGATTCAATGTATTGGTCTGCCATTCCTTTTTCAGTCTTAGCAATAAACACAATAGTTGATAGATTGATATCTAGTTCGCTATCGCGTCCAACAGTAAAGGTAAATGGCACCATGCCAATTCCGTCTTTAGTCATAGTAAGAGCCATAGGCTTCTTAACTTTCATTGAATCTATTTCTTTTTTAATCAAGCGAGCAATTACTTCTTCACCTGCTACAGTTTTAAAACTAATTGTATCACCTTCTTTATAACTTACTTCTAATAACATATTTTATCCTAAACTTTCGCCTGTTCCGTTCCAACCAGTATTTTCGATATAGGAAACTAATGCTTCGTAGCCTCCAATATGTTCACTACCAATAAAAACTTGTGGAGCAGTTCTTGGTGCTGGTAAACCCTTTTCTTCAAAGAGTGTCATAAGTTCGCTTGGCTGTATATCTGTACCAAGTGTTAGCGTCCTATATTTGATCTCCATCTTATCAAATAAAGCCTTTGCTTTTACGCAAGAAGGACAATGAGGCTTGCTATAAATTACTACATCTTGCAGTGTCATAGACTGAATCCTTTCAGTGAATCCTTATCTACATCTTGTTTGATACCGCCGATGATATACGACTCTACTTCAGTCTCTTGTGGAGCCACTTGTAATCCTGACGAACTCAACCAATGTTGTGTCCAAGGTAGTGGGTTAGTATTAAGCGGACGATCATAAATGGGTTTGTAACCTAATGCTTTAAGCCTACGGTTAGCAATATATTCTACATAGTGATACAACAGTTCTTCGTTAAGTCCGATGATAGCACCGTCCTTAAACAAATAGTCTGCCCACGCTTTTTCTTCGTTAACGCATTCACGCCACATGTCTAATACTTCTTCTTCACACTCTTTAGCAATATCAGCAAACTCTTTATCGTCAAGTCCTTTGATCCAATTCTTAAGAATAGAAGTTGATAGGTTCAAATGTGTTGCTTCGTCTCTTGCAATCAACGAAATAATTTTTGCACTGCCTTCCATAACTTTGGATTCAGCAAAGGCAAATGTGCAAGCAAAGGAAACGTAGAAACGTAGTCCTTCAAGAATGTTAACATTGTGCATTGCTAAAAATAGTTTCTTCTTAACATCACGCATGTTACCTTCTTTACGATGGATGTAAGCATCCGCCGCTTCTGTAAATGCATCGTAGTTTTTAGTAACTGCGGTAGCACGTTTTAGAATTTCTTTATCATCTAAGATTGTATCAAAAACTTCAGTAGGATCTGCATAAACGTTCTTCATAATATGTGTATATGAACGTGAATGAATAGTTTCAAAGAAGTCCCAAGTAACAATACAACCTTCTAGTTCAGGTAGTGATACGTGTGGCAAAAAAGCCAAACTAGGACCACGTCCTTGTACACTATCAAGTAATGTTTGATACTTTAAGTTACTAGTAAAAATATGTTTCTGTTCTGGTCTAAAGTCAGCAAAGTCTGCTCTGTCTTTTTGCAAACTGACTTCCTCTGGTCTCCAAAAATATCCTAGCATAGTTTGATTCAATTTGTCAAACTCTGGGAACTTAAACACATCATAACGCTGTGTGTTTTGATCAGGTCCAAAGAACATTGTGCTCTTGGTAAAGTCTACCTTCTCTTGATTAAATACTGTTTTTGCCATCTCTTTTCCTTTATCTCATAACTCTACTATAATAACATCATTGTATCAGCGTGTCAACCTTTAAATTGCACATGCCTCACAATGTTCTTCATACTCTTCGTCTGATCCTGTGAATTCATCTCTAGCCACCGGTTGTTGTTTTGCATCATCAAATGCTATTTCACCGTCTGTCTTATAATCATAAGTGTTTTGGTAGTATGATGTCTTCCATCCATACTTATACGTGTTTAACAAATCACCTATCATAACACTCATTGGCACTTCATTATTGTCAAAGTGTGTTGGATTGTAACTCCAGTTACCACTAATTGCTTGATCAAAGAACTTCTGCATTACTGCTACAATATTAATATAACCTTCGTTACTTGGCATATCCCATAACAATGTGTAGTGTTGCTTTAATGTAGTATACTGTGGAACAACCTGCTTAAGAGGCCCTTTTTTGCTTTTCTTAACGGACAAGTAACCTCTAGGTGGTTCGATTCCGTTTGTTGCGTTCGACACAACGGAACTGCTCTCTGAAGGCATTTGTGCGGACAATGTGCTGTGCCTAAGGCCGTGCTGTTGTATGTCTGTGCGTAAAGTATCCCAATCATATTTTAATTTAAAGTCTCCTAACTCATCAACTTCTTTTTTGTAAGTATCGATTGGCAGTATGCCATCACTATATTTAGTTTGTGCAAAGTAATCACATGCTCCACGTTCTTTTGCAAGTTTGTTTGATGCTTTTAACAAATAGTATTGAAAGGCCTCTGTCAAATCATGTACTTTCTTCCAAGCTCTTTTATGATTATATGCTAATTGATTTTTAGCAAGATAGTGTGCAAGTCCAATATAGCCTATACCTAAACTACGTCTTGCTTTAGTTGACTTCTCAGCCGCCTTAATAGGATACTTTTGATAATCAATAATTTCTTCTAATGCTCTTACTGCTAGTTCACATAATTCTTCTAAGTCATCTAAGTCTTTGATAGTACCTACGTTAATAGCACTTAGGATACACAATGCAATTTCACCTTCTTCATCATCAATATGATTAAGTGGCTTAGTAGGCAATGTAATCTCTTGACATAAGTTACTCATATATACTTTGTCTTTGAATGAGCTGTGTGTATTACAGTGATCAACATTCATAATATAGATACGTCCTGTTTCAGCACGTTCTTTAATTAATGCACTAAACAATTCCATAGCAGGAATAGTTTTCTTTTTAATACTTGTAGCACGTTCATACTTTTCATATAGCTCTTGGAATTCCACAGGGTCGCCAAAGTATGCTTCATACAATCCTGGCACATCGTGTGGCGAGAAAAGAGTAATGTTGCCACTGGTCAACAATCTTTCATACATAGTTTTATTAAGCTGAATAGAATAATCTAACTTACGTACACGATTGTCTTCTGTACCTTTGTTGTTCTTTAGCACAAGGATGTCTTCAATCTCTTGATGCCAAAAAGGAAAATGTGTTGTAGCACTTCCGCCACGTACACCATTCTGTGTACAACAACGTACAGTTGCTTCAAACTTTTTAAGGAACGGAACTACACCTGTGTGTGCAACTTCTCCTCCTCTGATTTTGCTGTTGACTCCTCTGATACGTCCTGCGTTAATACCGATACCAGCTCTTTGAGCTGTGTATCTACCGATGGACATGTCTGACGCAAAGATCGAATCGAGCGTGTCGTCACTGTCAACAAGCACACAAGAGGCAAACTGCCTAACTGGAGTACGCACTCCGGCCATGACCGGCGTTGGGATATTGATTTTAAAAAGTGAGGTCGAGTCATAGTATCTCCTTACATAATGTAACCTATCTTCTTTTGGATAGTTGGCAAAGAGTGTTGCCGCAATCATCATGTACATGTGTTGTGGAGTTTCAAATAACTCTCCGCTTGATCTATCTTGGACAAGATATTTGTCCACTACCTGACGCAGACCTGCGTAGGTAAAGTTCTCATCACGCTTGTGATGAATATATGAATCTAATTTTGTAAACTCGTCATCAGTGTAACTGTCTAGTATAGCACTATCATATACACTACGTCCAATATTTTTATTAATCATTTCTTTCAAAGTAATTTTTTCAAAGCCACCATACACATCTTTATACACACCGTACAACAATAAACGTGCCGCCGCATATTGATAATTTGGATTCTCCAACGAGATTAGATCATTAGCTGATCTAACTAACAAGTCTTGTATTGACTGTGTTGACATATTATCTGCAAATTGGATACCTGCATTCATTTGAATAAGACTACTGCTTACACCCGCAAGCCCTTCACATGCAAAATTTACTACTTTATGGATTTTTTGGATATCCAACGGCATTGTTTCACCGTTGCGTTTTAGAATATTTAGGTTTGCTTTCATCTTACTTCACTTCCTCTTTGTTAAAAAATATTTAGTGTAACGGAGGCAGTTGGATCACCTTTTGTGATACAATGCTTTGCGGTATTGAGTTGCTTGATGATACTTCTTCGTTATATCCTAAAACAATACTTCCGTCCAAATACACTAGGTACATGTTTACTTCTTTTTCAATGTCCTTACTGATATGTATCTCTACTTTTGCTTGGCTAAACCTATCAGTTAACTGTAACGTATAGGCGCATAATAGTGCAATTTCATACTCAGTAAAAGACTTGTTTTCAATCAAGTGCCACGGAAGTGCCACACTCTCAGGATCCCATGGATTCTGTTTGCGATTACTTCTTGGTAGACTCTGAATAAAATCATTAAGTACTCGAAAAGGTTCATAGGCTGATTCTAAGTCTTCCCTTAGTTCCTTCCAGACTCGTACTTTGTCTTCAAATTTTAATTCATGCATTAACTTCGAACTTTGATTTTGTAGTTAAACTCACCTTGATCATTTGTAATAGAGTTTAACATAGAAACTATGACTGTGTCAACCCCTAAATTGCCATCTGTGTTAACAGTTGCGGCAGTAAAGGTTAATGCATTTTCGTAGTTACTATCACCTTGATAATTATATTCATCTTCAAATAATAATGTATTTGTACTAACATCTAACATGATAGTCATTTTACCACTGCGTTGTGCATTTGCTACTGAACTTGAATAGTCATATTCTATTGTATAAGTTCGACTGTAGTCACCTGGGAGTCTAAAGAAGTAAGTGGACGATGATGCCTCTTGGACTTCTAGACTATTAAGGCCGCCAAGTGTAGCGTTTACTTTGCCTTTAATTTCTGATACGTATTTGTATGTTGAAATATATGTTTGGTTATATCCTAAGTCGGCTGTTCTAGCAAAGAAGTCTTCTATACTAGAGTTTCCTGCTTTAGCAAAATCAATTACACTGTATTGTGCATTACCTTCGTTGCCACCGACATTACCTACACCTTCAAAAGTATTGTGTGTACTTGTATTGTTTGTTCCTTGTGTAATTATAATAGCTTCTTTGTCAATATTAGAAAACTGTGAATGACTTATAGAATTCTTACAAGGAGCAGTTGTTTGTCCTTGTGCACCTAATGCTGTACCTTCTCCAAATACTACACCATATCCTAAAGTTTCAAAATGACTGCAATGCCAATGATTACCATAAACGTCATCATCACTAGCAACACCAACACCTAATCCCATAAAGTGAATATGATCAAACTTGTTATCTTGTGTTCCTACTAATGCACTTAATGATTCTAATTCTATACCTGCGTTAGCTGTATTGATCGTTGTTCCTGTTGTCCATGGGCCTACAATTTTAATTTCTTTAAAGTTACTCATCTTACAACTTTGTAATTTAATTGCAGGTTGTGCAGTTGCTACAGTTGCAATAGTAAATCCTTCTAAATGGATATTATTTGCTTGGTTTAATGTTGTACTAGTACTGTCATTGGCATAGTTGTCTGGCGTACTTGAACTGTTTACTGTTTGAAACACTGGCACATTACCAGTCATATTAAATTTAGTCTTATCTCTGCCATCACCGTATATTGTTGTATAAGGTGGTAGGTAAATTGTTGCTGAAACTTTGTATATTCCTGCAGGAATATATAATTTTACACGACTTTGTTCTGTACCTTTAGTTGAACTATTAATATATAGTTGATCAATTGCTCTTTGTATAGCAACAGTTTCGTCAGTTGCTCCATCACCTGTAGCACCAAATGATTTGATGTTAACAATTTCATCTAGTCTAGATTGTAATGTTCTTTTAATAGGAGAAGTAGTACTTGGACCTGTTTGTACTGTTACGCCATTTAAGTATGTATATGTATTTGCTAGTGTGAATAGGTCATCATGCTCTGTGATAATCTTTGTGTTACCTACTGCTGGTGAACCTTCTGCAACACTTCCGTTACCAATATATAATGCACGATTGTCTACTGCCCAACCAAATTCTCCCCCAGCTAATTGTGGAATACCATTTGTGCCCTTACCACGTCTAACTTGGATTCTTGAAATTTGTACGACTGCCATTATATGCTCCTTATTTTATATATTTATCCATGTTTGTCGTAATACTGATACACTCGATCCCACCATTTTTGTTCCCACTTGTCAAACTCGTCTGGCCATACGTCAAACTGTTGATACTGTAGGTCTCTTGAACACATAAAGATATGTCCTTCACGTATGTTGGTGCCAAATACTTCGTTGTGAGCGAGAGCATAGGCTGTGAGCTGTAAATAGTAGTCTTCAACCCATTCTGCTTTCTTAGGCTTGTTTGTTTGTTTAAAGTCCATAATAGCAGGCTGTCCTTTGTACTGTCCAACTAAGTCAGTTGTACCTGCATATATTTTAGGATGGTATAGATTAATCTCTGATCCCCATATCTCATCAACATCGCCCATTGCATTGTCACGAACTTGTTCAGCCATTCGATGAGCTTGTTGTGCATAAGGGTTTGATCCTGGAGTAGGCCATTCACCAAACTCAATATAGTCTTCAAGATACTTGTGCATACGTGTACCAACACTGGCCGCTTCTGTTACAATCTCTTGTGCTTTTGCTTCGCCTACTCTCTTACGCCAAGCAATTAAATGGCTCTTATCCTTTGTTTTATCAAGGATTGTTGTAACACTTGCGACTGCATTGCCGTCTGGACATGCGTATAAACGCTTGCCATCTATCTGTTTACGTTTGATTTCTTTATAGTCGTATCTCTCTGTAATTAAACTCATTAGTTCTCCGTATAGTATACTGCTTCTAGCTTTATTGGATTGTTACCTGTTGCATGACCTGCAACTCTTGTAGAACAATCTCCGCCTATTCCTTTTAGTAAAGCTCTTTCTAATTGTGCTTGTTCGTATGTTAGTTTATGATTTGCTTTACTAACAATTTCGTTTGTTATTACATCATCTTTGCGTGTTTGTAGTGCAATAATGCCTTGTCCAACTGCTGGCACCATGCTAGTCAAACGTTCGTAATCTCTTTTAATACCTAGTGCGTCTAATCCTGCTTCTGCAAGTACAATAGCATCATACTCACCTGCGTCTAACTTTGCAAGTCTTGTATCAATGTTACCACGTATAGGTTTAATTTGTACATTAACTCCAGAGTATAGTTGTTCTAGTTGTGCTTTACGTCTTGGACTGCTTGTACCTATTACAAAGCCATCAAACACTTTACCTATCAATACATCGTGAGGCCTGTTGCGTTCTAATACTGCACAAATATGTAAGTCAGGATGTTCTACATCGCCTGGCATGTCTTTTAAACTGTGTACACCAACGTCAATCAGCCCATACTTTAATCCGTATTCAATAGCATTACAAAATACACCTTTGCCGCCAATCTCATGTATAGGAGTATCAGGATTAAGATCTCCATCTGTTTGTATTACTTCAATGGTTCCTTGCCCTATTGCTTTTATAGCCTTGTCAGCATATGCTAACGCTAACTTACTACCACGCACACCTACTCTAATCAATGTCAAAATCCCATACTAAACAACGTCTGTTATCTTCAGTTGGGTAA
>Ga0228674_1001002_pt1 | contig 17758 bp, 16 predicted proteins | sample 1D_rmetaG_FD_189054 | JGI IMG/M metagenome (GOLD analysis project Ga0228674, IMG submission 189054) | Seawater microbial communities from Monterey Bay, California, United States - 1D_r | ecosystem: Environmental > Aquatic > Marine > Coastal | place: USA: California | collected 2016-09-26
GTCTGGGTCGCACATGCGCTGAACTGGGGAGCAAAACCAGTGAAGGCACTGCTGCAACCGCGCGTCCAAGCCCCGGGATTTCTTGCCCCGGCCAGGGCTGGGGGCTTAAGTTGATGACATTGGCTGTTCCCCAACCCTGGAAAACCTATCCTCTTTAACACGTCAAAGTCGATTGATAGGCTTGCTGCAACAGCTATCTGCCCGGTTGAAGTCGAAGATCGATGTATCTGTAGGGTTTGGAAATAAATGCGGGCGCCCACCGCACTCACGGCTCAGTTACCATTCTTTGTGCATCGCGGCCGCGCGGCTAGTTGGTAGCTGTTCTAAGCCTAGTCAGTGCCGCCCTTCGCCCCAAGCCCCATAGTCAGATTTGAGAAATGACAGTAGGCGATGCCGCAACGCGCTTCATCGACCTATGTAAAACGACTCCTTTATCGAAATAGTGCACTCATCGCTCTCCACGGCGATCCCTTCATCGCGAATTGCACCGCCCAAGACGATCTGCACTGAAATCAATACTTTCTGATGCCTCTTGATTAGAGATGCCAGCCATAATCATCTCATCGCCAACGCATACGGCGTTCGGCAGCCAACACACTCTCACTCACTACTGGAAGCTCAGACATGAAAACCATAGGCATTGAAAACTCGAAGTCCAGCGTACAGGCCCACTTAACGCTTGGAACCAAAACTATGGGGCTAGGTATCTATGGCGCGTACTTGGCTCTCGCTATTATTTACTTCTGGTTCGGCGGCATGAAATTTACCCACTACGAGGCCGAGGGCCTGGTTCCACTGGTGAGCAACAGCCCGCTTTTGGGATGGGTGTATAGCATTTTTTCGGTCGACATGTTCTCCAGCCTGCTCGGCATACTAGAGATTTCGATCGGCACTCTGATCGCAGGCCGCATGCTGTCGCCCAAACTATCCGTGGTAGGAGGCGCTCTGTCTGCAGGCCTGTTCTTCACAACCCTTAGCTTTATGTTTTCCACTCCGGGCGTCATTGAGCCTAGTTTAGGGTTTCCGGCGATTTCCGTTGCGCCAGGTCAGTTTCTGCTTAAAGACTTAGGGTTGCTTGCTGTTTCGATATTTGTGGCAGGCCATTCGCTGGTTGAACTGGAAAAACGTAAAATTAATGCATAATTTTTTCAATGGCTTAAGGCAGTAATGCCTTAGGCCTTTTTGCCATCATTTTCCCCCGCCAGATCTTTCAACCAGTCACGAGGGCTCAACCCCGTCTTGCGTCTAAATGCGCGAGACAGCGCCGAAGGACTTTCGTAGCCGACTTGAGCTGCAATCAGCGTAATCGAGCGCCCTTCTCGCATCAGCTTCTGAGCCAGGCTAACTCGCCAACTCAACAAATAATCAGCAGGCGTCTGTCCGATGACACTCTTGAAATGCACGGCATACGCAGCGCGTGACATATTTGACTCACTGGCCAGCTCTGCTATTGACCAGGCATGTTCCGGGGAGTTGTGCATCTGTAAAAGCGATCGGGCAAGCCGCATGTCGGCCAGTCCAGCCATCATTCCGGTGCGCAACTGGTGATGATCGAGCAGGTAACGGAGCAACAGAATGATTAGGAGCTCAAATAAGCGCTCAAGCGCGGCTTCCCTTCCACAATGCACATTTGCCGCCTCGGCAAACATCCACTCCAACGTGTCTGCCAGCATGGGCAGATCATCGAGTGCGAGCACCAAACAGTCCGGTAATGAAGCCGACAAAGGATTATCAATTCCGCCCTCAAACTCCATGGAAGCACACAACAACTTTGCGCCATCGGACTCACCCGCAAACAATTGATGCTTGGCGGGGCGTGGCATAAAAATCAAGCTAGGGCGAGTGAGCTGCAAATCCTTGCGATCGGGACCAAGCAACGTCACGCTGCCGGCCTGAAGCAGATGGATATAACCTCGCCGCTCGGCGCCATCGTAAGATGCAGAGCCGCATAGGTCGCCGTCATAGAACAGATTGGCCCGCACGCCGAACCGCGAGAGCAAATTAGACAAACGATCCATTGGCCGATCCTTGACGAGTCAGAACGCACAGACCATACCATCTGCGTTGTCGTTCAGTGCCTGTAGCGAACATGCCGGCGTAAATCAGCCAACGGATAAAGTGATCACTGAGCAGCTCAGCCTCCCTTTCCAGTTCGGCTGTTAAAAAAACAACACCGTTGTTTGAAAGCACCAGCAAATCAAGTGCTCACTCTTCTATTTTACGGGGTTGTACGCCGGAATCCCAGAAATTTCCGTCAGCCCAGCTCCAGTCCCGCCACGAGCGCATCCAGGTCGATGAACTTGCCGTCAGTCTGGAAGGTGTAATGCCCGTTCAGCAGGATGTGCCGCCAGGCCGCTGGCGACATCTGCGTGATCAACGCCAGCGCCTTGGCATTGCCAGCTGCCTCGTACTTCGTCAGCAGCAGGGACAGGATCGCCGAGTTGTAGAAGATGATCGCGTTGCCGATCAGCCTGGCGCACTGGTTGCTGATCTCGATTTCGATGTCGGTGCGGCCGGTCAATTCCTTCTTCCCACCGACTTGGGCGATGGTCGAGCGTAGCTGGTGATAGGACTCAATGCGGTTCTGCGAGCGGTGAACATTACGCTCCAGTTGCGGGTCGCGCAGGTAGCGCAGTGTGTAGATACTGCGGATGAGCTTGTCGAACTCGAAGATTGCGCGCCGCGTCGGGTTCGGCGCCGTATAGGTGCACAGCTTGCGGATCAGCGTGCCCTGCGTCATTTCCTTCAGGCCCAGTGTGGCGACGATTCGGTCGATGTTCGCCTTCTCACCGACGATGAGTTGCCGGTCGATCTGGCCAGCCGGCCGGATCAGGCATTTCTCGTACAATGCCAGATCATCGGCGCAATACAGCTCCTGCAACTGGTCGTCGAGGTCGGTGAAGCGCGGCTCGAAACGAAGTCCGAACCAGTGCAGGATGGCGAAGTTGGCCTTGTTGATGCTGTGCATGTCGCCGGTGATCGCGCTCGGCACGATGTCCGACGTGTTGCGGTACCAGATGTCGAACACGTGGTGAGCCTCGTACTCGTGTGCGCCTATCAGGTAGCCGTTCAACGGCACGTGATTGCACAGCAGCGTGTAGGCGACGACGCCCTTGCCGCGGCCGAAATATTTGCGCGAGTAGCGCGCCTTCACAGTTGGTCGCTCGACGCCGAATTTCTGCCCATCAACGGCACCGTACAACGAATCGAGGTCGAACGAGTAATGCGGGAAGATCGGCAGTGCGGCGATGGCGTTGCTGATGCAATCGTTGGCCACATGTAGCGTCGCCTGGCGCAGGTACTGCTGGTAGGTACTCTCCAGGACGTGGTACGGGATGTCGCTGGTACGTGCCATAACCTGGTTGCCGTGGTTCATGGCTTGGGCAATGATCACCGCCATCAGACTGTCGGCGTCGGCTACCTTCTTCGCATAGCGTGGCTGCAATGGTGTCAGCGCCGACAGGAACTGGCACTGGCCGTTGACGAAGCGAAACACGTCGGCGACATCGCAGTATGGCAGTTGCTCGTAGAGAGCTTGCTCGCGCGCCTTCTGGTTCTCCCCCTTGGGCTTGCGCCAGGTCAGTCTCTGCGTGTCCTTGTCGTATTCCAGGTGCGTCAGCTTGCCCTGTTTCAGCTCGCGATTGAACGCCACCCATTGCGCACGCAACTCGGTCGCCAGTGCATCGAGCTGGGCACTGACCGGCTGCCGCAGGAAGGGGATGTCCATCTGCGCGAGCACGGCGGCTTTCTCGTCCATCGAAACCAACTCGTCGGACAAATGCCGGTGCTGCAAGCTATCGTCAATGTAGAGCTCGCCCGCCTGGAAGCGTTTCCTGACCTGACGGTAAAGCCAGAATTCGTAACGATCGGCATGCAGGCCTGTCGGCGTGCCTTCGGCATCGAACATCAGCAGGTACGGACGCAAGCGTTTCGGCAGCGTTGCCGCCGGACATTCGTCGAGTGGCCGTTGTGATAGGCGCTGCTGCTTGGCGAACACGCTCTTGGCCCAAGTCAGCGCCGCGAGCCATGGGTTATCGGGGGCCGTGCCGGCGAAGTCGAGCGCGACGTACAGCGGCCGTAGATGGCGTCGAATGCGTTCGGCCAGGCCGTCCACCGCCTGCCAGTGCAGCGCCAGTTTGTTCAGTGGCTTGACGCTCATGCGCTGCGCCGTGTTTTGCAGCAATTCCCTGGACATGATTTTGTAGGCGCGTTGGCGCACCTCGCCGAACGGCGTCGGATCGGCCACGCTGTCGTCCACGTACAGCGACAGCAGGCGGCCAACCTGCGGCGTTTCCTGATGGCGTCGCAGCTGTTCGGCGACAAAGGACTGTTTCGCACCCGTGCGGCTCTCGTCCTCAAGTTTTTTCATGTGGAAGGCCATCGCGTCGACCAGGTTGTCGGTGAGCTGCCGGTAACGTACCCAGGCATAGCACAGCAGGTAGAGCCGGGTCTGCTCCGCCTTCAGGTGGCGCAGGTCATGGACGGTATAGAAGTTCGCCAGGCTCGCGTAGTACAGCAGGTTCTGCTGCGAGATGCCGAGCTTGGGCAGCAGCGCCTTGGCGATCCCGTGCAAGGACTTCAGCGTGGCGCGCTTCTCGCGCTCCCCTGCCATCTGACGCCAGCCGAAATCTTTAGCGTCCTGCTTGAGCGCTGCCAGTTGAGACAGGGTGTCGTCACGCACCAGGAGCTGGCCCAGCGCAGCTTTGGCCGATTCGTCCAACACTTCTGCCAGCAAGCCGCCCAAGCGCCTGCGTTCGGTGGACAGGGCTTCACTGACCAGCTCTTGTAAGGTGGTGTGGCCGGGCCGGATGATTTTGTGCTCGCTGAGCCAAACGATCAGTTCGGCGGCCACGAATCCTGGCATTACGTCGCGCCGCACGATCTGTTCAGCCTGCTGTGCCAGTTGCGGCAGGAAGCTAGCCGCCCACGACCGGTAGCCGAACAGTTCGGCGATCTGACCCCTCTGGCTGTAGTGCTCATGCTTGGTGATCGCCTTGCGTTCGAACGCTTCGCCGTGGAAATAGCGACTCAGCACGAAGGCGCAATCGTCCTCGACCTCATGCCAATCGAAGCGGAAGAAAGCATGCTTGGCCTTGAAGTAGCCGATCTGCAAGACGCAATAGACTTGGGCCTGCAGGCTAGGCCGGCTGCTGGCGAACGCCAGTTCAGATTCGGCCAACGCCAGGTATTCCAGCCGCTGAGCATCGTCGAAGTCCGGTAGGCCGTACAAGGCTTCCTGCTCTGCGTCAGAAAAGACGGTGAGTAGCTTATTCTTGTTGCTCATCGACCGTCCTTCCCGCACCACGCCAACCTGCTCGCGTCAATGTTTCGATCAACGTAGTGCGCTTGACATTGAAGTTGCGGCACACCGCCGCCTTAGACATGCCGCCATCGAGCGCGGCGACGATGGCGTCCAGCTTCTCACCAGTGATCGCCTGCGGCCGGCCGCCGATCCGGCCGCGTTTGCGTGCGGCGGCCAAGCCCGCGACGACGCGCTCCTGAATCAAGGCGCGCTCGTACTGCGCGAGCGCACCGAACACCTGGAACAGGAATTCGCCCGAGGGCGTCGTAGTGTCCAGGTTCTCTGTCAGCGAGCGGAACGCCACCCGCTTGTCCTTGAGCGAAGTCACAATGGCGAGCAGGTGCGACAGCGAGCGACCGAGCCGGTCGAGTTTCCACACCACCAGCACATCGCCGGCTCGAACGAACTCAAGCGCCCGCGCCAAGCCGGCACGGTCATCCTTCGCGCCAGAGGCACGATCCTCAAACAGGTGACGCGGATCGCCAAGCCTTCTGGCTGGCTTGCTCCAAGGCTTTCTCCACCCCGGCTTTTGTACGGGTTCTATTCACATCAGGCTTGGGTGCGAATTGTTCACGAAGCGCCTCAAGCTCCAAATAAACAGCATAAGCTGCATCGCAACTTTGGGCTGCATGCCCTTCGGCAATTTTGCCGCTCAATCCAGCCATCAACTGTTCTATCTCAGTCGTATCAACGTCAGTCACAAGCTACGCGTCTCTGTTTGGGAAAATGGGAGTGGCTGTCGATCCGGCTGGTCAGGCTTTCAATGCCAGGATTCGACGCGCACCGTTCAGTACGATGAGGCCAACGACGGTACCAATCACCAAATCTGGATAGGGAGAACCTGTCCACGCCACCAGAGCTCCGGCGGCGATAACGCCAATATTCGCGATCACATCGTTGGCCGAAAAAATCCAACTCGCTTTCATGTGTGCACCGCCTTCGCGATGGCCATAGATCATCAACAGACAGCTGGCGTTCGCGACGAGTGCAAATAAGCCAATCCCCATCATCAGCATCGACTCAGGTTCGCTGCCATACATGAAGCGTCTAACCACCTCCACGAGTACCCCCAGAGCCAATACGATCTGGACGATACCCGCCAGGTGCGCAGCGCGAACCTGCAGCTGCGCAGCTCGACCGACCGCAAAGAGAGCCAGGCCATAGACGGCTGCATCAGCAAACATGTCCAGCGAGTCGGCGATCAGGCCCGTCGACTGAGCGATCAAGCCCGCGCCCAACTCGATGACAAACATCGCGGCATTGATACCGAGCAGGATTTTGAGCGTGCCGGCCTCCTTGGAAGCAGTCAGCTCTTCACTGGCGCTATTGGTCGAAGCTGCTTCCTGGCTGGCCGGTTGAGTGCCGAGAAGCGTTGCCCCTAAACCAAGCGACTCCAGCTTGGTCGCGATCTGGTCAACCGGACCGTCATGGAAAGCGCGTACCTGTCTGCTGCTCAGATCAAAGGACAGCGAATTGAGTTCAGAAAAGCCATTGAGCGCGAGCCGAATCATTCGCTCTTCTGACGGGCAATCCATCTTGGGCACAGAAAAACTGCTGACCCAAGTCCCTTCATTCGAAGGCGCGGCTGCCGCTTCAGTGCTTACCGGCTCAGGGCCACAGCCACAGGATTTATCACAAGAAGTCATGACTCGCCTCTCCTATAGGACTTGATTCTACCGATTAAAAACCATGTAGTGGCTATAGGGTCAAGCCTGGATATACTGGCTTTTTTACCAAGGGACAGACCATGCGCATCGGTCAACTTGCACAGCAGGCGGGAGTGGACATTCAGACGATTCGTTTTTACGAACGTCAGGGACTGCTTCCACCGCCTAATCGCGAGGACAATGGCTATCGAACCTATAAAGCAGACCATGCGGACAAACTGCTGTTCATTCGCCGATGCCGCTCTTTTGGCATGTCACTGGAAGAAATTGGTGTTTTGCAGAGCTATCAGGAACAGCCGCAGCAACCCTGCGTTGCGGTCAATGAGCTCCTTGATAGACATATCGCACAGGTAAGGGCTCAGATCGCATCCTTACATGCTCTCGAAAACCAGCTGGTGACGTTGCGAGGTTGCTGCGATAACGAACGACAAAGTCTGGACTGCGGGATACTTTCGGGCCTGCTGGGGGGCGACAAACCTCTTTCGTAATTCCGACATAAAGTCATTTTTGCGTCGTCTTGAATCGCCCATAGCGCTTGACCCTATAGCAGCTATAGGGTGTTCACTCGGGCATCTACTGCGTAAGTGAGATCCAGATGAATACCGCTCTCAGCATTGCCATCGATGAGGCCTTCTACCAAGCGAGGAAAGCACTCAAAGAACAGACGCCAACCGAGGCTTTCTCCTGGCTGGAGCGAGCCCACATATTGAACCAGCGAATGCCTATTCTTCATGCTCAGAGCCATTGGCTGATGCTAAGGGCTGGCTGGCAGTTGCGCGACTTTCGGGAGGTGCTCAGCCAAGTACCGCGAATCATAGCGGCCCTGCTGTTCTCGAAGATCTGGGTGCCGCTCGGAAACAGCGGGCGCGCCAGGGTCAGTGCTTTTGCGCCGATGCCTATTTCACCGGAGCTGCAGCGACTTCTTCAAGGAGAAATGCAATGAGGTCGTCTCCTAGATCACCTCTTGTTGCTCCTGGGTTCTGGTGGATGCTATCGCTAGCCATTGCCTCGGCCGACCTAGCGTTGAAAAGCGCAATTACGGGTTCGCTCCCGGTCGGCACCGTGATTCCTCTCACCCCGTTCTTCAACCTGGTTCACTTCTGGAATACCGGTGCAGCGTTCAGCTTCCTGGCTGACGCGGGTGGTTGGCAGCGTTACTTCTTCATTGTCATAGCTTTGGTCGTTTCGATCGTGCTGGCTCTGATATTGCGTAAACGCAGAGCCAAAAGCGAAGCCCTAGGCTATAGCCTTATCTTGGGCGGGGCAGTTGGGAATCTGATTGATCGCGCATTTCGAGGCCATGTAATCGACTACCTGGATTTTTACTGGCTGTCCTGGCATTGGCCTGCGTTTAACCTGGCGGATATTGCTATCGTCGGTGGCGCCGCCATGTTGATCCTGAGCAGTTTGCTAAGCCCAAATGCGGAAGCCGGCCGAGTCAACGAATGAAAGGCTCGCTCTCAACGGATACCGTACGCTGGGCAGGCCAGGCCTGGATAGGGCCCGGCATCGGCATCTTTCATGGCCGTGCCGGCCACCAGGAGTGGCACCACCATCAGGCGCATCAGATTTCAGTGGGCCTCGATTCACCTGTATCGGTTGAAACCCCGTTGGGCATTCAAACAGGGGCTGCCATCTTCATCGCCGCGGGCCTGAAACACCGGATCAGTGCTGGTCGAGTGCTGTCGATCTATCTGGATGCACTATCCGATGAAGCCCCAACTATGCGGGGTACCGAAGAAGCAAGGGTAGTCGTGATCGCCCCGGCGGACGTAGTAGCGATTATCGATATGCTGCGCGAGACAGGACATACCGCTCTCCAGGTTAGGACGGGGGTGCGCCAGGCACTGCGGCTACCCGATCCACCGATTCCAGATCCTCGCTTGACAAAGGTGATTGAAGCGCTGCATAGAGGCCAAATGAGGCGCGAAGAAATGGCCGCGTTGGTGCATTTATCCCCTACACGGTTTTCCCATTGGTTCGTGGAACAGACAGGCTTGCCGCTGCGCAGCTATGCGAAATGGTTACGTCTCACACAAGCCCTACAGCACCTAGCCAAAGGGGGTCTACTCACTGAAGCGGCCCATGAGGCGGGCTTTTCTGACTCGGCACATTTCTCCCGGACATTCCGGGCACTGCTGGGCATCGATCCTTCCTCCGCCCTGGCTGAAGTCGATCTTCAGGGGTCGTAGCTCTTTCGTTCAAGCCGAAAGCGGACCTTCCCACATACAGTCATGGCTCCCTACTCAGGAGCTGAGCGATGTCTATTCCCTTGCGATTCGCCATACGGTGGCTGAGCTATCCACTTGTGTTTGGCGGCTGTGCCTCCTTCATGATTTGGGCGCTGTATGCAGGTATACCGTATTGGCCCACCACACCCATAGTCGCCGCGGCGGGGCTGCTACTCATTGCTGGCTTGGAGCGCATCCAGCCTTTTCGGCGAGCCTGGCTGGAAGATCATCAGGACACCCTGACGGATCTGCTGCACATGCTGGTGAACCTGTCTGTCATTCAATTTACTGCAGAATTTCTGGCTAAGTTAGGCGATGCGGTATGGTCGTAATGGCGGGGTTCTACATGCTGTCTGTCTATCCAGTAGGAAATCCGCGGAAGCGCACCTTGGTGTAGCCGAACTGCCGCTTGATCACGCGGAATGGATGCTCAACCTTCGCCCGCACCTGAGCCTTGGCTTTCTCAATCTTGCGGATCGCTTTGTACAAGGCACTGCGCTTGCCATGCTTCTTATAGGTGCTGCGTCGGGCCGCGACCTGCCAGATGACTCGGCGGCCTTCATGTTCAGGGCGTTTTTCGACTCCGGTATAACCAGCGTCGGCACACACTACGTTTTCCTCGCCGTGCAGCAGTTTGTCGACCTGGGTGATGTCCGCGACATTGGCGGCGGTCACCACCACGCTGTGCACCAAGCCCGATTCTTCGTCGGCACCGATGTGCGCTTTAGCGCCGAAGTAATACTGGTTGCCCTTCTTCGTTTGATGCATCTCCGGGTCACGCTTACCGTCCTTGTTCTTGGTCGAACTGGGTGCGTGGATCAGCGTGGCATCGACGATGGTGCCCTGGCGCAGCGACAGACCCCGGTCACCCAGGTAGCCATTGATCACCGCCAGAATCCCAGCCGCCAACTCGTGTTTCTCCAGCAGGCGGCGGAAGTTGAGGGTGGTGGTTTCGTCGGGAATGCGCTCCAGGCTCAGGCCGGCGAACTGGCGCAGGATGGTGGTCTCGTACAACGCTTCCTCCATCGCTGGATCGCTGTAGCCGAACCAGTTCTGCATCAGGTGCACACGCAGCATCGCCAGCAGCGGGTAGGCCGGACGACCACCTTCGCCCTTCGGGTAGTGCGGCTCGATCAATGCAATCAAGCCCTTCCACGGCACCACCTGGTCCATCTCGATCAGGAACAATTCCTTGCGGGTCTGCTTGCGCTTGCCGGCGTACTCGGCGTCGGCGAAGGTCATCTGCTTCATCGGGAAACTCGGGCAACGGGATCGGCGTATTTCACCAGATTCAGGAAGTCTTCTTCAGGGTTTCCTTAATGCCTTGCTCGATGAACACATTTCTCAAGTCAGGTCGCAGATAACCGCCCGGCAGTCACTCGAACGACAACTCGTTTCACTGCGGGCTAATTGCAACGATGGGCGGGAAGTTGAGGCTTGCGGCATTCTCGCCGGCATTAGCGAGAACGCATGCACTAAATGAATGGTGTTGGGAACTTACTGGCCCGTTAGCCGTTGTTTACACCAACCGGGGCGCTCAAAAACTCGACCGTATGGATATTCCCATCAGGAGACTTAATCTTCATCTCGTACGTTTGAACTTTTCCGTTAGCTCCATAGTTCTGAATCATTCCGGTCGTACCGGTCATTCCTGCGGGTGCTATACTCAGCACTTTACCTTCTTTTAAAAGCATTTTTAGAGTGGGCTTTGTTACTGACGCACTGTCAACGCGCTGCATTGTTAGTTCCCCCCCGCCTTCTGCCACTGCGAGCGAAGAAGCAAAAGCGAAAAAGAACGGTAGAATTACTTTAGCAGGGCGGCTCATTATTACACCTCTTGGTTAGTTGATAATTTATATTATAGGTTTGACCCTTACCAGAAGATGATCTTTGCATTACAAAGGCGTAATTAACCCTCGCTTTTTGCTGATCCGACCCTATTTGAAAACTCATCATTATTGTAGACCACCCTACGCTTCGATTAGGCCTGACCATGAGCAGGTGACGGTCGCGCTTATAATCATACTTGACCATGCTGGTGGCATTAACGGTCTGGCCCGCCAACTTCTGGTCCATGGCCATGTTCACCTTTTGCGACCCAGTCGGGATGCCGTTCATAGTCTGTGCATCGACGACATGTCGGTCAGCGCAACTCCCCCGTCGGCAACTTGCACGATAGGCGGAAGTTGAGGCTGTGAATTCTCGCCAGACGCATGCATTACATGTATGGCGTTGGGCTCGTGGGAGTGGATACCAAGCCGAGATCCACTTTAGATAGTCGCTCGTCGCGTAGTTTGACAGTACCTTTCGCAGTGACGTTCGTCTCCATGCCGTATCACTTTGAATCAGGCGTACCGAGGAAAGGTGAGTTCGAATGTGGTCTGACCGTCTTTGCTGGCGACGGCCACGTGGCCTTTGTGGAGGTTCATCACTGAACGGACAATCGCTAGCCCCAAGCCTGCTCCACGAGGTTGTATGCCGTTCACGCGGTAAAAGCGGTCGAACAGGTGTGGGAGATGATCCGATTCGATAGTCGCGCCATGATTGGTGACAGTCAGCGAGACAATGTCTACGTTCTCCTCAAGGATCTTAAGTTCGACCGTGCTGCCAGTATTCGAATGCCGCAACGCGTTGGATAACAGGTTGGAAATCGCCCGTTGGACCATAAGCCGATTTCCTAAAACCACGGCATCGCCCGTTACTGTCGTTGCAACTCCCGCTTCTTCGGCGAGGACTTCGAAGTATTCACATACGCGCCTCGCCTCACTTCCTAAGGATAATTTTTCGAGCTTCAGTGCCGGGCTGGAGTGGCTGGCCTGGGCAAGAAACAGCATGTCTGACACGATTCGATCCATGCGTTCGAGCTCTTCGACCGACGATTCGAGCACTTCGCGATACTGCTCTTTGCTTCGCTCTCGTACCAAAGTCACCTGCGCCTTGCCTATTAGGTTGTTCAACGGAGTTTTCAACTCATGAGCCACATCGTCCGAGAACTGTGTCAGTTGCTGAACGCCGTCATCGAGTCGATGAAGCATTACGTTGAGGCTGTGCGCCAATGCCTGGAGTTCTTGTGGGAGCCGATCGCTACTGATTCGGGGTGATAGGTCCTGTGTCGATACCTTAGTCGCCAAGGCCCGGAACTTGCGCAGCGGTCGCAAACCATTTTGGGCGATTAGCCACCCAGCCAATCCGATCAATATCAGTAGCATCGGCACGGTCACTAAGGCCGAGCGCAGGAACGCAGCCACCAGCTGTTGATCGGCACTGCGGTCTTGCGAAAGTAAAAGCGTCATTGGAGCCAGTCCCGGGACTTGAATTCGCTTGCGCCCGCTTAGCATCTGCACGCCATCTTTCGTTGTCCAGCCAAGATAGTCGCCGTCCCTGCTCACGAGATCCAGCTGCTGCGGCTCATTGGCGAAGCGGCCGATACTGAAAATGTGTGATTTCACTGTATCGCCGATGACTGTAATCGAAAGGTTGTCATGGCCGCGTACCGTATCGCTCAGTACGTGTTGCCAGGAAAGGCCCATACGGGTTTTGGTGTCTTCGAGGAGTCCATGATCGATCTGCGAGAGCTTGGCCGTCACCTCCTCCTGGGCGCGCAGTTCCAGTTGGCGCACAAGTACCCAGTAGCTCAGTGCAATCAGTAGCGCGACCAAAGCGGCGCCGGTCAGTGTGATTTGAAGCGCGAGACGCGATGCGAGGCTGAGTGGCTTCAAGGCCGCGCCTCCAGCACGTACCCGACACCGCGAATGGTGTGTATCAGGCGATCGCCAAAGGGTTCGTCCACCTTCATCCGCAAGCGACGAATTGCGACATCCACCACGTTGGTATCGCAGTCGAAGTTAATGTCCCAGACCAAGGCGGTAATTTCGGTGCGCGTCAGCACCTCGCCAGTCCGGCGCATGAGCAGGTGCAGTAACGCAAATTCTTTGCTGGTGAGATCAATACGCTGACCACTCCGGTAGGCCCGATGCCGGCCAGGGTCCAGTTCGAGGTCGGCTACACGCAGGTTGCTTGGAAGTGCGACTGCCTCGCCTCGCCGCAACAGTGTCCGGATACGAGCGAGCAGCTCGGGGAACTGGAACGGCTTGACCAGGTAGTCGTCGGCGCCCAGTTCCAAGCCGCGGACTTTTTGCTCTAGGCGGGCGTTGGCTGTCAGCATGATCACGCGTGTCTGCTTACGCCGCCTGATGAGTTCGAGCACCTCCCACCCATCCATGGTTGGCAGATTTACATCCAGTAGCACGATGTCATAGTCGTTCTGCAGTGCCAGGTGAAATCCATCGAGCCCATCATCCGCTCGATCAACCGTGTAACCACATTCGATAAGGCCCTGCTGCAGGTAGTCCGCAGCTTTGTTTTCGTCTTCTACAACCAGGATGCGCATGTTTTCAGGTAGCTCGGCAAGGAGGTAGGGTGCCGGTTAAACGGAACCAAAAATAATCTATGTAGTAACTATAAGGTCAAGACGAAAGAGGTTTGGCTCTAGCGTGAAAGGCAGAGGCGAAATGATCTGCACAGGGAGGTCCTTGAACGAGCCTGTCTGTACAACGTAGCGTGCTTCGACGTCGCGTTCCCAGCGCTTCTGTCCGGACAGAGGCGCGCCGTTATCGTCTTGGCGCATATATACCTCATTTGCGTTGCTGTAATCGGCGCCCCAGCCGCGGGCGTAGCGAGTCATGAACGTAAGCCCAGGTATGCCGTAACCCGCCATGTTCAGGTCATAACGCAGCATCCAGGACTGCTCTTTAGGTGAGTTGAAATTACTGTACTGGATGGAGTTATTCAGGTAGATCGAGTCCGCTTGGCGCAAGTAGTCAAAGTCGTTGTTACCGTTGTTTCGCTGATACGACGCCGTGACGGTGTGCGCGCCGAAGGCGACACCCAGGCTGGAACTCCAGATGTTGTTGTTGAACTCGCCCAGCAGCTCGCGGCCTTCGTCGATTGCCTTGTAGTAATTGAAGCTGCCCAGCAGCGCGACGACATCAGAAAGCGGATAGGTGGCCGATAGACCGAAGTAATGTTGGTTCCAAGCGTCCTTAAGCCGGCTGGTGTACAGACTAAGACTGAGATTTTCGTTCACGCTATAGTCGCCGCCTGCGTAGCCGAGCCAAGGCGCGTCCACGGCCCCGCCGTAGAAGGTGACGAAGTCTTCGTTCATGTTACTGGTGTTGGGCTGGCTCATCGCGTGTAGGCGACCTCCCTGGAGGGTGAGTTCGCCTAGCGAGTTGTTCACGACGGTGAAGCCCTTGAAGGACTCCGGCAGCAGTCGCGAGTCGCCGAAATGTACGACAGGCGTAGTGGGAAACACATCGCCGGCCTTGATCTCGGTATCGAGCAGCCGTGCTTTCACCGCGCCTCCCACCCGAGTGAAATCATCCTCCGGATCGCCAGCGCTGTCGTGGGGAAGCAGGTCGATGCTGCCACCCACACCGGAGCGTCCCGAACCGGAGTCGAGTTTGAGGCCGAGCATGGCGAAGGCGTCGACGCCGATCCCCACCGAGCCTTGGGTATATCCGGACTCAAAGAATGCCATCAGTCCGTGAGCCCATTCCTCAGAATAGCCATTGCCGGTGGCGCTCCCACCGTCGCGGAAATCTCGATTGAAATAGAAGTTGCGATTGATCAGCGATAGCGTGCTGCCTTCGATGAAGCCCTCCGCTGCTGTTTCCGACTGGGCAAAGACCGAGGCGCCGCCCAGTGCCAATGAAAGAGCTGTCAGTGAAAGGGCGGCCTTTTTGCTCATGATGATGCTCCTGATATACGGCATGTCAGCGCTCGAATGACGCCTTCGCCTTTTTGTTCGAGTGCCGGGCGATGATCTTCCCCTGTAAATGACCGCAGGATTAGCGGTAAATGACGATCTCGTAATCTTGAGCGGTGCAATCGCAGATATTCCTTGGATTACAAATTTGTAATGTCGTAGTCACCCGGCCGATATCCGCCCTAATATAAAGTCACCGCCGTTTACCCATCAGCTATCTGGCCGGTTTAGCGCGGCTGGAGAAACGCGATCGACAATAAAGGGGGCACTGCCCGGCAGTGTTGCGTATGTACCAAAAGAAACGCTTGTATCTGCTTGCCAGCGGCCTGCTTGGGCTGGCACTGATGTCGCTTGAGGTGGGCGCGCAAGAAGGTCTGACACTGGAGCGAGCCGTGTCCCTTGCGTATGAACGCAACCCAGAATTCTCCGCCGCGCGGGCAGAGATAGGTATCGCGAGCGGGCTGCGCCGCCAGGCTGGGGCCATTCCAAATCCGGAATTAGGATTCGAGGTGGAAGACACTCAGTCCGATCGCCAGACCCGCTCAATTACAATCACCCAGTCGATCGAGTTGGGCGGCAAGCGCGGCGCTCGAATCGGCGTGGCGGATGCTAATCGCTCGATGGTGGATGCCGATCTCGACCTTCGACGCCAAGGATTACGTGCAGATGTGATCCAGGCTTTCTTCGCCGCCTTGCGTGCCCAGGAGGGCATGCAACTGGCCGAGGCCTCTCTGTCATTGGCCGAGCGGGCTGCTAAGGTCGCCGACGCACAGGTCGATGCCGGAAAAGTTTCGCCAGTAGAGGCGACGCGTGCCGACATGCAGCTGGCGACCGTACAACTGGACCTGCGGCGAGCGCGACAGGAATGGGATAACGCTCGCCAGATGCTAGCGCGCCTGCTCGGGACCGATGCGCTGGAGTTTGGCGATTTGATGGGCAGTTTCGAACACCTGCCAGAGGTGCCTAGCGAATCTGCACTCCTGGCGCGCGTGCGTGAGAGTGCCGATATGCGTAGAGCTCTGCGCCAAGTGGCCTTGAGTGAAGCCGAGCTGGGGCTTGAACGCAGTCAGCGCTACCCGAACATAAGCGTCAGTATCGGTAGCCAGTACGACCAAATCGAGCGTGAACGCATCAACCTCGTCGGCCTCTCTGTTCCGCTGCCTTTGTTTGATCGTAACCAAGGCAATGTTCTGGCGGCCGCACGGCGGGCGGAACAGGCGCGTGATCTTCGCAATGCGGCCGAGCTGCGTGTGCGTGCGGAGATCCAACAGGCCCTGCGCGACTGGCGCACCGCACGTGCGGACGTCGAGGAGATACGCAACCGGATTCTGCCGGCGGGACAGCGAACCGTGGAAGCGGCAACGCGTGGCTTCGGTCTGGGCCGCTTCGCATTCCTCGACGTGCTCGACGCACAGCGTGCGCTGATCGATGCACGCACGCGCTATCTGCAGTCATTGCAAGCCGTGGTCGACGCCTGGGCGCGTATCGAGCGGCTGTACGGACCTACCACTACCTTCGAATGACCGAAACGCCGCCATTACGTATTGGCGGTGGGGGAGCTTGCATGAAAAAACAGACGGGAATCGCTCTGGCGGTCGCTTTGGTACTGCTGACCGGCGTTGGCGTAAAACAGGGCTTCGTTCTTGAGGCGCAGGCCAGCGATAACAAGGCTGAGCACGCCGAGGATGGCCACGCGCATGAGGATGGAGAAAGCGGTCACGAGGAATCTGAGAACGACCATGGGGACGAAGACGGTCATGACGCTGAAGGCGATGGCCACGGCCATGGTGACGAAAGCGGTCATGGCGGTGAGGAGGACGAGCACGGCAACGAAACGCATGCCGAAGGTGAGATTGAGCTTTCCGAAGAGCAGATACGTGCCGCAGGCATTCAGCTAAGCAAGGCCGGACCGGCTGAAATCGGCTCGTCTGTATCTTTGCCGGGCGAGCTGCGTTTCGACGAAGACCGTACCGCACATGTCGTGCCCCGTGTGGCCGGCGTTGTCGAATCGGTTTCGGTCAACCTGGGTGACCAAGTGAAGAAGGGCCAGTTGCTGGCGGTTATCGCCAGCCAGCAGCTGTCCGAACAGCGTAGTGAGCTGGCTGCCGCCGAGCAGCGCCTCCGACTGGCTCGCATCTTGTTCGAGCGTGAGCGCACCCTGTGGCAGGAGCGTATCTCTGCAGAACAGGACTATTTGCAGGCCCAGCAGAGCCTGCGCGTAGCAGAAATCGACTTGCGTAATGCCCAGGAAAAAACCCGGGCGCTGGGCGGCGGAAGTGACGCCGGTGTGGGTAATCGCTACGAGCTCCGTGCACCTTTCGATGCAGTGGTCGTCGAGAAGCATATTGTGCTGGGCGAACGTGCAGATGAAACGACCAGCGTCTTCACTCTGACTGATTTGTCGCGGGTTTGGGCCACGTTCAGCGTACCTGCCCGTGATTTGATGCGCGTAACCGTCGGCCGAGAAGTCGAAGTTGTTGCCGGCGAGCTAGGCGTGCGAACAATGGGGAAGGTCGCCCATGTGGGCAGCCTGCTGGGCGAGCAGACGCGTGCCGCGACAGCCCGCGTGACCCTGGCCAACCCCGATGGGGCTTGGCGTCCCGGTCTTTTCGTGACGGTCCGAGTTAGCGCCGACGGACGTAGTGTTCCGGTCACGGTTCCAGTCGAGGCGGTCCAGACCGTCGAAAACGCGCCGACGGTTTTCGTTCGCACGCCGCACGGCTTCCAGGCGCACCCGGTTTCGCTGGGCCAGCGCGACGAAAATCGCGTGGAAATTCGTGACGGATTGCAG
>Ga0228674_1001004_pt1 | contig 17743 bp, 8 predicted proteins | sample 1D_rmetaG_FD_189054 | JGI IMG/M metagenome (GOLD analysis project Ga0228674, IMG submission 189054) | Seawater microbial communities from Monterey Bay, California, United States - 1D_r | ecosystem: Environmental > Aquatic > Marine > Coastal | place: USA: California | collected 2016-09-26
AGTTTGAAGATGAAGAAGAAGAAGGTGTCTCGCAACAAGCCGCAATTCAACGCCCGCCGCCTAAGGATCGCATGGTGCGCAATTCGATGATCGCCCTCGGCATGACCCCCGGTGACATGGAAGACTTCGTCGACGACGAGGAAACGGTGCTCTCAAAAGGGGCGGCAAGTGCCACAACTGCCGCCAATGCCACCAACAACGCCGCCAACTCGTCGACGTCGCCCGGCCGCGGTCGCGGGCGTGGTCGCGGTCGCGGACGCGGTCGCGGTCGCGGCGCCTCCAACGCAAGCGACACTCCGGCCCTCTTTGTCAACCAAAAAAGCCAACTCTCCATGATCCTGACCGACTCCAAGAACGGACCGCTCGTGCGCGAGAAGCCCAACCAACGCCCACCCCAACGCTTCGCCATCAACATCCCTTACATGGGCGAGATGGTCGAGATCATTCTGTTCGTGCCCAATCGCAACGATCGCGACGAAAACAGCAAGCGCCAACGCCAGTCGCGCGCCGCCGCGCCGCACCCACCCCACCCGGACGTGGCGGCGCGCTGCTACCAGCGCCTCTTTCAAACGTTCCAAGAGATGTCCGAGCATCGCGACACGTACATTTTGGCCTCGGATGCCAGCGATTGCGGCCTCGCGCCCTCGCAATCGGCCTCGACCTCCGCCGCACGCCGCCAAGTTGCAAGTGTAACGCCGGATCCCAACAACTTTGGCGCCGGTTACGACAAGTACAGCATGCGCCAATTGATGCGCGTTCTGCACCAGAAGGCCGATTTCAAGGTGCGCGTGCCCGTCTGGCTCGAAGATCCGGCGTACACCGACTCGACGCTCAACGTGCGCCACGTGGCCGCACGCATCCGCGTCATGTTCAAGCGCGCCTCCAACTCGCAGTCCAAGACCCATCGCGGCGAAACCGAGAGCTCCAACTCACAAACGACGCGCGTTCCGACCGGCAACACCGAACGCGCCCAAGCGGCGCAAACGTACGCCGTCCAGCGCGCGCTCGCCAGCGGACGCGCCGCCGCACGCCGCCAAATCGGTCAACTCGGAGCTCCGGTCAAAATTAAGGTCGTGGACGCCTCGAACGTCAACATCGCCGCCCCTTACATGGCGCTGCTTTCCACCACCCAAAACGGCGGCCTCATGCCCAAGCCAATGGTGTCGATTGTTCCCGAATCGCGCATTCCCGAATCGCACACCGTGGCCATCATGGCCAACACCAGCACCAGCCACTACTCGCTCCTGCCGATGCGCCTCGGCAAGCGCGGCATCCTGTGGGAAGCGCGTCTCCTTGCGACCATGGAACTCGAAGAATTCGCCATCAGCCGCCGCTTCGGCTCGCCGTCTGAGATTCTGCACGACTTTTGCAAGAGCGTGCTCACCCTCTCCGACGCCGCCGTCGATGGCTGCTACACCACCATGGAGGACGTCTGTGAGCTCGTCAAGGACGCCGACGAGGAGCAGCCTTACGACGGTTTCTGGGCCTCCATCGTGCTGCTCTCGTACGTGCTGCTCGATCACCGCGGACGCATGCTCTTCTCGTCCACGTTTACCGATCTCGACATCGCCATTGTTAAGTCGATCGAATACTTTGGCTTTTCGGAAGTGCGCAATCGCGTCAATTACGAGCCCACGCGCATCAGCTACATCAATCAAGCCGTCATCGACAACCCCGACCGCTTGCAGTACATGCGCGCCGCCGGCCAATCGGTCAAGCCCGCCGTCGCCAAGGAGCTGCAAAAGAAGCTCAAATCGGGCGCCGGATCATCCTCGCCACCACAAGAGGACGACGAGGAGCCCATCGACGGCGGCGACCTCGACGACGAGTTTGAAGACGAAGGAGACGTCGAAATGAACGACGCAAATGGGGAGGACGAGTTTCAAGATGCGGAGGAGCCCGAACAGGCCTCGCCCGGCCAAAAGCGCAAGGCCGCACCCAAGCGCAAGCAGGCCAAGAAGACCGGCTGTAAGATGAACAACCACAACGATCCGGCCGACTTGCTCAAGAATTGGTCGCTCTTCCTCAAGGATCAGCAACACTTCATCCTATACTCGTGGCTCAGCTCGACGCAGGTCACCAGCGAGGTCGCAGCGCAGACCGTGATGCGCACGCAGTGCTGCGACAGCAAAGCGCAGCACGACCCGGAGCTGTTGGAAGAGTGCAAGGTTTACGCGTCGCAAATTCGCGCTCAAGCGCTCGAGTTGCTCAATCCCAACGATCACGGCCGCCCCAGCCTGTCCTCCGTCCTCAGCGTCGATGTCTACGGCACTCCGACCATCAACGTCGGCTTCGACGCGCACGATTTGTACAAGGAATCGAAGATGCTGCACGCGGTCGAAGCTCCGTCCGTCCTGCAGCCCACGCTGCCATCGCAGGCCGCCGGCATCACCTTCCTGTGGTCCAAGGCCACCAGCGGCGTCGCGTTGACCGAAACGGAACAGCACTTCCAATCGCGCCCCAATGAGCACCAACTGGACGATTACGCACGCATCGACACGCTGCGCAACCATTATTACGCCACGCAAATCGTCGAGGAGCCGACGCCCTCCACCGTCAGCATGCAGACCAATCTGACCGCCGGTGAGTACAAGAGCAACCGCGCCATGCTAACCAAGCAGACCGGCTGCCTGCGCACCTTCATGGTCATGCACACGCGCGTGGCCAATGTGCAAACGGACGCGGCCCTGGGCCAAAAACTCGGCGCCAAGATCACCAAACTTGCCCAAGATTCCCTGGAGGCCTTCCGCCAAAAGGGCGCCCTCACGCCGAGCATGCTGCGCCAGCGCCTGATCACCGACACGATGGACGACATGGACGCCGAACCGCAGACCGCGCCGTGCGATCCTTACACGCTCGGCCTGCGCGCCTCCCTCTTGCTACTTCATCACACCATGGGCCCCATCGTGCAGCCTGGCAACGACGTCTCGCAAAAGGAGTCGTGCTACCACAAGATCTTTGAGAACAACCGCACCGAGCTGCAAACGCTCTACGCGGCGGGCGACATCAACCCGCTTCCGCTCGCCATGCCGTGCGACTTCTCGATGGAGGAGCACGAGACGCAAGAAACGGCCGGTCCGGACGTAACCATGACCGCCTCGGTCGAATTCGTCGGCCATCGCATGCGCCGCCTCGTCGATGTGGTCCAAGAGCTCGCCAAGCCGCGCCGCGGCGACGCCGTGCACGGCAACTTTGCCGAGATCGCCAAGGCGCAGCGCATGTGCTCAGCGCGCTCACTTTTAGCCGTCGGCGTCATCCAGGCCAGTTACATCAACGACTCGGCGCACAAGCTCAGCTGCGTCGACACCAGTTGGGCCAGCCGCACGACACGCCGCATCATCAACACCGATGTGACCTACAACCTCTACCTGACCGTCGACAGCGTCCTGATTGGCTATCGCGGCAATCTGCGCTCGATGAATCGCGGTACGCCGTGGGTGCAGTGCAGCGGCAGCGGCGTCGACACGGGCATCACCCCGCCCGGTGCCGACGCGCGCTGCCAAGACAGCGACGGTCGCAAGCACGGCGTCATCGCCTGCAGCGAGGCCGTGGCCAACGTCATGTACGATCTCATGATCGATCACTACCTCGTCGATGTCAATTCCCACAACGGCGCGCGCTGCGTCGCCTCGCGTCCCAACGCGACGCGCGGCATTCCACGCGCCCTCTTCCGCGGCATGGCACCCGGTCTGGCCGATTACGACCACGCCATGGAGCTCATCAAGGCCAACTACGGCACAAGCAACAACGACGTGTCCAATTTGGTCCTCGATCTCATGGTCAATCCGCTCTCGCCGTGGTCGCAGCAGGTGGCGCCCTACTGCCGCCCGGGCTTTGGCGACATCGCCTCGTGCGCCCTCCCGGGGTCGCAGCGCACGATGCACGGCAACCTGCATCAGGCCATGTTTGAGGGCATCGGACGCCAACACGTGCCCGACGCCACGCTCGACGATCGCGCCGTCGGCCACGGCACGCCACGCCTCCACCCGCCTTCCAACTGCAACAAGGACGACAACTACTACTCGACCTGCACCGAAGAAATCTCCGTCCTTTTCATGATGTTTAATCAGTTGGCACGCTACGCCAACATTATGCCCGGCTCAGGCGATCTGCGCGACATCACCGATCCCACCGAACGCCACGCGGCCGCCACAAGGGCCTCCTCGTACCTGCGTGAAACGATCGACACCTTCATATTTGGCACAAGCGCCACCGAGCAAGACGATCTCTGCGAAAGCTTCAAGGTGGCCGCGTCGGCTCTCGTCTGTCTCGCCACGGTCTACACGTCCTCGTGGGGCCTCGCCCAGCCCATGCTCGAATCGTGGCTGGCCAAGGCGGCGCCCGCCGCGTGCCGCGAAGGCCAATGCCTCGCCGAATTGGCCAAACGCTCGCGCGAACGCGCCGGTGCCACGCCCACCGGGGGCCAAAAAGGCGCCGAGATGCAACAGACGTACAATACGCTCATCGAGCCCGCCATCGAAGGCGAGTGGCCCATCATCACCGACGAGGATCTGGCCGCCGCGCGCGATTGGTGGAGCCGCTTCACGCGCGAGACCAACGGCGCCTGGGCCTACGGTGTCGCACCGCTGCTCATCGAGTGCCTCAAGCTCGACGGCACGCACGACATCGGCCAAACCATCATCCACAAGCACCGCGCGCTCATGGATCGCGCCATCATGGCTCAGTTCTGGGTGCAAAGCCCCGATGGCATCGAACCGCCCGACGAGCCGTTTCCGGCGTGCGACGTGACCCATCCGGAAATGATCACCCCTTACCACGTCAATCCGGTCTTCGCGCACGCCAACGGCGATCAAGCGCGCGGCGGCATCGTCTGCATGAAGCTCTTCCAGGTGCGCCAGGTCTTTGCCCTGCTCAACGCGACCAACGTCGTGCCGCTCATTCAAGTCTACCGCCTCGATGGCCAACTGACACTCAAGCTGGCGACAGATCGCTCGATTTACACCATCGACGGCAAAGCGCGCTCCGAACGCACCACCAACGCCACCGGCCAAGACCAGTGCGCCCTCTCGCAAGGCACCGACGACGAGCGCACCCTCTGCTGCGCCCTGCAGCGCCGCGCGTGGGACTGCAACATCCTCCTGCAACTGCCGCTCTTTATGGGCGTCGAAAAGCCGCAATCGACCACACGCCGCTCATGCGGCGCCTATGGCAACATGCAACGCGCCTACGAGGCCGCCATCGATCAAGCCGAGGTCGTGCTCTCCCCAGAAGAGACCAACCCCATCGGAAAAGCGCGCCAAATGATGGGAGAGGCCCTCAACGAAGACGGAATCCTTGTGTAAATCGTGCAAATCTGTGTTTGTGTATCATGTAAAAACGGAAGGACTCGGGTGTGAAAACAATGTTTAAAAAGAATACATGTTCAAACATCTACTCGACACCCCCACCGCTCTTGCACCGCGACCTGCCAGCGAGAAATAGAAAACTAGTCGATCATGATTTCAGGGTTGTGAACCAATGTTTACATAAGATTATAGTTTAATCATCAAACTCGTCTTCGAACTCGTTTACAAACGCAGTTGAGCTGCTGCCTTTGGACTGCGCACTTTTACGAACGGCGTTGAGCATCGCCGTCACTTCGGCCGCACTAAAGCTTCGATCGCCAGCTTTGTCGGGATGGACTTCACGCAGAAAATTGAGACAAGTCTCTTCGACGTCAGTGACATCTTCAACCCCTTCGCACAATTCTGCTACATCTTGCACAGCCTCAGCTTGCGCGTTAAGTTCTGACGCCGCTCCGTTGAACGGTACGATGCCGGTTGTGGTGAGCGCAATCTGTTGGTCACTATCCTTTTCAACCCCGGCCGCTGCGCCGTGACGCAGGTTGTAACCATTCGGGTGCATAGTGTTCTCTGCAATGATGTAGTACGATTCGTTGGTGTCAGCGTCTTCGGGCATGCATTGAAGGATCGCTTGTATCGAAAACTTGCGTACACCATACCGTCGAATAGCATTGCGCACCAAGCGACATGCCGAGTGGGGTGAAGCATGTTGTTTGAATCTCTTCCTAACTTCCGCACCAGGAGAAACTTATCAAATGCGCTTCTTCAGCAGACTGATTGTGAATAACATCAACCCCGCAAGCGACATCGGTCAATTCATCAACAGACGATTTGAGCTTGCTGATGGAACTAACGCCAAAGTTGCAATTCGCACCGATGCCCGTTTCCAATAATGTAAGATATGTGTAGCGTCCTTCTACGGTGTGTAAATAGTTAAAAGTCTATTTACCTTAAGGTTAAAGTCTTTAACACATTCGGACCTACCCAACTCGACCCACCCTACTCTTTTAGTCCCGCACGCAGTGCTGCACACAGTGGAGGCGACGTGGACGGTGCGTCATAACCGTTTTGATTTCACGGTGCTGTCCAGACGGACAGGTCGTTGCACAATCTTCAAGCTCCGCCTCACAGCGTTCTTCGCGTTTGTGCCTGCGGAAGAAGAATTCGAACTCTGTGACGACGTTATAGGTGACAAACAACACCGTTGAGGCGTCCGATAGATCATCCCGATCAACCGTGGCTAGACCATTCAAGTGAAAATCGCACCCTAGGCAAGGAAAAAGAAATGCCGGAAGATCAATACTACCTGTGGCAATGCTGCTTTTGATGCCAGTATTAAGACCCACTTCGGCGGCCATTTTGATCAAATCTTTCATCACGTCGCCCAATTCACGAAAGCGTTTGTCTTTGGGCGTTGATGAGGAGAGTGCACACGAATCTGCAGTTTGCACCTTCAAACGTCCACCGGCGGTGGTCCTATTCATAAGACTTCCAGCTGTAGTCGTTGCCAATTCGGTGGCGGTTTGCATGTTTTCGGCAAAGAAGGCTTTTGTGCAAAACAGGACGCCGTCGCGGCCGGTGAAGATCCCTGTTTGCGTTCCGTCGTCGTTTGGAACGTTGTGGCATTGCAAGCCGTTTTCGGTGATGTTCTGGTCGTTGCCCCAGAGATAGATCAGTTGTTGCTGCGTGAGACAGACTTTGATGTTGGAGTTTGGTTCATAGACGTTGGAATAGGTCGTCGCGAAATTGGGCGGCAGCGACTGCACCAGATTGGCTTGTTGTAACGTGATTATATCTCCAGGTGACAACCACACCGGAAAGGCGGACGCCGCGTCGTCGCAAACGCACGTCTTGTGCACATCGCTGTACTTGATCTTTGGAAAGGGCCACGCGTCGCCGTGCGACCAATCGTACACTTGTTGCGACGTCACAAGCGACGTATCGGAGGCCACGAGGGCGCAGGTTCGCGCGTCCGCGTTTTGCGTGGCGTAGAAGCCAAACAGGATCCACGCGGGCAACGCCAAGAACAGGAAACAACAGCACGACCCCAAAGCGTAACCACGCACTCGATAGTTGCACAGTGTCACGTAATTCACGCAGTACGTATCGAGAGAGCCCTCTTCTTCCATATACTCGCGCTTGTCGACATTGCCATACGCGCGCGAGGCCATGTCGTTGTAACAATACGCACCACTTTATATTACCACTTTATATTACCACTTTATATTACCACACCCTCCGCTTCCACACAGATTACATCTCATACACTCGTTTATCACTAGTTCCGGATGCAGTGGTATCCACAGATAACACGCGCCGGAAAGTGCTTATAGAAGGAGAACAGCCTCTTCTTGGTGCCAGTTGGACAGGCGGTTGGGCACGTTGTAATCTTGTTCTCACAATAGCCGTCGCGGTGCGTCTTGGAATGCATTTGTTCGTAGCGCACGAATTTGTCAAAGGCGACCGAGAAGACGAGGCCGTTTTGTAGATCCAAACTCGTGTCCCTATCAAAGCCTGGACCACTGGAGTACCGCGTATAGTGTTCACTACTGGGCGTTGCGAAAAAGAGCAAATCCATGCCTATGAGAGCGACGTCGCGCAGGATCGTGTCGGCCCTTTCAAAGCGTTTGTTGCTGGGCGTCGTTGTGCCGGACGCGCACGTCGGAGGGACCGGTTGGTTATTTGAAGTATCTTGGATGTTGGCCGCCGTAAAGGTTTTGATTGTTTGAGAATTCATTTCGTTGTCCATGAACACGGACCTTGTGCACATCAACACGCCGCCAGCGCCGGTGGCAATGCCGGTTTGCGTGCCGTCGTCGTTGGGCGCGGTGTGACATTTGAGCCCGCCGACCGTGGTCGCGTTTTGATCGTTGCCCCACAGGTACGTCAGTTGCTTCTGGGTCAAGCAGACTTTGATGCTCGAAATGGGCGTAAAGATGTTCTCGTACGATGTCGCAAATCCGGCTGGCAGCGTCTGCACGAGATTGGCCTGTTGCAAGAGCACAAGGTCGCCTGGCGCAACCCACACCGGAAAGCTCGAAGGGCCGGTCTCTGAGGTCTCGCAAATGCAGGTCTTCTGTTTGGCGTTGTATTCGAGCTTTGCAAAGCCCCATGAGTCGCCGTGCATCCAGTCGTGCGCCTGTTGCGACGTGACGACGTTGTTCGCGTCGTACGTCAAGGCGCAGCTTCGCGCGTCGGCGTTCTGCGCGGCGTACACCCCAAACAGAATCCAAAACGGCAGCGCCAAGAAGACGAAACAGGCGCACAAACCGACCACGTACCCCCGCACGTGATAGTTGCAGAGGTTTACGTAGTTGATGCAGTAGGAGTCGACGGCTCCGCCATCTTCCATGTACTCGCGCTTGTCGACATTGCCATACGCGCGCGAGGCCATGTCGTTGTAACAATACATACAACTTTACGCACCACTTTAAGCACAACTTTATATTACTACTCCAACTAGGTTTATCGGACGCCCCCTTTTCTACTTCTCGACCTCGGGGCCGATATCCATGCGGAAGATGGCCAGGCCCTGAAGGCTGCAAGGCTGTTCGGTAGTTGGGAAGTGGTGCGATACCTCGAAAACCGCATTGCTGACATGCAGGTGCTTTAGGATTGTAAATTTTGTAACATTCTTCACATGTATCGCCCCGCTTACCCACGTTTTCTTACTCGCCCACTTTACCCTACTCGTCGTAGGGGAGGCTGCGGAGCGTGCAGTAGATGCGGTGCGCGAGCGCAGGGCCCAGTTTGCGGCTTCCGGCTTTGAGCGTGGCGAGATCGCGCTCTTCGGCCTCGATGAGATCGACAAACGACGAGTAGGCCTCGGCGAGCGCGTTGGTCTTGGCGGCGGACATGCCGTGGATGCCGGCGAGCATCGATCTGTACTGGGCGGCGCCATCGCCGAGGCATTGTGCTTTGCGCTTGTACATGCCCGCCACGGGCGCCACCGCGTCTTCGGCGCGTTTGGGCTCGAGCTTGCCCTCTTGCAGCTTCTTAAAGAGGTACACGACGACCTTGGCCGAGTCGGCGTTGCCGTTGGTGTGGAAGACGGGCAGTCCGTCGCGCAGCTGCGTGTTCAGATCGGCGGCCATGAGCGCCTTGTTGGCCATGCCTCGCGTCTTCTCGTCCCATTCGGGCGTCACGGCGTTCTCAATGAGGTACATGAAGGTGGTGGGCACCTCGTGGTCGCTCGCCCCCAAGGCGCGGCGCTTCTGCTCTTGGTACCGACCGTCTTGCACCGACGCCGCCCAATCGGACCACTTTTTGCGTTCGACCAAGATCCGACGCGTCGGTTGTTCGTTTCCGTCGGTCGCGACGAGCATCACGTCGCCCAAATCGAGCCGCTCTCGCACCACCTTACAACGTGGCAACTGCTCCGCCGCCTGTTCGATCAGCGTGTGAAGCGAGTTCTCCGCGGCATTCGTGTCGACGCAAATCATCAGAATGTAATGCAATCCGGTTCGTTTGATCTAAAAATAGAGTAATTAGCGATCACTTTTTTTTACACCTATGGAATTGCCGGAACGCGGTTCATTACATCTTTTTCTACCACAAGCACGCTTTTCGAGACGCGTTGCGGGCAACAGCAGTCGCGACAGGCCAGCAACAAGATCGCGACAAGCGCGATCACGCAGACAAGCAGGAAGACCCCGCTGTCGCTTTGCATGATGCCCACCGGGCTCAATGGGATCATCGGCGGCAACGGCGGAGGAGAGGCCGACATCTTTGGAGGAGGGGTGTCGTGGTAGTGTATGCTTTAAGAGACGCACTTTGTCAACGTTTTTATGACAAAAACAGACTCCGCTCCTCACAACCTCTCCCAATGTCACACCACATCACACCACATCACACCACATCACACCACATCACACCACAACACACCACATCACAGGATCGCGTGGTGATTTGTTTTTTTAGGCGACGTCCATGGCGATCGTCGTCGCCGACTTGCCTTCGAGGACCGCAAAGACGGACGCGTTGTGCTTGAGAAGGAACTCGCCGATCGAGTCGAGGTGCTCGCCCTTTTTGGCGTCCTTGTTGTCGGCATCGAATAGACGATCGAGGAAGGCCTCGCCTTGGCCATTGGAGGCCATGTCGTAGGGGCTGAGGTTTTCGCCTTCGCGCAGCTCCTCGTACCACTCGGAGAGCTCTGGATGGTCCATGACGACCACCATGCGCACCGGGTTGTCCATTGGCGCGTTGTAAAAGGGGCTGTCCTCGCCGACGGACGCGCCCTTGTACTCGGTGAGGTTGATGAAGGCGCGCTCGGTGATGTCGGTGATGATCTCGCCATTATTCTTGTAATCGCCCATCATGTCGGTGATGAGCTCCTTGTCGTTCTTGTCGACGTGCTTGAGGCCGTTGAACATGTCGATGCCCTTGCACAGGTTGGTCTTGACCCACTCGGACGAGACGGGGATGCCCGCGTGCTTGAGAACGCCCGGAACGTCGATGATCATCGCCTCAATGTAGCGATCGTCAAGCGCGCCAGTGCCGTTGCTGACGGGGGCCGGGTTCTTGATCGAGGTCTTGAAGAACATCTGCGCCTTGGGCACCAGCGTGTTGACCACGGTGACGAGGTGTGCGGTCGAGCGCGTGCCAAACGCGTTGGCCATGCGGGTCATGTCCGCCTTGATCGTGAGGCGCGACTGGGCCTCCTCTTCGTGGACCGACTTCTGGCTGCGCAGAAGGAAGGTGCCGTCCGCATCGTCGGCCAGGTGCTTAACGACCGCCGCCGAGTTGGGGCACAGCACAAAGGAGAACTGGATGGCCACAAAGGCCTTGTTGCCGGCGATTTCGACGTGCTGCGGGATGGCGTCGCAGAAGCGCTTCGGAAGCTGCGAGGTGTCCGAGAAGAGCTGCATCGGGCGCATGTTGTTGCTCGAGAGGATGTAAAGGCCCTGCACCTCCTTGTCCGAGAGTTCGAGCAACTCGTGCAGTGGCTTGTACTCCTTGTCGAGCAGCAGGTTGTCAGCAAAGGTTATGTAGGCCGGCTTGGCCGCTGGATCGGTGCCCTCTGGGAAGTTGTTGGTGTTGCGCTTGATCTCCTTGCAGAGCGTCGCCTTGCGTTTCTCCATGCGCAAGTTGAACTCGGCGGTAGCGAGCTTATCAAAGTGTTCCGACTTCATCAGCTCGGCGCGCTTGGCGAGGGCGTCCTCGTCCTCATCAACCAAACAGGACGGATCGAGGTACTTGGCATTTTCGGCGTCTGTGCCGTAGCGGAAGGCGTTCATTCCGCCGCACATGTCGATGATCGAATCGTAGTTGGTCAGGTTGATGGTCGAATCGGAAAAGAGGGTTTTGAGGGCCGCGCCTGCGGCGTTGCACTCGCTGGTGTCGACGGGGGCGCGCGGGTGGACGCTCACCGCGTGCATGTCCGTGTAGCCGGTCTGCACGTCGTCGCCCTTCTTGATCTTGAGCTCGAGCGTCACTTCGACGATGGAGCCGACCTGGGCCTTGGAATACCAGGCGTTCTTCTCCTTGTCCTCCTTCTTTTCGGTCGTGTAGTCGCGGCAGCTGAGATGCGTAAAGCGCGGCTGCTCCGGCGCGTAGCGGTGATCGGCCTCCTTGTCCTGCTTGCCCTCCTTGTGGACGATCTTGTTTGCGATGGCGTAGTTGCACGCGGGATCGTCGACCGAACCGCCATAGCAGAGCGAAGCCGATGAGATGGGCTTGATCGACTGCGCAGCGATGCTGATGAGGTACTTGGTAAAGCTGACCGTCTTGCCATCCTTGCCGGCCTTCTTCGACTGGTGCGTTTGCGAGCCGCTCGCGACTAAGACGCCCTTAACCACCACGTAGTTCTTCTTGGTGTTGCCCATCGGATTGACTTCCGCCTTCATGTTGCTCGACCCAAAGAGCTTGTTCATGCGTTTTTTGCCCTCGTTGACACTACAGACCGGGCCGACCGCGGTCGCCGCCGTCGAAGCGGCCTTTACAAGGCTGGTGGTCGCGTTTACCGTCGCACGCGCTTCCGCAACCTCGGCACGCGCTTGCGCAACAAGCTGGGCGGCCTCGTTCAGCTTGGCCTTCTTCACCGCGACCGTCTCCTCGTCGTCGCCAAATTCGTCATCGCTGGCCTCCTGCGCCAGCTTCTTGACTTCTTCGACCTTCTTGCTCGACTTTGGCATTTTGTGTTGGTCGGTTTGGTTGATTAGGGTGGCGCTTCGATTTTAAGACCTTGCGCGCAGGGTGCGGAAGATTAGTGAGATGTCTTTTTGAGAGGGGGTGCCTCCGCATTGACCTTTAGCGGTCGCACACTTTCACACAGAACCAGCGCGTATGATACAATGTGCTATATGATACGATCGGAATATATGATACGATCGGAAAAATCGTCAACAAATGTACAGAAACAAAACTCGAGCGTTTCGTCATAGTGCGTCGGACAAGCGGCGCAATTCGGACGCCGCTTCGATGACGGGCGCAAAGACATCGTCGGCCACCGCCAGCGGGATCGAAGCGAGGCAGTTGTGCAGCGTGCACGCGCCGCGATGCGCCGATAGGTGGTTGGCGTGCGATTGACGCTCACGATGCTGCGAACGCACCTCGGGCAAGGCGTCGCCGATGATCTTACATATTGGAACCAGCTCGACACCGTGGTCCAGTCGAATGCCCGATCGCATCGCCATGAAGACGCTCGACGCAAACGGTCGAAAGCTGTCGCCGGTTCGACGCGCCGTGCTCATGTATTTCGAGCCGAGCAACACCAGCCACAGCGTGGTGGCGACGCGGGCCGCCGCTTGACGAATTTCGCGAAATTGCTGGCTTTGCGTACGCGCGAGCGTGTGGGCCTGCTGCCGCTCGTCTTGGCGCGTGATTAAAGCGCGCACGTTAATCGCGATGTCGTGCAAGTTGTTGAGATCGGGCGGATGGTCGTCCAGCGTCTGTCGCATCATGAACTTGCGCCCGTGCTCTTGGAACAACGTTTGCGGCTGCGAGCACGAATTGACAATCGACGTGATCGACGCCGCGCTGCTGGACGCGGCGTTGGCCGCGATTGGAAGGCGGCACAGATCGGGCCGACGGCTCGCCCCCGTCAGACTGTCCAGGATTTCGGCGGCGAGCTTCGACAACGTCGCGACCTCGTCCATCGTCTTCAAACGCGGATCGTCTTTCGGCGATTGGCGAGACAGGGGTGTCGGTCGTTTGGTAAAAGCGCCGACGTTTAAAGCCCGATTTTGAGCGTTGTTTCGATCGTCGTCTTTGCCGTAGCCGACTTCGTCGACGAGAGTGGCCGCCGCCAGCATCGCGGCTTGCGACTCGCCCGACTGGCTGCGACGCTTGCGTGCCCGTTCCGGCGTGCTCGAATGGCGGCCCATGACACAGCCATCTTGATCGTACCGTCGCTTACTGGAGTTGTGGAACGACACTTGTCCGAAACAGACGCCGCTCAGCTGGCAAACGTACGTCTGATCGGCGTTTTTGGTCACATATGGGCAACTGTAGCCTGCGCAGCGATGCGCCGACGCCGCTTCGGAGTTGATTGTGTAAACGCTGGACATTACGGAGATGACACGCTCCCACCCCTCACCCCCCTAAAGGGTCGTCCTCTTCCTTACATGGCAATTAGCGTGTACTGTGAAAAGGCGACTCTCTCCTCCAACGCAACCGTTACACCTCTCGACCTCCGCTGGCGGTGCTCGGGTTTACTTATAAGAAATACATTTCCTTAAGTACACTTATGTGATGATTCGAAGGGGGTACGGGTTTACTTATAAGATTCCCTCTGATGAAATGCAATTGACGTTTTGGTGGTGGACACCCTGCAACGTTCTGAGACCTGTGCTCGACTTTTACGTTTTCATGTTCGAAGAAACCGGAATACCGTGCAAAAAAAATACTACTTGGCATGCAGAAGTCGAAAATCGTGTGCTCGGGTTTTGCAAACTCGAGCTCTTTTTTGCAAAAGTCGAGCATCCCTTATTTACACGGTACCATCATATAAGGGTTCTGCATGCCAAGTACTATTTTTTTTGCACGGTATTCCGGTTTCTTCGAACATGAAAACGTAAAAGACGAGCACAGGTCCCAGAACGTTGCAGGGTGTCCACCACCAAAACGTCAATTGCATTGTTGATGAAGGCAATCACATATGTAAACTTGTACCCCCCTGTCATAGATTCCCTTTTTTATTAAGTGTACTTATAAAATGAATTTCCAATAAGTAAACCCGAGCACTTCTAGGGGGGCTAGTGATGGGGGAAAGAACGGAGGAAGGTCGGCGGTCGTTTTTGGAATCGAAGCGGTAGGAGTGGAACGATGTCGTTACGCCGGTTGTGAAAAATGGAATGTGCTCGAGTGTGGTCGAGGAGGAATCGATCGGTCGGTCTGTCATGGGCGCGCTAGGCATAAGCACGCGGAAGGTAGGTGGTGTCAGGTAAGTGTTTTGGGCTAGCCTCCACCCAAAAACCGCGCGACGTCGAGCGCCGTTACATCGTCGACTTGCTCGACTTTGGGACGAATTTCGGATGTTAAACGCATCGAACGCATCGAATTCGTTAAAACGTCACCGTGTCGAGGTGCAGGCCCACAACCTCAGCATCGACGACGATGACGAATTCGACGATTCGGAGGCTGAAAACGATTCGGAGGTTGAAATCGATGCGGATCACTCAAATACGGGCCAGGGCGAGCATATGGGCGAGGAGGATGAGGAGGATGAGGAGGATGAGGAGGGCGAGGATGGAGAAGACGGGGTGATGGTGGAAGACGTGGACGAGGAGGATGTGTCCCTTCTTCCAGTAGGTAACGGGGCGGCTGGGTCGTCGGATGCATCAAACGACGCGAATGTGGCGAATCTGGAACTTTATCCGGTTCACGCGATGACCACAAAGCGCGCTTGGTTGCAATCGGGCGACACCTACGACGCGGCCAATAAGGTGCAGATTCCGGGATATGGCCACAAGCGCGTCCTCACCAAGCAGGCGGCGGTGTCGCAGGATGTCGATAAGAATCTGTATCGTCACCGCCGCCAGATGTTGGTCGGTTCGGCCAACCTTAAGCCCTCGAAACCGTCGACGTCGCCAGACACGTGGACGACGGCCCACGAGCTCAACATCGAATGCGCCGACGCCAACGATGCGCGCCTGGCGTGTAACGACGCGTGGAAGGTCGATCCCGTCGAGGACGACGACCGTTTCCGCCTTCAGCGCGCCCAAATTGTCTCGAAAATGGACAATGACAGCGGCGCGTCGCACGCTGAGCAGCAGCGCGCGGCAGCGGCGCGTCAAGCGCGTCGCGCGGGGGGCGATTATGAGGAGGACAGCGACGACGAGCTGGAGGAGGAGGTGGTCGATATGCAAGTCGAGGGCGCGTCCCATCCGCACATGTCACAAACGTGTAACGTCATCGAATGTGAGCAGGTGTTTTGCGTCAATATTCCAATGTGGAAGATGTCGCGCGATGCGACGACCTTGGATGAGCCGCGCACCGACGTTTCGGAGCTCCTTGGGTCGGCGGATCAACGCTCGGCGGCGGCCGCCGCAATCAAGCGCGCTTACACGCTGCTCGGTCTGCTCGAATGCCAGACGGATGGCGTCAACAAGCTTGGTTCGGACATGACCAAGGTCGAGGGCCAAGAAGAAGAGGACGAAAACGGCACCATCGACATGTCGGTGAGCAACGGCGAGGAGTCGCGTTCGTCTGGTCCACAAAAGAAGAAAGCCAAGAAGGAGAAGGCTGGTCCTCGCCAGTATTTTTGGAGGAATCCGCAGCATCCGGATCGTGTCATTCAAATGCGCGAGCGCTGCGTCGAGTTTGTGCGTGGCTACCCGCAGGAGCACAAGAAGGCGGACCTTCATGCGCAACCGCCAACGGAAGACGAGGAGTTGCAGGCAGAGAAGACCGAATCCGATCGCCTGCGCCAGCAAACGGCCGCCGATCACAGCTTGGTGGGCATGCGTTCGTTCACGGGCGATCGCGAGGAGGGGGCGATGCAAATCGTGGCCATTCGCGTCTGGTTCATCGTGTTGGACCCCAATTACAACACCGATCGCGGCGTGCAGTGTATGATGCAAACGGCGCGCATGCAGAGGGCCCTCGGCCAAAAGGGGGTCTTCAAGACCTATGCCGAAAGGTGTGCGCGCGACATCACCACGAATGCGGAATTGGTGCACGCCATCAACGCCGTTTCGTCGCATAAAGATTTGCAATCGAACAAGAACACGTCGACGACGCAAGCGGTGGACATGCCGTTTGAGATGACTACCGACGCCGGGCTGGTCCACCATCGCGCGGCGCTTGGCTACCGCATGAGCCTGACCAATCCGAACAACTTTAACGACGGCCCGCTCAAATTTGGGCTGGCCTGGTCCGATGGCTCGCCGATCGAGGTGTGGAGCAAGCAACTGCAGCATGGCAGCTACATTTACGAAACGGCCGCCCTCGGCAAGAAAACGACCAGCAAGTACCTTTTTGCACCCTCGGAAGACATTGCCGGCGAGCAGCTCAAGCTGCTGTTTATGCTCAATCCGGCTTTGAATTTGCTCACCACGCCGCTGCCGCAGATCATGCTCAACACGCGCTCCTTCCACCTCGAGGTGTTGACGGCACTCGTCGACAACCGCCGCCGCGACGATCCGCAAGGGTTTGGACGCGCGTTGGCGCTCGATCCGACGGTGGGCGAATCGACCATCGCCATCCGCTCCTTTACAGCCTGCATGAACGAGGAGCCGACCGCGTGGACGCGCAACATGGACTCGTGCGATTACAGCCAGGCCATGGAGAAGCAGCTCAACGGCAAGTCGACGATCGACGACCTCAAGCAGTATGGCGACAATCGCAACGCGTCCAAAAACGGCCGCAATCAGGCCATCAAGACGCATTCACCGCGCCCACAGCGCAGGCTGTATCAGCGCCTGCTGCAGATCTACAGCGAGCTTGACGCCTTTTGCAAGCACCACCTCGTCAGCTTGGACGAGCTCTACAAGCTGTACAAGCGCGTGGTGATCCAGTGGATCAACGTGGAAAAGGACGGACGCATCCAAGCCATCAAGGCGCAGATGAAGACGGCCGCCGCCAAGACGGCGGGCTTTGAGCAGGCAGTCGCGCTGATGCAGACGCTCGTCGAGCAGACGTGGCAAAACGCCGGTAAGGCGCTTCCCGTGTCCGATTTGGCCAATAAGGACGGCGAATTGGGCGGCGCAGCCGAGCTGTGGCGCGCCTTCTGGTGGTGCAGGCATTACAACAACAAGAGGCGCTGGTTTGCGCAGCGCAAGGCCACCATATACGACGCGTACTTCAAGTTTGCCATCTCCGAGGTCGAGGAGATGATGGTTTCGGAAGTAGCCGATCTGCCCGCCGGCGTCGTGGAGGCGTACGAGGCGGCACGCAACCATCTGCGCGGCCTGTCGGGTCAGACGCCCGTTTCGGAGGACTATCAGGCCGTCTATCAAGATCTGTCCACGTTTGGTGACATGATGCAGCGCGAAAACGCG
>Ga0228674_1001009_pt1 | contig 17678 bp, 14 predicted proteins | sample 1D_rmetaG_FD_189054 | JGI IMG/M metagenome (GOLD analysis project Ga0228674, IMG submission 189054) | Seawater microbial communities from Monterey Bay, California, United States - 1D_r | ecosystem: Environmental > Aquatic > Marine > Coastal | place: USA: California | collected 2016-09-26
GTGCCTTCACCGCCGACGAGGTGATGTTGACGATGCGGCCGAAACCGCGTGCGATCATCGCGTCCACGGTGGCGCGGATCAGCGCGATCGGCGCCAGCATGTTGGCGTCCAGCGCAGCGATCCAGTCGTCGCGCTCGAAGCTGCGGAAATCACCCGGCGGCGGGCCACCGGCATTGGTGACCAGGATGTCCACCTGCGGGCAGGCGGCCAGCGCGGCGCTGCGACCGGCTTCGGTAGTGACGTCGGCGGCGACGGTGCGCACCTCACCGGCGCCGGGCAGGGCGCGCAGTTCCTCGGCCGCGTGCTGCAGTGCCGCCTCGCCTCGGGCCACGATCACCACGTTGACGCCCTCGCGGACCAGCGCGCGTGCGCAGCCCAGGCCGAGCCCCTTGCTGGCGCCGCAGACCAGTGCCCAGCGGCCGTTGATACCCAGATCCATGCGTCAGTCCTGCGCAGTTCGGAAGGCGCTCATTGTCCGCCATCGGCCGGTGACAGGCCGGCAACGAAGTGTTGCAGGGCAGCGGCGACCTCGTCGGCATGGCCGAGGAACGGCGCATGGCCGCCGTGGGCGATGGTCAACGCCTGACTCTGCGGGGCCAGCGCCGCAGCGGCCTGCATCGCGGCCGGCGACACCAGGCGGTCGCGCTGGCCGGCGATCCACAGGCTGGGCGTGCCCAGGGTCGGCAGCGCGCCGCGCAGGTCGGTGTTCTCCAGCAGGCGCAGGCCTTCCAGCAGCGCACGTTCGGTGGGCGCACCGCGCTCGACCAGGCGCTGGCGCAGGGTACGCAGCTCCTCGCGGGCGTGTGCCGAGCCCATCACGTCCAGTGCCAGGAAGCGTTCCAGGGTGCCGCCGAAGTCGGTGGCCAGCTCACGCCCGAACTGCTCGAACACTGTCGGCTCCACTGCATGTGGCCAGTCCTCGCCGCGCACGAAACGCGGCGTGGCCGCGATCATCGCCAGCCCTCGCACCTTGGGCAGGGTCGCCGCCGCATGCAGTGCGAACAGCCCGCCCAGCGACCAGCCGCACCACACCGCCGGCGGCGTGGCCGCGGCAATGGCGTTGACCACGAACGGCAGGCGCAGCGGCGTAGTGTCGTCGCGGCTATGGCCGTGGCCGGGCAGATCGACCCGATGCAGGGTGAAGTGGTCGGCCAGGCGCTCGACCAGCGGCGCGAATACGCCACCCTGCAGGGCCCAACCGTGGATCAGTACCAGATCCGGCCCGCGGCCGGTCACTTCAATATGCATGGGAAAACGGCGGCAGGCTCAGGCAAAGGCGGGCAGCGGCGGCGGAGCCGCGTCGCGCACGGCCAGGGTCACGTGGTCGCGCGCGCTGGCGATGGCGTCAACCAGGCCGCGCACCTGTTCCGGCGTGTGCAGCGCGGACAGGGTGACGCGCAGCCGTGCCTTTCCCTCCGGCACCGTCGGCGGACGGATCGCACCGACCAGCCAGCCGGCCTGTTCCAGCGCCCGCGACATCGCCACGGCCGAGTGGTCGTCGCCACACAGCAACGGTTGGATCGGGGTCTCCGAGGCCATCAGGTCCAGTCCGTGGCGACGCGCTTCGCCGCGGAACAGCGCGATCAGATCAGCCAGTTTGGAGCGGCGCCAGTGGTCGCGGCGCGCCAGGCGCACCGCTTCCAGTGCCGCCGCCGCCATCGCGGGAGGCACGGCGGTGGTGTAGATGTACGGGCGCGCGGTTTCAGCCAGGTGCTCGACCAGATCGTCGCGGCCAAGCACGAGCGCGCCGGAACCACCCAGTGCCTTGCCCAGCGTGACCAGTTGCAGCGGCACGTCGTCCACGCCGAGTCCAGCGGCGGCTACGGTACCGCGGCCGTCACCGACCACGCCCACGCCGTGCGCATCATCCACATAGAACAGCGCCTGCTGAAGGCGCGCAACCAGTGACAGTGCACGCAACGGTGCGATGTCGCCATCCATGCTGAAGACGCCGTCGCTGGCCAGCATTGCCGCGCCATCAGGCGCATGCTTGAGCTGGCGCATCGCGCCCTCCGCATCCACGTGCGGATAGCGGCGCAGGCGCGCACCGGCCAGACGCGTGGCGTCGAGCAGACTGGCGTGGTTGAGCTTGTCCTGCACGCAGACATCGTTCTCTTCGCTCAACAACGCCTGCTGCACCGCCAGGTTGGCGGCGAAGCCACTGCCGAACAGCAGCGCACGCGGGTAGCCCAGCCACTCGGCCACCTCGCGTTCCAGTGCGTCGTGCATCGCGTGGTGGCCACAGACCAGATGCGAGGCACCGGCACCGGCGCCTTCGCGTGCGGCCGCGTCCTGCAACGCATTGACCACGCTGAACTGCTGGGCCAGGCCCAGGTAATCGTTGCTGCAGAAGCCGGTCAGCCACTGGCCGTCCACCTCCAGGCGCACGCCATCACGACGGCTGACCGTGCGTCGCGGGCGGCGACGCCCCTGGGCATCGCGCAGGGCGCGCTGGGCATGAAGGCGAGCGGTCAGGTCGGGGCGGGCCATGGCGGCTGAATGCGGCGACGGGGCGGCTAGGGTAGCGCGTTGCCGCGACGCCTGCCTGCATCCCGTCTCAGGCCGCGTGAGCGCAGCCGCAGCCGGGCGCATCGGCGCTGATGTCGGCGTGTACGGTGCCGCCGTGGTCGTGGCCCTCGGCATCCACCTGCACCGCCATCGGCTGCAGCCCCAGCCGCGCGAACAGGGCCAGGTCGCGCTCGCTTTCCGGGTTGCCGGTGGTCAGCAGCTTGTCGCCGTAGAAGATCGAATTGGCACCGGCAATGAAGCACAGCGCCTGCAGTTCGTCGCTCATGGCCTCACGCCCGGCCGACAGCCGCACCATCGAGCGCGGCATGGCGATGCGCGCCACTGCGATCATGCGCACGAATTCGAACGGGTCCAGCTCGGCACTGCCGTGCAGCGGCGTACCCGCCACCTGCACCAGCTTGTTGATCGGCACCGAATCGGGATGGGCCGGCAGCGTGGCCAGCGCCAGCAGCAGGCCGACCCGCTGCGCGCGCGTCTCGCCCATGCCGACGATGCCGCCGCAGCAGGTTTTCAGGCCGGCGTCGCGCACATGTTCCAGCGTATCCAAGCGGTCCTGGTACTGGCGCGTGTGGATGATCGAATCGTAGTAGTCCGGCGCAGTGTCGAGGTTGTGGTTGTAGTAGTCCAGGCCGGCATCCTTCAGCGCACGCGCCTGTTCGCCACTGAGCATGCCCAGCGTGGCGCAGGTCTCCAGGCCCAATGCCTTCACCCCGGCGATCATCGCCGCCACCTTCGGGATGTCGCGGTCCTTCGGCGAACGCCATGCGGCTCCCATGCAGAAACGCGATGCGCCGGCGGCCTTGGCCTGGCGTGCCTTGGCCAGCACCGCGTCGGTCTCCATCAGCTTCTGCGCGTTCACTCCGGTGCTGTAGCGCTGCGCCTGCGGGCAGTACGCGCAGTCCTCCGGGCACCCACCGGTCTTCACCGACAGCAGCGTGGAGACCTGTACCTGCGACGGGTCGAAATGCTCGCGGTGGACCGCTGCGGCGCGGAACAGCAGCTCGGGGAACGGCAGATCGAACAGCGCCTGCAGTTCGTCGTGTTGCCAGTCGTGGCGGATGGCAGCAGCCATGGCGGGACCTTGGGTACGAATGGAGCGAGGGCGGCAGTGTGGGTGGGTGTGCTCAGGCTGTCAACTGTTATGTATATTTAGTGGTTTACAGGGCGATCATGCAATCGAAGTCGATGGATGCGCCGCATTTCACCGCATCCTGCAAGGCTTCCGGCCACAGTGGCCGCTGCCCAACGCAAGCGCTGGCGCGCAGACTCGTTCCCATGATTGATCTTTACCGCCTCCGCGGCCGTATCACTGCGCTGGTCCTGAGCGAGGCCTGGCGCCGCCGCGCCGCACTCTGGGGCGGCGCCGTGGCTGTGGCACTGGTGGCGATCCTGTTCGCCAAGGCCAGTGATGCGGCCTTCCACCTGTTCCAGCGCATTACCTCGCACTCGCCGTGGTGGGCCCTGCTGCTCACGCCTGGCATCTTCGCGTTGCTGGCCTGGCTGACCAGTGGCGTGCTGAAGCCCACGCGTGGCAGCGGCATTCCGCAGGTCATTGCTGCCCTGGACAAGCCGGACGCGTCGTTCCGGGAGGCCAACCTTTCGCCTGCCGTGTCGGCCGGCAAGCTGCTGCTGACCTCGCTGTCGCTGCTGGGCGGTGCATCAGTGGGGCGCGAAGGCCCGACCGTGCATGTGGGCGCCAGCCTGATGTATCTGTTCGGCCGCTGGTTCGGTTTCAAGGACCCGCGCGAGCTCTCGCACTTCCTGCTGGCCGGTGGCGCAGCCGGTATCGCCGCCGCCTTCAACACACCGCTGGCAGGCATCGTCTTTGCCATCGAGGAGCTCAGCGGCCGTTTCGAGCATCGGTTCTCCGGCACGCTGCTGACCGCCGTGATTGTCGGCGGCGTGGTGTCGCTGGGACTGCTGGGCAACTACACCTACTTCGGCCATATAAGTGCGCGGTTGCCGCTGGGCCAGGGCTGGCTGGCGATCCTGCTGTGTGGCGTGGTGGCCGGGTTGCTGGGCGGAGTGTTCGCGCGTGCGGTGCTGGCCAGTGCGGCCGGTCGTCCGCGTTGGCTGGGCCAGCTGCGGCAGCGTCATCCGGTGCTGCTGGCCGCCGGATGCGGCCTGGTGGTGGTGCTGCTGGCGCTGGTCTTCGGTGAAGGCGCGTTCGGTACCGGTTATGAGCAGGCGCGCAGCCTGGTGCAGGGCCAGGCGCTGGTGGGCCACGAATTCGGGCTGATGAAGCTGCTGGCCAATCTGGCGTCCTATGTGGCGGGTATCCCCGGTGGCCTGTTCTCGCCGGCGCTGGCGGTCGGTGCCGGCCTGGGCCACAACCTGGCGGTATTGATGCCGGGCGTGGACCCGCGCGCGTTCGTGCTGCTGGGCATGTGCGCCTACCTGACCGGCGTGACCCAGGCGCCGCTGACCTCGGCCGTGATCTCGCTGGAGCTGACCGACAGCGGTGATCTGCTGTTGCCGATCCTGGCCACGGTGCTGATCGCCCGCGGTGTGTCCGGGCTGGTATGCCGGGTGCCGATCTATCGTGGGCTGGCAGAGCTGTTGATGCCCGCGGTTGCTGCACCGCCCGATCCTGCGAACCGCGAACACACGCGCTAGCGGGGAGCGGCGCGTGGGGACGCGCTGCGCTCCGGTGCGTGATTCCGCCTACTGATGCGCAGTGGCGGACAGCGCCGACGCGGTGGCAGGCGGTTCACCGATGGCGGCTCCGGCGCTGGTAGAGAAAGCATGGGGCATGCCCATCCACGTCCTGCATTCCGCAAGCGCAGCCTCCCATGCGTTGCTGCGCGTACTGCTGCCGCTGCGCTGCCTGGTCTGCAGCGATCCCGGCCACGATGGCCTGGACCTGTGCGCCGCCTGTTTCGCGGCACTGCCGTGGTCCGGCCGCGCTTGCCTGCGCTGCGCATTGCCGCTGCCCGACACCGCGCTGATCGTCTGCGGCAGCTGCCGTGAAGAAGCACCGCCGCAGGCGGCCACCCATGCCAGCCTGTTGTACCTGCCGCCGGTTGACCAGCTGCTGGTGCGCTACAAGTTCCATCAGGACCTGGCAGCCGGTCGCCTGCTTGCGCAGCTGATGCAACGCACGCCACCGCCCTGGTCGTGCCCGCCGTTGGTGCCAGTGCCGCTGCACAACCGCCGCCTGCGCCAGCGCGGCTACAACCAGGCCGCCGAGCTGTGCCGGTTGCTGCAAATGCCGGTCTGGCACGGTGTGTACCGGCGCCGCCACACCGCGCCGCAATCCGAACGCAGCGCCGAACAGCGCAGGGAGAACCTGTTCGATGCGTTCGATGTGCGCGGGCCGGTGCCTTCGCGGCTGACCGTGGTCGATGACGTGATGACCACCGGCAGCACGCTGATGGAGATCGCCGAAACGCTGCGCTGCGTGGGTGCGGAAGAAGTGCGTGCGTGGGTATGCGCGCGGGTGCCGTGATCGCCCCCTTCATCGCCAGGGTCTACGATGAGTCAGGTTCCGGATCGAAGGAGTGGCCGTGAATTCCCCCTTGTCTCCCTTGTTGTCGGCGGTTGGCCGTAGCTGGTGGATCCTGCTGTTGTATGGACTGGTCGCACTGGGCTTCGGCATTGTTGCCATCGGCTGGCCGCTGTCGGCGGCGATGGCACTGGCGTGGACGCTGGGTGTAGTCGCCATCGTTGAGGGCGTCATCAGCCTGTTCGCACTGATCAGCGGCGGCAGTGGCGCTTCCCGCGGCTGGCTGGCGCTGTATGCCATCGCTTCGCTGGGCTTCGGCATCCTGGCGGTGATCAATCCGCTGGCCACCGCCAGCGTGCTGGTGTTGTTCCTGGCGGCGTGGCTGCTGGTGGCCGGCATCTATCGCATCGTGTTTGCGATCCGGGTGCGCAGGCAGATCCAGGGCGAGTGGTTGCTGATACTCAGTGGCGTGCTGGCGGTGGTGCTGGGCCTGCTGTTTGCGGCCAACCCATACGCGGGGGTGGCGGTGACCACGCTGTGGATCGGTATCGGCAGCCTGCTGTACGGGCTGCTGCAGGTGCTGGTGGCGTTCAAGCTGCGGAAGCTGAAGTGAGGGCTCTGCTTGCGCTGGTGTTGGGGGCGGCGACGGCCCTGGCAGGCTGCATGCCCAGCGCTACGCCCGCCATGGGGGCGGGAGCGGACCGCCCGCCACTGCCCGGCGTGGATGTGCGCCTGAGCGCGGTCGATGCGGCCGGCAAGGGCGTGCCGGTACAGTGGCAGGACGAGAAGCTGACGCTGCGCGAGCCTCCACTTGCCCGCAGTGCGGACATCGCTGACGTGCGCGCCGTGCAGGATGAGTACGGCCAGACGGCGCTGCAGATCCGCTATCGGCCCGAGGCGCACCAGCGCATCCACGATGGCACAGCGGCGATGGTCGGCCAGCGCATGGCGATCAGCGTGGATGGCCGGGTGCTGATGGTGGCGACGGTGCAGGGACCGTTTGCGGAATCGATGAACCTGAGTGGGTTGACCGGTAGTGATGCCGAGGCACTGGAGAAACACATCACCGGGTCTGTGCCGGTGAAGCCGTAGCAGCGGGCAGGTGCGTGCATGCGCCGTGCGCGTGGGACAGCGTGCTGCCTTGGGGAAGGGCCGCTCTTGATGCAACCCTCATCCAGCGATGGGCTCAGCGCATTGGCGGCGGCGTCTGGTCTGCGGCCCAGATCCAGAAGGTGTCACCCCAGTCGCTGTTGATGGCGGGGAACACATCGCCTTGCTTGAAGAAGCGCCTGCTGCCTTGTGCAGGCGAGTACCACCAGCCGGCCACAGGCACGCGCCTTCCGGCTGCGACTCGGTCCGGTCGGAGATCCGGCTGATCGGTGCCGGTGTAGCTTCCGTCGATGTCCTCGAATGCGTCGGGGATCGGTTCAACAAAATACCAGTCGCATTCCTTCAGATCGAAGGCCGAACCGGCGATCGTTGACGCTGCCAGTTCCGCCAGTGCGGCTTGGACGTCAGACCAACCATAGGGGTCAAGATGCCGGTTCGCGTCGAGGAAGCGATACAGCGCTGCTGCATCTTCCCATAGTCCATCGCGCCCAACCTGCTTCAAGACCGCTCTTCCAATATCATTGAGCGCCATGGCTGGGCATAGTTCTCCGTATCCCCCTGTCCAGGCAAACTGAAGTGAAGCCATGGGGTTGTCTTTTGCGACGTAGATGCCAGTGCGCGGAGGAGTTTGATTGGTTTGCACGACAATGTCAGTTCGGACGCGGAATCTGGGCACTCGGTGGGTATTGATGACGCTATCGTTCCAGAGATGCCAGTGGACAAAATCATCCATGGTCGACGGGCGAGCAACGATCCGCGATAGTTGGCGAGCATAGTCAAACGCTCTTTCTGCTGTCTCCCGGAAGAGCTTCTCTTGTTCCGGCGTCGCCCAGGCCATCTGGTAGGCGTACTCCTCCAGCATGCGAGCACATTGGTGCTCGCATGCGACACTGTACTGCTCGATTGAGCGCAGTGCTATGTCCTTGATGACGCCTTCACGAAAGTCCATGAGTGCCGGGAAGGCGTACGTCGAGAAGTGAGAGGCCGTATTCTGCGAGCTCCAGCCTGCCAAGGCTCTGCCAGCTGTATCCAGATGCGAGCGCTCATTGAGCATCTGGTCGGTCAGCGCGAGCAGGCTGTCGATCTGCGGCAACAATCCCTTCAGATAATCCACCGAGGTGAAATGATGGATGAGGGCGGCTTGGCGCTTGTGCCAGGGCGTCAATTCCATGGGGCGGGCATGCTTCTGATGGTGCAACTCCGGAAAGGGCAGGTCATGAAATGCTCTTCAACCCAATGCCGGCGGCGTCTGGTCTGGCGCCCAGATCCAGAAGGTGTCACCCCAGTCGCTGTTGATGACGGGGAACACATCGCCTTGCTTGAAGAAGCGCCGGCCACCTTGCGCGGGGGTGTACCACCAGCCGGCCACAGGCGCGCGCTTTCCTGCTGCGACTCGGTCCGGTCGGAGATCCGGCTGATCCGTGCCGGTGTAGCTGCCGTCGATATCTTCGAATGCGTCGGGGATCGGTTCGACAAAGTACCAGTCGCATTCCTGCAGATCGAAGCACTCCCCGGCGATCACTGACGGTGCTACCTTCGCTACGTCGGCCTGAACGTCGGACCAGCCACAGAGATCCAGATGCCGGTTTGCATCGAGGAAGCGATAGATGGTTTGGGTATCTCCCCATAGTCCTTCTCGACCAATCTGTTTCACAACAGCTCGTCCAACATCATTGAGCGCCATGGCTGGGCAAAGTCGTCCGTATCCACCGGTCCATGCAAACTGAAGTGAAGCCATGGGGTCGTCTTTGGCGACGTAGATGCCAGTGCGCGGGGGAGTCTGGTGAGTGTGCACGCAGATATCTGTTCGAACACGAAATGCGGGAATATGTTGCGTGTCTGCGGCACTCTCGTTCCAGAGTAGCCAGTATGCGAAATCGTCCATGGTCGAAGGGCGAGAAACGATGCTCGAGATTTGTCGGGCATACCTGAACACTCTTTCTGTGGTCTCGCGGAACAGTTTTTCCTGCTCCGGCGTCGCCCAGGCCATTTGGTAGGCGTACTCCTCCAGCATGCGAGAACATTGGTGCTCGCCTGCGACACTGTATTGCTCGACTGAGCGCAGTGCTATGTCCTTGATGATGCCTTCACGAAACTCCATGAGTGCCGGAAAGGCGTAGGTCGAGAAGTGCGAGGCCGTATTCTGGGAGCTCCAACCTGCCAAGGCTCTGCCCGCCGTATCCAGATGCGATCGCTCATTGAGCATCTGGTCGGTCAGCGCGAGCAGGCTGTCGATCTGCGGCAACAATCCCTTCAGATAATCCATCGAGGTGAAATGATGGATGAGGGCGGCTTGGCGCTTGTGCCAGGGATTGAGTTCCAGGTACTGGTTGCTCATGTTCAGCGATTGAGTTTCTGGCCGGAGATGTTTGGCAGCCCTAGCTTCACATCGTTCATCTGGGTGCCAAAATCAGTTGTGCCCCAGCCTGTGTCAAGAGGGCCGAGAATGCGCGGATTGTTGATCTCCGTCCGGAGGCTTACGTACTTCACCTGCTCATGCGGGGGCAGCAGCTTCCACTTGTCATAGGTCATGCTGCTCTTGGTCATGGCGCCGGTCGTTTCATTGACCGCGTAGTACTCCTAACTATCGGCCAACGCCCTCTTTCCCGGCATGCCGGAAGCGTCGTATTCAAAGGCCGCATCGAATTTGATCTGCTCGTAGCCGCCTTCAAGGTGGTGATTCTTCATCTCATTCTTGATTTGTGCAGATGCCGGGCCGCGCCACACCTTCAGTTCTTCTCCTGCCTTGAGCTCATAGACGACGAACTGTCCATTGGGATTCCAGTCAGGCCAGACGGCCAGATGCTTTCGCCACGTAGCCCTCGGGTCGGCTGATTTCATGATCGTATTGAACACTTCTTCGGTAACCCAGTCCGCGCCGGCGCTGAAGTTCGCCGGTGAGACCACGCGATACAGCTTTGCAGGCCCCTTGATCGTATCGGTGCGCATGCCTTTGGCGAAACTTTCGATCTGGCCATCGGTCAGTCTTGGGAAGCCCTTATCCGCCATCTCATCGACACGTCCACGATAATCAGAGTGCTTTAGCGGCATATGGTTCGTTGGCTCTCCCTTCCCAAGCCACGAAGGCGGCGGATCAACCCGCCGCATCAACGTCACGGCATGTGCCTCGGGCAGCGTTCCGGTGAAATGGAAATTGCCGGCGTTGACGATGCCGCGCCGCTGCACCATGTCTTCGAATTCAAGGCGCTTGATGATCGTGTCAAGGATGCGCTGTACGGGCGCCAGTACTTTTCCGATGTAGTTGTCTGCGATCTTCCGGATGCCAACGACGAGGTCGATGGTCTCCTGGGCACAGCGCCCCACCATCGGTATGTCGGCCACCTTGCCCAGCAGGCTACGCATCAGCAGCACGGCGCGATCGAAGGCTTTCAACAGCTGTGCCTGGGTCACCTGTGCACGCACGATGCGGGTCTGCTTCGCCAGCTCATGGAACACGCGGTCCCAGCGCAGCGCTTTCCAGTATTGGGCGACCTTACGTCGGCGCAGGAGCGTGATGACCCAGCTCATGGCCTCATCCACAGCGCGCACAAGATGGTTCAAGCCGAAGCGGCGGATGAAGAGGAAGAAGATCTTCAATACACCCTTCAACAGCGAGCCCAGCGTGGGGATCAGGCCGATCAGGGTCAGGACCAGCGCTCGCCGGGGCTGCGGCCGTCGCTGCCGGGCTTCATCGCGCTCTGGCCGTTCACTTCGCCGGTATAGCGGCCCTGCGCCTACGGGGCGATCTGCTCGCGCAGCTGCTGGGTGCGCTGGTACTCGGCCAGGCCCGGCACCTGCTGCTGGGCCAGGGTCTGCTGCATCTGCTCCAGGCTGCGTTCGGCGCCTTTGAGCTGCGCCACCACGCTGGCGTTGTCCATCACCGTGGATGCCGCGCGCTCCTGCAGGCTGGCCGACAGCAGCAGGCCTTCGCCGGCATGCGCGTTGCCCCAGCCCTGCGTGGCCAGTTCAAAGCCTTCGCCGCGCAGCGCACCGCGGGCGGTGTCCTGATGCACGATCAGGTAGCCCAGTTCCAGCCGGCTGTCGGCCAGCGAGCTGTGCAGGCGGGTGCGCAGCTGGCCCGGCGTATCGTCCATCAGCCATTGCTGGGTGCCGCTGCCGTCATGGGCCTGGGTATGCAGGCCGCTGAGCACGCCGGGATGGCGCGCGTTCTCGTCGATGCCACCACCGAAGGGTGGGGCGACCTCGCCGTTGTACAGCTGGCCGGTGATGCGCGGCTGGTCGATATCGCCGTGCAGGAATTCCACCAGCACCTCGCTGCCCACGCGGGGCAGGAAGCTGGTGCCCCAGTTGGGGCCGGCCACCCATTCGGCCACGGCCACCCAGCTGCCGCTGGTGTGGTCGCCGGGGGCATGGCCGGGCTGGGCGCTGCCGGTATCGGTCAGGCCACCGGGGTTGGGCGTGCTGCCGCGCTGCCAGCCGAACTGGATGCGCACGAGGACTAAAGTGCGTTGCTGATCTCTATAGTGTATGGAACGCTGTCATACCGCTTTTCATCAACGGTGAAGTAGATCGAGTAGCCGCGAGAATTGCCATCAACCCGGTTCGTGGTGCATGTCGCAATGCCATTGCTGCAGTGAACCTCAAAGGTCAATTTGCTCGCGGCCGGGATGTCGCCGATCTTCATATCACCGTTGAACCGTACGCTTCCGATGACTACCTCGCCGTTGAACATTCGTTTGGGTCTGATGGCCTGTCCAGTGCCGGGTAAGGCAAGATCGGCGGTGGGATTTTGGTGAAAAGCGAATGCAACTGTATTGACCTGATCTTTCTTTGGCAGGTCGGTATAGACAAATATGCCGAGATCATCCCAGATCATCATGTCGGCAGACTTCGGATCGGCGTATCTGTACTTTGTTCCAAGCGCGGAAATCCACTCCGCAGAGGTGGCGCCGATTCTTGCGGTCTTGCCGTTGATGGAGAAGGAGCCCTTGTCAAATTCCACTCTTGGTTGCCGGGCTACCCCAGGATCTGACGGCGCTGCATTGCAGCCAGGCATCAGGAAGAAAAGAATGGCGAAGAGCATGTATCTCTTGATCATTATGGTTTGACCTGATTCTTCTCGCCAAAAAGATCTTCATAGAAGCGAGTGATGTAGTCCCAGCTGTCGGAACCGTAGCGACCCAGCCGACGGATACTCTCCAGTGCATGCTTTTCATGTTCTTCATGCAAGTGCTCAAGTTCGGTGGCGGATGAGGCGCGCCGTATGGCCGCCGCATGGTCTTTCGCCCAAGCTGCAACAATGGTGTCCTGCCAGTTCGTGTCATTAGGGTGAACTAGGTAAGACTGCGCGATTTTGACCGGATCGCGTGAAGCATCGCCCCTCCATTGCCCGGCCATGGCCTGGCCAACTTGGAGGACAGCCTGTTGAGCCAGCTGGGAATGGCTTGGGTCAGTCGATCCGCTCTTGTTCGGGTCGGAATCGAACATCGTCTGTGCGTCATCCACACTGTTGCCCACGAGTAGCAGCAGCTGTTGATAAACGAAGTTGTAGCAGTTGAGAACAGCGCGCATTGGTGCGCTGGCGATCCAGCCGGCACGCTCCAGATACTCATGCCCAGGTAGGCGCGCAATCCGGTCTCGAAGCTTGAGGAATTCCTGTGAGCGTGGATCCGGAGAGGAACCTCGGCGCAGCGGGAGGTTCAGCGGGAGCCACTTCCTCCTGGACCAAACTCGATTTCATAGGGGATGCTGTCATAGCGGCGATCGTCGACGCCAAAGTACGTGCTGACATCCATGAACTGATCATCCTTGCGGCTTGCCGTGCAAAGATTGATGCCGTGGCTGCAGTCGATGCGTAGCCGATCATTACTGAGCCGCGCAATGTCTCCGACCCGCGTATTCCTGTCCACCCTCACCGCACTAACCGAGATAGCTCCGGCGTAGTTACTACGGGGACGAATGCCTTCGCCGGGTGCAATGTATGCCAGCGCGTCTTCCGGCAGGCCCTTCAGGGTGACGGCGACTGTGCGGACCGTCAGGTCCTTCGGATAGTTCGTATAGATACGGATGCCCAGGTCGTCCCAAACAACGATGTCTGGGACATCCGAAAGGGCATTGCGGTGCGTAGGCCCAAGTACGTTTTCCCAGGCGGAAAGATCCTGCTTGAACGTCAGGCGATGCCCTCTGTACTCGACGTAGTCTTCGTTGAACGTTAGATCCGTGGCGACCTTGGCCTCGCCACGCGCAGGGTCTGCAGTCTGTCCGTCGCTGCACGCGCCGAAGCCGAGCGCGAGGAATGAGGCAATGAAAAGTTTCTTGATCATTTCTTAGACTTCACCTGATTCTTCTCACCAAACAGGTCCTCGTAGAACTCCGTGATGTAGTCCCAACTTTTGGATCCATAACGACCCACCCGGCGAATCTCCTCCAAGGCGTGCTTGCCGTGTTCTTCATGCAAGTGTTCAAGCTCGGTCGCTGACGCAGCACGCCGGATATCAGCGGGATGTTTCTGTGCCCATGCCCGTACTACCCCATCCTGCCATGAGGTGTCCTGCGGGTGCACCAGGTAGGCTTTTGCGATGTCAGCCGGACTTGTCGTTGCCGCGCCCTGCCAGTATTTGTACATCGCTGCGCCTACCTGCTGCACCGCGCTGCTGGCCAGGGTGGCAGCGAGCGTATGCAAGGGATGCACGTCGTGATCCTTGGCAAGCTGGGAGTGGCTCGGATCCGTTGAGCCGCTCTTGTTGGGATCAGAGTCGAACATGGTCTGTGCATCGTCAACGCTGTTGCCCACAAGTAGAAGCAGTTGCTGGTAGACAAAATTGTATGAATTCAGCACGAGACGCATTGGGGCGCTGGCAATCCAGCCGGCACGTTCAAGGTACTCGTGGCCAGGAATGCTTGCGATGCGGTCACGGAGTTTGAGGAACTTCTCGAAGGCTTCGTAGTACCTATTGTCACTGTGCTCGGATAGCAGTATCAGCATGATCTTCTCGCCGTCCGAACGATCGCCGGGCCTGCTGGCCTTGAATTCCCAGCTCTCAATGCCAAAAACCTTGTGTGCGATGGGTTCTGCCAGGCTGGCAATGACGTCGGTTGAGCCGAACATGCCCGTGACGACGGGATACGAATGTTTGCAGGTTGCTGTTGCCGTCCAAGGCAGCACTTTGCCATGCCCGAGCTTTCGAAGGCTCAGCTCGCAAAAATTGGAATGGGCAAAATAGTCTTCGAGCACATGGAGCGCCGAGCCAAAATGACGCATCCCATCAGGTGTCTTTCCCAGTGACATGGCCTTTCGAAGTTCGGACTCCATGAAGTCGCTTGAGCGGACGATATAGCGCTTCATCGAGCGGTTCGGATCGACCTTGAGCAGGTCGCTGCCTGGAGTTATCCATGGCTCGAAGTCCGGATCGATGGTTCGCGGGTCTGGAGGCGACGGCTTGATGTTCTTGGGATTGTCGATATGTTCGCTGGGACGGTATACGCCCAGCCTATCCGTGGTGACACCATAGTTGCGGTAGTTCCCTCTGCGTAGAGCATAGAACTCGCTACCCGCCAGGACGTCGACAACCTTCGTCAGTGCAGAGCGGGAGATGTACTTGCCAAGGTCTTTGGGAAGATTCGGCGGACGGACGATCTTCGGATCAAGCAGCTGCGAGTAATCCCGAAGCCAGTTGCCGAAATAGATGGAGTTCATATCTGAGCGACTGAAGCCAACTTTGCCCAGCACCGCCTCAATCGACCGATGCCCAAACGACTCGTTGGGTCGCTTGTCATGGTTCTGGCCATCACCCGCGCTGAGCCCCTCGTAGCGCCCATCCTCGCTCTTGTTGGTCTCCTGCGCGAATGGCCCCTGTTGCTTCAGTGCCGCCTGCACCTCGGCATAGTTCACCTTCAACGCACCGTTGTACTCGGGCGAGGTGTACTGCGCGTATTCGGTTTCGTGCGTACCTTCCAGGTCGAAGAACGCCAGGCGATAGGCGAGGGCGGCCCCTTCTTCCTTGCCGCTGTCTGCAGCGAGGGTCGGCTTGCCGTTCGCATCCTTCTCGGCCAGATCGCTGCGCAGCACGTTGTCGACGTGGTGCCCGAATTCGTGCAACAGCACGGCCAGCAGCTCGCGTGACGCTTCGATGGTAGTCGCTGCGCGGTCAGCCGCCATGCTGTTCACGCGGATGATACGCTTGCTGTTGTCGTAATCGGCCGGGTAAGGCGCACCCGCCATGACCTTGTGTTCGGGCGCCTGCAGGCTGCCATCCTTCAGTGCGTCCTGCAGCCTCATGTAGGTCCGCGCGGGTACATCGAAGCCGAAGGTCGGCGCCATCATCATGACGAACTCGATCGGTGTGGACTGCGCGGCGATGCTGCGCAACTGGTCGTAGGCGAAGGTGCTCTCGAAGGTGCGGCCCGGATCGGGCTTGATCGTGAAGGCGGGCAACGGCGGCAGGCTGGCCGGCGTGCTGCTGCCCCCCATGAACGGATGCTCGCCCGCCTTGACCTTGAACTCGCCCGGGCAGCTGAAGGTGATGTTGCCGCCCTCCAGCGTGATCGCACTGCTGCCGGCCTGCAGCACCACCTTGGTCTGCGCCAGCACGTCGATGCGCTCGTCGGTGGCGGTGATGGTCAGCGCCTGCTCGCTCAGCAGCTCCAGCTCGCCATCGTTGGCCTGCAGGCTGACCGGCCCCTGCGCGGCGATCACCCGCAGCGGGCCGCTCTGCGCGAACAGCGAAACATGCTCGCCGGACACGGTGGCGAGGGTCTCGCCGGCGCTGACGTGCAGGTCCTGCTGCACGGTCATCTGCAGGTTCTGCCCGGCATAGGCCACGGCGCTGGCCGCGGTGGTCCAGGCCACGTGGTGCGGCGCTTCGGCCACCAGCAGCGGCGTGCCCAGCCGTTCCACCGGCTGCTCGCCGGGGCTGCGGCCGTCGCTGCCGGGCTTCATCGCGCTCTGCCCGTTCACGTCGCCGGTGTAGCGGCCCTGCGCCTTCGGGTCGATCTGCTCGCGCAGTTGCTTGGTGCGCTCAAATTCGGCCAGGCCCGGCACCTGCTGCTGGGCCAGGGTCTGCTGCATCTGTTCCAGGCTGCGTTCGGCGCCTTTGAGCTGCGCCACCACGCTGGCGTTGTCCATCACCGTGGATGCCGCGCGCTCCTGCAGGCTGGCCGACAGCAGCAGGCCTTCGCCGGCATGCACGTTGCCCCAGCCCTGCGTGGCCAGTTCGAAACCTTCGCCGCGCAGCGCGCCGCGGGCGGTGTCCTGATGTGCGATCAGGTAGCCCAGTTCCAGCCGGCTGTCGGCCAGCGAGCTGTGCAGGCGGGTGCGCAGCTGGCCCGGCGTATCGTCCATCACCCATTGCTGGGTGCCACTGCCGTCATGGGCCTGGGTGTGCAGGCCACTGAGCACGCCGGGATGGCGCGCGTTCTCGTCGATGCCACCACCGAAGGGTGGGGCGACCTCGCCGTTGTACAGCTGGCCGGTGATGCGCGGCTGGTCGATGTCGCCGTGCAGGAATTCGACCAGCACCTCGCTGCCCACGCGGGGCAGGAAGCTGGTGCCCCAGTTGGGGCCGGCCACCCATTCGGCCACGGCCACCCAGCTGCCGCTGGTGTGGTCGCCGGGGGCATGGCCGGGCTGGGCGCTGCCGGTGTCGGTCAGGCCACCGGGGTTGGGCGTGCTGCCGCGCTGCCAGCCAAACTGGATGCGCACCTGGTGCTCGCGGTTGGGGGTCACCGCCGCGTTGGCGATGCCGACCACGCGCGCGGTCTGCGGGCCGTGCAGGGTGGGGCGGTCCTGCGGCAGGGCGCGCAGCGGCACGCCACTGCCGGTGGCGATGAAGCTGTTGCGGTAGGCACCGCGCTCCAGTGCCGGGCTGCCCAGCAGGTCGGCGATGCCCTGGTCCAGGTTGTTCAGGGCCACGTGCTGCACCGCCAGCAGCTGGAAGGCCTGGCCTTCGTGCTGCGGATGCTGGGCCAGGCTGAAGGTGCTGCCGGCGGCCAGCTGGCGCTCGCTGCCGCTGCCGCTGTAGAGCACCTGGCCGACGCGCAGCGCATCCAGCCGCGCCTGCGCTTCGGCATCGGCCCAGCCGGACTGCGCGAAACGGCCGGCGCGCGGCTGCACATAGACCTCCAGCGCCGGCAGGCTGCCAGCGTCGGCACTGGACTGCGCGGCCACGGCACCGACCTGCTCGCTGTGCCAGCTGGCCACGGTGCTGGCGTTGGGCACCAGCTGCTGGCGCTCGGCGAAGGCGGTAATGCCATCGCGGGCCTCGGCCATGTCGGCGCGCTGGAAGCGGAACGTGCCGCGGTCAGGCAGCTCGGCCCCCGGCTCGAACACCACCAGCGTGTGCGCAGCCTCATCGCCCTGCGCCTGCTCGATGCGCCAGGCCAGGCCGGCTTCGGCCAGCAGGCGGGTGACGAAGGCCCAGTCGGTCTCGCGGTACTGGGTGGTGATCGCACGGACCGGCAGTTCGGCCTGCACGTCGAAGCGGAACACTGCCTGCGGGTAGTCGGTGAAGATCTGTTCGCAGATGGCGCGGGTGTCCTGGTCCTGGAAGATCACTGCGTTGCGGCGCAGCCGCAGCAGCGCGGTCCACGGCTCCAGGATCAGCCGGTAGCGGGCCAGGCCGCCGTCGCTGCCCAG
>Ga0228674_1001016_pt1 | contig 17621 bp, 14 predicted proteins | sample 1D_rmetaG_FD_189054 | JGI IMG/M metagenome (GOLD analysis project Ga0228674, IMG submission 189054) | Seawater microbial communities from Monterey Bay, California, United States - 1D_r | ecosystem: Environmental > Aquatic > Marine > Coastal | place: USA: California | collected 2016-09-26
GAAAGTGAGCACTTTTTGCCACCCCTGTGCATCCGCGGGTTTTGGCAGACAGGTGAGAATACACATTGTGATATTACCGACTTGCATACATGGTAAGCCATTTTAGGGTCGTGTGCAGGTGTCTGGCCTGGTGGGACGATCGATTATGGAAATGTATATTCGCATCTGTCTGCCAAAACCCGCGGATGCACAGGGGTGGCAAAAAGTGCTCACTTTCCGAAAATCGCCCGGGGGGTGGACCCCCCTCGAAAACAGTGTAGCGCCACAATCCGCTTTGGTGTCGTCAGTACAGGCATATTCACATGTTCCAACGCACAAACTTCGGATCGACCAAGAGTTGCATTTTCACAGCACGAGTCGGCACGGGTGCAACTGGGAAGGAGTATACGACTCCATTTTATAATACAACAACAAGTGATGATGATGATGGCCCGACGCGCTTGTCACGGAGAACTATGGTCACAATTGATACAACCTAAACACAAATTCAGATGGAAGCTGGCTGCGCAGCGGTCACGAGAGCGTCCAATCTACTGGCGCCGTCAAGCTTGCCAGTCCAAACGCAACGACCGCTTGTGTCGTCACGTCCAAAACCGCCAGCAACGTGTCGAGGATTTGAGTGCAGACACTCGAGAGTTCAGGTGCGTGCGTAATCATGGTGACCATGCGACCGTCGCTTCCAAGTACGCTGTTCAAAGGGAGCGTCGGTGCCAATTCCGTATGGTGATGGCTTGTGGAGGCAGTTTGGGGGTTGTACAACACCATGGCTCCTTGATCAGGCCGACTGCGCTGCTCGTGAGCCATTGCAACCGAAGATGCAGGAGGAAGCATGCCTCCCGTATCGGCCCATTGCGCAATCTGCTTCATGCTGTCCATGTCGTGAGTTGGCATCGACACGCTCACCATTACGGTGTAGACGGTACGACCCATGCCCTTGATGTTGGAAAGCACACTGTTACAGCACGAATCGTCTGCAGGCGCCAGCGACTGCCTGCCATCAACCACTCGCCCGTTTTGCACCTTGAGTTGCTGCATGGGCGAAAACCACGTGGACATACGCGCCAGCGCCCGCAACACACCGATCAGGGAGTATCCAAACCAAAGCCAACACGAAAATGTCGCGAACCCACGCTCCTCTTGTGTCCTTGCACAGCTGGTCGTGTTGGTGTTGCACAAGTGCCGTTCGTCTATGATTGCATAGAAGACGTCGCTGCTGAATATGAGCGAGGCGACCAGCAGTACCAGTGCAAAGGCAATCGACGCGACGCGCGACGTCACGCGATTCTGCTCGCCTTGCGCAATCGCAACTAGGTGCCATATCGGAATGCTCATTACGGCCGTGAACGCCATGAAGAGCGGTCCCCACAACCTCCACTGTTCGTAGGTCAAGCGCACCAATATCGCTCCCGCCTGCGTCTCGCGATCGTCGTAAGGTCCGCGCAGCAAGAAGGCCGACCAGCAGAGCAGCGCCACCACGACGGTCCAATTTGCGACGCGCATCGCTTCGGCGACGGCGTTACCCTCCAAGCGGTAGCCAGCGTTGCCCGGAAGCCGACGTACCGCGATGAGACGGCCGTAGAATCGGACCGACAACGCGCAAGCCGCAGCCGCCGCCGCGTTCGCCATCCGTTGATACGGTCTGATGCCGGAAGCCAACGACGCCACAAAACTTACGATTGCAGCGACGACCAGGCTCGCCCTGCAAATTTGCAGCGTCACCAAATTGACGTCTCCAGCGGTCTTGTTGGCTTGCAAGATCGTCGAAGTGGCATGAGGCATCGTTTGCGTTGGCGCCGCCGTCGGTCCAGGCGTTCCGATGTGCGCACACATGGCATTGAACGTGAATTTGCGTGGACGCTGGCTGTGCGGTTCGCTACATCTGATCGTGAACACGTCGGTCGAATCTGTAGCCAGCACGCGTGGGTGTCCATATCGAGGCAAGGTGATTTCGAACCCGCTCCCTGCATCCGAAAGCAACGGTATACGCTCAGAATGCATAACCGTCGCCACCCACGAAGCCAAAATTGGCGGTGGTGAGTTTGTGGCCACCGACTCTTATTGCTATGATGACGAATGCTCTGTGTGGCACACAGCACGCTAACCAATAGAACCAACATGCCACATCGCATCGAATTGACGACCGAAAGAAATCGACATGTATGCGTTACTTCACAACACGACGTTGCTCTTGGCATGCCACCAACTGACCGGCTTTGACTTTCCGTGCGGGAAGAGCGTATCGCAATGCGAAACCAAGAGTCACTCGTCCGTGCAAATCTCGAAGTTTTGCAGCAGACACCCCATGTGCAGCAGCTACATTCATGATTTGGAAGCTCAGATCACCACCTTCAAATACTTTAGAAGGAGCATGCACCGGTTTTACTCTCCTGCATGCTACGAAGTCTTGGTCGAACGCTACTCCTCCACGCAGTGCACGGAGGAGCTTGCCACAAGATGGGTGCACGCAGGGTGTGGTGACGAACACGCGTCCATCCGCACAAGGACAACTCGCTGTGACCAGAGCGCGAAATTGCTGGCACACAGCAGTCAAAGTCGCGCCCTTCAATGGAACGACATGGTTGCAAAGACGCCTATCGTCGCCTTTGTTCGCAACTCTAGCAGCGAAGTCGACTTCACCATCGACAAAAACGTGCGTGCGCGCAGCTGCATCACGGTGACGTCGCTCTCGCTGCTTTGCGACGTTGCCCATTACGACAGCAACCAGTATGCAAACCGCACCGAAGTCTTCGAAGAAGGTGAACTGGACAGAGACCGGGTTATGTCCTATTACGCACTGCATCAGTGGCTGCTGTTCGACATGTCCGAGCTTCCAGCAGACCGTCCAGTCGTGATCGTCGACGGCTTCTCCGTCGCGTGGATCGATTGCTACTCGAACGAACATCTGGAACGAGTGGTAAGCAAGCTTCCAAAGGACAAGATCACCTTTGCCATCTCGGGGAGTTGCCGCGATTCGCAATCGTCGGTTCCCATGACATGCCTGTCGATGGAGTCGCCCGCCAAAACGCTGCTGCATCAGTACGACGAGCTTGGCGCGCCAATCACCCAGGACCACACGTGTGGACTTCCACACGACTGCAGAGCAGACGACGATGTGGACGCGGTCTGTTTACCGCTCTCGCCCTTGTACAAGTACGCGAATCCACGCGCGATCGTGGCGAGTAAGCAGAATCTGATCAATGCGCTCGAGCTGATCATGACCGTTCCATCCGAATGCTTCAAGTATCAGTCGGTGTTTGATATGATGCAAGTGTTTGCCGTGTATCGAAGTGACCTCGTGCACCTGGATCACGAGACGTCGATATTCTACCCGGCGGACATGACCATCGCCACGCGCGACCAACACACGACTTCGTGGACCAACGTCAGGGTCAAATGGGAGGAGCAGCTACAAGATGTCTGCGACGAACGGGACGTGCACATTCCTATACAGCGTCACAGACCGTGCTTCCTCACGTCCATGTAACATCGCATCGCAAGTACGCAACCGAGTCATGTTTGTAGGGTCTACGCACGATACACACGAAGCACACACGTGTCCTGTACGACCGTACGTACAAACGCATATGGTACGAAAGTATTCACGCGTGTAATTTGTTCGAGTTGGGAGAGGCCGATGTTTGTAGACGCGCAAAGTTTGCGCGTATCGCATCTTCGCACCGCTGAGCTTCCATCTCCGCGTCACCGTCCTCGGCCGAAATCCCAAAGGACGGCACCGAGGAGTCGAATTCCACGATGGCGCAGGTGCTCGACCGCCGGTTGCGGGCAGCTGGCCCTTCGGGGGGCACGCGTCGGTCACGATCCACGTTCATGTCCGCTGGCAATCGATCCCAGCCGTCGGGCACGCCAGCACGCGGTCCAATTTTGGCCTCTCGGCTCGTATGGCTAGACGAGCTTGTCCCATCGGAGGCGTTCTCGGTGTTGCTCGTGGAGTGCGCCGGACTGCGATACGAGCCATTGTCTGCCGCGCGGCTGGCCTGCCCACCCTTTTTGCTTTGCTGTGCCGATCGCATCCCCTTGAAACAACCAAGCTTCGATATGGACAGCTCGTCTTCAATGTCGCTCGATCGATTCGCGTTCCCCGACAACGGGTCGTCGGCACAGTGCTCACACGACGCGGCAGCTGGCGCGCAAGCGTGCAGCTTACCCGAGGAGAAGACCTGCCTGCATCGACAGGGGTTGCTTGGTTCGCTTGCTTCGCTTCCGTCATGGATTGGCGGGTCCGTGCACGCAATGGCGTTTCCACGTCTTCCGGTGCTCAGCTTGCGTCCAATCCAAGAGCCCCATGATTGCAGCGTGCCTTCGGGTTCGCCCTGATTTCTGATGGCGTCTACAAATTTGCGCTGAGTGCGTTTGGCCGCCACCGCATCCGCCACCGACATGCGACGATGTGCAGACATTTTCGCGTTGCGCCTCATGCGCATCATCGTTCGTATCGGCCGCAGGCGGGTGGAACAACTGCTGTACGGTCGATTTGAGAAGAGGTTTTGGCTGCTGGTACACCACTGCTGGCTCTTGGCGGCGCGAACCGCCGCCATTTTCGTCAGTATCGACTGTCTGCGCGTGCACGGGTCGGCAAGCTTGCGATCGCGCTCCAGGATGTAAATGTCCAACCAGCGGCGAATCATCGGGTTGAGCTCCTCCACGATGGCAAAGTCTTCGCGCAGCAACACGGTGGTCTCACAAAAGCGAAGTGCTCGTATGCTGACGTTGGACGGCTGGTCGCGAAGGGCGTTCTCTCCAAAGGCGGCGACCGCCAGCAGCACCACCAAGAGCTCGCCTTTGCGGAGCGACTCGACGGCCCCCTTCATGAGCAGAAAGAGTCCGACTCCGAGGCGCTCCTCTTTGATGAGCATTTCGCCCGGCATGATGACACACGGACGCAAACGCTGTGTGATCAGCAGGATTTCTTCTTCCGAGCACAGCCAGAAGAGAGGCAACTGCACGAAAATCGGCTTGTGCATGATCAACGACATCTGCATGCGCAGCGCTCGCGGCAGTCCGACCAGCACGTCCGACTCGTCGACGCGGTTCATGGACGTGTACTGGAACCGGTAAAAGGAGACGACACGCTGGCGTATGAGCTTTGGAAGTCGCTTGTACTTCATGTACCGATCTATGTGCTGCAGTCGCATCGATATTTCCGATCGCTGTGCCTGCAAATCGCTCAACGCCGTCGTGGCGGAGCCAATGATCAGCGACATCATCAAAAACCCAAGGATGGTCGTCGCGGCGCCGAAGACGAACTGTCGCAGCGTGCTGGGCGCCGGAAAGGAGGTTTGCGTCGTGATTCCAATCGCCCAGTTCATGGCAAACGCGTAGCGTATCGTGCTCGAGTTGGAGCGCAAGACCAACTCGGGTGGCGACCATGTGTCGGACTCGTCGAGCACCAGCACGGTTTCGGGTAAGCGCACGAGCGCCCAGTAGATGCACGCCGTCCAATGCCACACGAAGATCACGGTCAGAATGAGCTTCCACAGCGTCATGAGGGAGGGGTTGAGTGCGGTGCTACCCGGAAGCGACGTCTGCTGCGAGCGACCGCTGATTAAGCGGTGCGCAGTCAGTATCTTGATCATGCGCATTGCGTGCGTGACGTCGCTTCCAGCTCCGCTGACCGACGCGAACCTGTCTATGGGCAGCACGGTCAACAGGTCGATCAGGAACCAGCTGTGCGTGTAGCGATGGAATATGTACGAGAGCGAGGTCACTTGGATGTCTCGCAAGTCGTCGTCGTACGCCGTAAAGAAGTGCAAGAACATGTCGACGGTCAAGTGCAGATCAAAGTAGCCCGACAACACCTCCATCCCTTGCACGTCGTCAAAGATGCGACTGACGTTGACGGGCTCGAGCACACACATGCAGAAGATGAATATCTGCGTCAACGACTCCCAACAACGCAACTTTGTCCCGTTGGCAGACAGAATGTACCAGCGATTCTTGCTCATCTCCGCCGTGTTGGCCAAGCCTTCAAAGAGCGAGCGACGGCTGCGAGATCGCCCGTCGGAATTGAATCCGAAGGAACCCGTGTGCGGCCCTGGCTTTCTGGTGCTTCGAGCATCGTCGTCGCCGATGCCAAGCCGTTTGTTGAGCGCCGATTGGCGCGATCGTTGGCATCCGACGCAAGTGTCGTCGGTCGAACCGTGTGGGGACTTGTTGGTCACTCGATGCATCGCACGAGCAGCGTCGCTGCCATCGGTGGTGCCAACGGACGCGCGGCGCTTCTGGGAGGCGGCCGATTGGTCGTTGTTTGCACTGTCGTCGTCCGCGTGCCGAAAGAGCGAAGCCAAGAGCTTGGTGGTGCGTTCGGCGCTCGACGCGAGCAGGCTCGTGCCGCCTGCACTCCACCGCTGCACCGAATTCCGCACGTTTGCTATCGACCGTCGTCCCCGTTCTTGTGTTCGCTCGTGGCGTCGGTCCATTGCGATCTGCTCCATGATTTGCTGGTCTTTCAACGACCGCAACAGGCCTTCCACGCCGACGTCCCATTCGAGCTGGTCGATCAACTGTGCGCGATCGACGGTGGCGCCAACGTATTGAACGTCGTTGACCATCATGTCTCTCAGCGTGTCGAGTGTGTACTGATGCGGCCGATTCATGGACGCTATTTGAGACGCCGATTCGGAGATGCCCGACAGGTTGCTGTTGCGCGACGGACGCGCTTGTTGGTGGCTACGATCGGTGACATCTCCGAGCTCAGGCCGATTCCGTCGAGACATGTCTCGTGCCAACTGTTCGCTGTGATGGCAGTCCACGTGGTGTCTCTTCGAACGAGCCCCCGATTTGGTCGATAGATTCGACCGAGTCGAGTGGGAACGTTGCAACTCGTGCAGTCCATCGAGCGTCTGCGCGGTTGGAGAGTTGTCGACTCGGATGTTGGCAGCGGCCATCGGACCGCAGCGCGCGGCGACCTTTCCCGCGTTGCGAAGCAACATCTTGGATTTCGATCGGTGGAGCGACTGACCGTCGGATCGATCTGCTTGCGCGCTCGCCTCGGCATGGGGCACATCGGGTGGTTTTGCAAAGGACACGCGTCCCGATGCGTGAGCTTTGGAGAGCGCGGCTGGTTTGGGTCGCTGCGTCTTGCTCTCCTGCTCTTCGGGCATCGTTTCCAAGACCGGTGCATGCCGCTTTACGACCTGCGTCTTGACGACGCTCCTAAAATGCGCCAACGACTGCAACGGCGGCGCAAATCCTTGATTGTCGCCACACGAATTCCGGCGTTCGGCGGCCACGCTGTTTTTCCGCATCGTCCGCACTCGGTGGCCGAAGACAAGGTCGCTGCCGACCGTCTTCGAACTATCCAAAAACAGGAGGCTTTGCGAGACAAATATAGCGATATGTATTCAGCCTCGTTTACAAGCAGTCCTCTGGCTCGACGGTGCGGGCGCTCGAGAGACACACTACATCTATAGCCATTTCATACTTGACTCAACATGATGCGTGTTGCGCACAACACGCATCTGCTCCGCTGTGCTTGTTGTGTGCTTGCTCCGTACCTGTCGCACTCACTCGATGATCTCGTCCTCTGCATCGTTGACTTGGCGCGAAGGCGGTTGGCTGCGCGTTGCTTTCACTCCAGCCATTCCATACAGACTGCTGTTGATCCCTCCAAAACAGTGTGCGCTCAACTTGCACATGGTCGCAATACAATTGGACATGGGGCTCATTGTGAATAAAGGGCTTGCATATGTTTCGTCAAGGAGCGGGGAGCGGTCGGGATCGGTTGCTGGCTTGGAGGGCAGAGGCGCATCCTCCGGAATCGACGTCGGCGAGCCGCTCTGCAACTCGACTCCTTTTGTGCTCGTACGGGAGGCATCTGTGCTCGCACAATCCGCCGTCTCCATGCACGACTCGACAGAAGGTCCATTTGACGTGCACGACATCTTCATTCCGATCGATTCCAACACCAGGCGCATTTTAGCAACGAGCTCGTACGTCCAGGACGAGTACGGCGGAGTCGACCACGGCAGAAGCCCTTCTCCCGAACCGCGTCGTTCGGGCGGAGACAAGACGGAGAAAAAGTTGGTAGCGACCCAGGATTCGCATCCGCCGGTCGCCGAAGCGCGTAGCGTATATAAGACTGTACATGGTAGGTCCGCTCGGCGTTCACTCTCTGCACCGGCACGCGTGCGCCTTTGAACAGGCCGGTGCGTTGATTGGGGATCGGACTGTATGAATGGTCCGTCGGGTCAAGCGTACGTAGGCTGTGCGCTCCACGCCAGCCAAGACTCGTACTACGACGTCGCCACTCCAATTTCTCAAAACGCCTCGTCCCAAGGGTCGGATACCTTTGAAGGATTCGAAGACGGGCTGGTGCCCACCGGAAAAACGCGTGACGGCAAACGCGGTGTCTGGCTCCACGCCAACGTGAGCGACGTGCACACCAACACCACGCAAATCTTCGTTTCGGAGGGCGGTGCGATGCAGACGGTTCAGTTTGCAGGAACGATGGACGTTTCCATCAGCGGAGGCCATGCGAGCAGTGTCATCCGCAAGCGATCGGACGTGGTCGACGCCTTGTCGCAGGTGCAATCCTCGCCAAACGCGTCGCCGGATACAATCGACCCGTCTCTCGACACAAGAAACTATCACGTTTCGGTGGCGCTGACGAATGGATTGGAAGAAGACGATGTCGCCTTGGTCGATCCGATGCAACACTTGAACCTGCTCATCAACGTTGGAGTCTTGACGGCCTCTGCCACCGTCGCAGAGACCCACGGCGGAACCGGAAGCGAATCGCTGTCGGAGCTGCTGCGCACCGGCACCGCGCTGATACCGATCAAGTATGGCCGATGGCCCTCCATGCGACGCGCCGTTTCGTTGCGCGACGTTCACCTGCGAACGCACTACGAAGCTGGCAAGGGCGACGTCGTGCACTGGAAGCAAGCTCCCATCAACGGCATTCTGCCCACGCTCGACCAAGCGCTTGTGAAGAGTCTCTACAACAACCAAGCATCTGTCCACCTGAAGAGTTTCATCGATATGGTCAAAGAAACGGTCACTTTGCGTCGAACGACGCTTGTATACCCACCGCTGCCTGGGCTGAGCAAGATCTTCACCGCGCATCCGACACTCGGATTCACCAGCGTTGAGGCGCTGCTGCACTCTCCTACGGGGCTTCATGCGGACCAACTCGAAGCGCTCTTACAAGCCATGGTGCATATCGCATTGCAACACGACACCGATGCCGCGGAGCGCATGCTTGAGCAAGGAAAGTCGCCGCCAACCGCGGGCACGGCTTCAAAATGGCGCGTTCCGGCCGCGAGAGCCATCCACCTGGCGATCCGCATGGCCACCGAGTACCGCACCGACGGAGTCGTCGACGTCGATGCGCAAAATAACCTCGTGTTTCGCGATCTCGAATCGTGGCTGCCGCACGCATCGCGCAATTTCTTCTTGGAAGCGAACGACTGCGACGGTTCGGCACTCACAGCCATGCGACTCGGACGACAGATCGGGCTGTCGCCCTTTGGAGACGAACGCTACCGGTCCGACGGACTCTTCATATCGTACGATCCTAACTACGACGAAGACCGACACGTTTGGACGCGCGCGGTGCGCAACAGCCTGGTATTTACCGATACTATGGTATTCACTATCGTCGGTGCGTCCAACGGACAGGGCACCAACGTGGTGGACCAGCATCAGCGCCAAGGAGGTCGCTCGCAACGCCGCGTCTCGGGCGACGCTCGGCGACAGCCTGGTCGCGTTGCTGGACACGCCGTGGCAATGTGGCTGCCAACCGCCTCCGTTCTCGAGGCCATGAACAAGTGGAATCAACGCGACCACTCGGAGATGCAATACGCCGATTCGGTTCTGATAGAGCGCGCTCGCGCACGCGTGTTGTTTCCCGAAGGCAAGCTGCGCGCCCAAAATATGGTCGCAGAGCAAGGGATGCACAATTTGATCGGCGTGCGCGAAACGCTGCTTCACCAGCTCAAAGAGCTCAAACTGGCTCCGATCGCAATCGATGGCACTGTCACGAGCGAATTGGATCTGGCCGCGTCGGGCAAGAAGGCCGCGCAGCGCGCATCCATCGCCAAAGAGAATATGGCCACCTTCCAGCGCATGGGACCGACCGTTGCCGATCGCGTGGTGGACCTGACCGTCGTAGGACCCAACATGTCGCACGCATTCTACTTGGACTTTGTCGAAGCGCTCGTTTCGGGCCGCATGGGCGACGACCCCGAGTTGGTCGAGCTGGGCGCCGCTGCCTTCAACTTTGCGTTCGTGCCGCCCTCGCGCTCGAATGCGGACGCTCGTGAGGTGACGCAAGTGGGCAGCACTCCCGACAGTATCCACCACGACGAGTACATGCTGGCACCACTGGCAACCGTCGACAAAGAGCGCCTGCACGCGCTCGATCTGCTGCGAGCGCTCACTCGTTTCCATGCGATGCCACCCCGGTCGTCCATTGCAAATCGAGCCAGTGTATCTCAGATACAAAACGCGCAGCGGGCCGTCGACCGCCTACATGCTCTGACACAGGACGAGAAATTTGCGGCTCCGGATGGAGAAGAGACGCTGGAAGTGGCGGAGATGTACGTGACGCCTCGGGCAATGTGGGGCAACCCGTTTGCAATCGACCACTTGATCGAACGCCTGGAAGCGGTCGCAAAGCGCATTGAAATCGAGATGGTCGACCTGACCGGCGTGCAAGACAATGCCATTGCAGTCGTCATAAACGTGGCCACGTGACGCGCATCCGGGCGTTCTGCTACATGCAATCGAGGTTGAGGAGGGTTTGGCTGCACACTGTCTCGCTTCTGTAGCGATCAAGCGAGGTGTTGAAAAACGGTTGTTTTTTTCGGAGGCACGCTCGAACATACTGAGTGTACAGACACGCGTATGCGTTTGTGACGGTTAGTCGACATGCGTACCCACTCAGTCCCGGTGCCAAGAGCTTTGCTAGTTGTAAAATGTGTAAAACCCATGCATTTCCTTCAGTCTTGAAACGTAATCTTCGGCTTCCAACAGCATCTCAAAGTGTCGTTGCATTGTCTGCGAGGAGGCCATGACAAAAAACCACGCCATGTGCTTCGGGCGAAACATTGATTTTAGGAGCGTCCACAACGGCTCGTTTTGTGACCGAGCGTAATCGCTCATGACACCGTGTAGTAGTATTGCGAGCGCAACTCGACGCACGACCAAAAAGACACTGGTAGCTAGACTGGTGTATTTGTTCTGTTTGATGGCTTCAAACACGACCGACAGGCCTAGGCTGATCAAGACACCCGATCGAAGGCTGGCAACTCTCATCGGTCTCCACGCAACCGGAACCGGAGCGTTTGGCATCAGGAGAGATGCACAAGAAGAGGTCTCACGAGCACGCGTCCTTTGACAACGACGCAAATCTCGGTGCAACGACCGATATAGCGAACCAAGAGTCGGAAGCCCCTTTGGGTCGTAAGGGATTAGATGCGCCTTCGCATTTTGCAGACGACGACCACTGCCAGGCGTCTCTCATATGGAAACGTTGCGAAGCAAGCTCGTACTGGACCTCGGCGCGAAATCTAGCAGACATTGTGGCCATGGTCAAGCGCAATGACATCCCAGACTCTCAACAAGGAGTCGTCATTGCAGCTTTGATTCAAGCGGCGGCCATCGACCGCCAAACACTGACTCGACTGCACAGCAACGACAACAGCAGCAATACCAACCACGTCTTGTACCGATCCGCACCTGATGGGCTCAAGCCTGCTGACTTGTAGTCGCGTGAGTATGTTACGAAAAAAATGTGCTGGAACTCTCATATGCAATTTTGAAGTGCAGACGCTACACTTAGGAGCGTGCAAAGGGGACCTGACTTGTGTGACACGGTGTTATAAAATGGTGATTGGGTCTCGTTTTCGAAACGACGGAATCGACTACCATCGTTTGTGGCGCGTCCGTCGCACGTGTACATCATTTGCAAGCGGTACTGTCATCGGCGTGATCAATTCACCGAGCATGAAAATGCATCTGCGCCGGTGAATACAGCGGAAACCCGCTGCTACCTATCACGACTTGGCTATTGCCTTGTGCGGCGCCTTGGCATTGCGCGGGTGGAGTGCTTGAGCGCGCCCTGCGAACGGCGGATCGTATGGCATGTTCCGCTTGGCTGAACGAATGCGCGGCTGAAGTCGACGCACGTCCGTTTGCGTACATTGGTGTGGTAAAGGGTAGTGGCGCTTGCGGTTGACACGACAGCGTGGGCTGTCCATAGACACGGGCCGGAGGGAGACTCATTGTCTGCGCAAGAGGCGCCAGCTGTAGTCCCGAAGTGACCGCGGGTATGGGTCGAGCCGCTCTTCCAAACCGTTTGTCGTTGCGAAGCAACAACGGTTCGATCTCGTCCGGACTGCAAGCATTGAGGCGATCGGGGATCCCCGAGTACCTCAAACTGCTCGCCGTCGCTTGCACGCCTCCAGGACCGCTCTGCATGTTGCGCAACGTGCAAGGGTTGCCCGTCGTGGCTCCATTTTTGATAAAGAAGGTGTAGAGAGAGGCCGGGGTGGCCGCTCCGGGATTGTAGTTTGTGGGCAACAAGCCGCCCACTTTGAGCGTCGCAGCCACCAGCTCGGCGCAAAAGTACGAACTCATGTCGCTTTTTCGGGGCCACACGATCGATCGAGCCATGGCCACGCTGGAAAAGGGCTTTCCTCGTTGCTGCATCGCAAATCGAAGCATCTTCACCTCCGATGCTTGAGAACATCCCACCTGCACGTAGTGGAACATTGGACTACGCCCCGTCCTCTGTGCCACTTCTACCCCAACGTTGTCGTTGAAGACGCGCAGCACGTTGCACATCTCTCCATGCGATCCCGATTCCTCTCCAATGGACATTTCGACATGTGAAAAGCGGCTTCGAGTCAAGAGTGCGGCCATCAAATTCAATGGATGCTCCTTGTGCCACTTCTTTTCGATTTCTCTAAAGATCAACACGACCGAACCTGGTCGATTGTGAGAGCCCATCGTTTGGAGCGCTCGAAGCCGACTTCGAGTACACGTTGTAGGTGGCGGTACGATACAACCATGGTCTGTCAACTGTCGTCTCCTTTATGACTAAACCAATCACAGTGTATCGCTATTACCGCCGACTTGGAGGCGTCAAGCAGCCTCGTTTTCAGACGAAAGGATCTTTCGTAAAGGACGACCACTCACTCGTGCCCTCAACTAGGCTCTCAGGTAGTCTTCAATCCGTTCGCTTCGCGTCGAATATCAACGTAACGTACAAACCCCTCCAGACAGGTACGATGCTCCCGATGCTACACAAACTACGCTACCACAACGCAGACCAAGCAGCGTGCAGTACGCAGTCTAGCTGTAGCACAAGGCACGTTTCGCTATCGATGTTGCGAGCCCCCTTCGAGCAACCCCTGACACTTCATCCAGTCGGCGACGCCCGACACTTGACAATCAAAAAACGAATAGAACAAGTGACCGCGCGGCCCAAGGGGGTCGATTCCACGCGCTCGCCTCTTTGCAGCGCACGCCAAACATGATGCAATCGCACACTCGTATTTGGTACGCTCCTAGATGCTGAGCAGTATTACTAAGTATCCGTGGAGTAATGTGACCACGGAACCGAATCAACACATTTCGTATCATCATAAGTCTTAGGTGGCTCACAATCGAGTACTACATAAGGATTGAACGTGCACCCACTTCCAGAGTGAACGGTTCCCGATACTTTTAATTGATCCGGTGTCTTGTCACGATTCTTATACTGTTTCGACGAATAGCTAACTCGCTGGCATGTGATTGCAGTGCTTTCATCGTCCAGCTGCACATAGAATGGACAAGTGTTGCCCGGACAGGTTCGACTTGTGAAGGATTCACTATAATAAGAGAGGTCATTGAAGATTGTAAAAGAAACCTTTTCGTCACAATAGGCATCTAGCTCACCATCACCATCACCGTCATAATTGTAAGTACAATGACCAGACGATGCAACACCTTGTACCGAACCACTCGAACCACTTAATTCGCATAAATGTTCACTGCCTTGTGGAAATCTGATAGTATCACCATCAGCTGGAAGGTTGAAACAATTTGGAACAACTAAAGGAGGAGGAGAAGGGGGAGGTGAAGGAGGAGGTGCAGGAGGAGGAGAAGGAGGAGGAGGTGAAGGAGGAAGTAAAGTATCTGTGCCCGAGGCACAAAACAGAGCACCGTCGTACCCCAGGAAAAACCGTTGCAATCCCACCTTCTGTATGCCATCCACCGGTTTGTGACAATGAGTATTCGTCGCGTTGGAACCCCAAAGTTGCACCAAATGACGATGCTCCAAGCACACCTTGACGTGATCTTTTGTAGCGTAATCCCCAGTGTGAGCCGCAACGAAGCCATGGGGAAGAGAACGCAACTCGCCCTGTCGATACAGCGAAACAAGGTCTCCAGGTGCAATCCACACCACTACCGGAGCGACCATTGGGATGTAGGTTGGATCGAGGTGTGCGTCGGCGCACACGCACGATTGGCGTTGTTTGTCGAATGTTGGTCGAGCCAATGGCCAATCCTCGTGCATCGTCCATTTGAGCATCATCTCTTCGGTGACGGCACCGTTGCCGGCGTACGTGAGCTCGCAGGAACCGCGAGTGCTGTCACGCATGGCAAACACTATGAAAAGCACTAGAAGTACGACCGTCGTGATCGACAATACGATCAAACTCCAACAATACCTCATGATACCACACTCGGGCATCTCGCATGTCTTGGCGAGCCAATTTTTGGCTGGTCGATGCTGCTCTAACTCAAAGGTTGGTACTGCAGTGTGTCCATTATTGTGCAGCATCAACGTCTATGATTTCTCGCGCGGAGGTAACACTACTATCGACTTGAGCACGAGTCAAAAGGCACTCGTATAAGTACATTACCTTTATACATGCATAAACGATTCATACGCACGATACATTCATCAAACGCGCGCGCATGTTAACTTGCAGTTGTACGCTGTATCAATGACATGGTAGCGCAGAGATTGCGTTCACCGAGTTGTTCGATGCACGCAGAGGGAGGGTGGGATGCACTGGGTAGATGGGTGGCAGCGACTTTAGATCGACGTTGACTTGAAAAGCGTCGCGCTTGCGCTTGCTGGACGATCGCGGTGCGACCATCATGGCCATGTGCGGTGCAAAGCCGACAAACGCGCATTGCAGCTCCGGCGGCGGCGACGTGCTCTTGGCCCAGGTCATGGCAAACTTGCACTTGGCCTTGTATGCGTAAAAGCGACGGTAGGAGCCAACGAGATCGCGGTCGCCCGAATCGTCCTTCAGCATGAGCTCGGCCGTATTGTCGCCCAACAGGTCGTGTAGGACCGACGGCTCGACGTCGGCGGCAAAGATGCCGAACGCGCAGCCCACGGGCGCGTTGGCCGCGCATACCTTGGCGGCGTTCTTGTCTACGATTGCAGCGTCGACGTTGAGCGTGTTGACGCACCACAACAGCCATGCGTCGGAGGTGATGCAATCCGGCATGTTGTCGATGGTGAGCGCCTCGTCTTGTACCGAGGCTAGCAAGGTCGAAAGCATGTCGAAACACGCGTGGTCGCGCTGCTCCTTGCCGTCCAGCACGCGGCGGCGTTTGTACTCCTTGCACAACGCCACGCCGTGCTGGAGCGTCCACAGCAGATGACGGCGGCAAGCGGCGGCCCAAAGCACAATCGGATGGCGCAGCCAGCCCTTTTGAGGCCTGATTTGCTTGAGCGCGTCTTCGGCGCGGCGGTCCAGCGCGCGCACGTCTCGACGCCAGATGGTGAGCGTCGCGCACACGATTTGGAAGGTCTCGAGAGACATCTTGATGACATGAGCGTCGCAAGCCAGCAACGCGGCAAGAATGGCATCGGCAGACAGAAAGAAGATGTTCATGGGCAAGGTTGAGCAATCGTGGGACGCGGTTGGCGTGGTTGGCGTGGTTGGTCCAGAACAGAGTCAGGACGCACTGGGTCGTGCCACGGACGTGCTCGACTTTTGAACTGCTTGCGTTTGTCGAGGACTACGATTCGTAACCTACTAGCAACCTATTCGTTTCGCAGAATGGTATGTTTTTTCAATATTGTAAAAACGATGCTTCTTTACACCCAAATGAAACAGTCCGGTCTTCGCTGTTTGCTCCGCAGCGCCACCGTACATGCAGCGATGCATTCTTACATCACATCGCTGTCGCAATCGCGATGTTTACAAGTGTGATGTCGCGGTTGTTGCCAAGGTCGCCGATCCATTCAGCGTGTTCGATGCCACGTAAAACGCCAATATTGCTTTGGCAAACACATCGCCAATCCCAAATGCGACGTCCTTGAACAGAGATAGCGTCTCGGGGTATGGTATGGACGTGTACACTCGTTGCGTTATCAACACGACGACGACGATGATCGAGGTCGCGGGGTAAATGAACCAGCTTGCCAACACCCACTGTACGAAGCGAGCGTCGTCTGCAACCCCGTCGGAGGCCGAGATACGGCGCCCCGCCTGCGTCCACAAATCGACGACTACAAACATGAAGGCGGTCGCCGATGCGATCCAGGCCGCGACGCCTATCAAAAATCCAACGTTTCCAACCGTCTGGTGAACGGCGTTGTCTGCGTGTTTGCCCCCACGCGGCGCTGGGTTGGGCAGAGAAGGTCGCAGCTCCGACCCAGCAAATCGAAAGATCGCACCAGAGACGACGACCGCGACTAGCAACAAGACGGTGCTGGTCGAGGATAGCCAAGGCGAGCCATGCCCTTGAGCGTCGTCCCTTGTCAACACCATGCGCAACTCGAATCCAAGCAGAGGCAAGGTGACCAGCCAGTCGCTGTATCTCATCGAGTCGACAAAGACCTCTCGCACATTGTGTCCACTGACGGGGTCTGCTGACGTGTGCGCTTGCAAATCCTCGGTGAGGCTGCGTAGCAACCGTGGCAACATCTGGTTGCGTATCATCAAAATCGCCAAGTAGTGGACGGTCGCGGTCGCGCAGACGGCGCACGAGAGCGCGCTGGAGAGCGAGTGCGAATGATTCGAACCGGTGATGGCTGCGAGTCCGGAGAACACTGCCGCGGCGAAGAGTGTGGCCGTCACGATGCGAACGGTGATGATGTGCGCAAAGACCCACCCGGAGCGCTCGCCGTATATGGAATCGCCTAGCTCGTCCACAACGCTCGTGGACACTGGAGTGTACTCGGTCTCCATCTTGAGTGGAAAGACTTGAGCTTGTAGGCTGACCATTGACTTGCCGGGCGCAGTGGTGCAGGACATGGCCGAGGGCGCCCTCAAGGGGCCCGTGGGCCCCCTTGCACCGACGTCTGCTCGGCAACTCTTCTGTTCGGGCAACCCTTTCAGCTGCCAGTTCATAGTCGGGTACGCACCACTGCAAGCTATTCGGTGTTACAGAGGCCACGCATGCAGCGCGCTTTTTGGAATAGCATTGGCTATACGATAATTCAAACTCTTATATACACTCACGGCTGCGCGGATTGCTCGCACCACCTCACGGCGTATGTCAACTCGGCAGTTCGAGAAAAAATGATCACTCGCATCACCCATTGCATGCTTGGTGTGCGATTTGTGCATCGACCTATTCACGCCCACGAGGGCCCACGAGGACTCACTCGTGCCCACGAGGGCGCACGAGTGCCCACGAGG
>Ga0228674_1001017_pt1 | contig 17614 bp, 13 predicted proteins | sample 1D_rmetaG_FD_189054 | JGI IMG/M metagenome (GOLD analysis project Ga0228674, IMG submission 189054) | Seawater microbial communities from Monterey Bay, California, United States - 1D_r | ecosystem: Environmental > Aquatic > Marine > Coastal | place: USA: California | collected 2016-09-26
GTGTTGTATCTTCACAGGCTTCTACAGACATTCCATGCCCCCCGGTCTCTGACTATGATTTCCTATGTGCGACTGCCAAACAGCGTCTCGATAAGGTTCCCCAATTGAACACGGAGAAAAGTTTCTTCTACTCGGACCGTTCTCACCGCCTGTGGAAAATGAGAAAGAATCATTGCCAAGACGATTTACTTTCAACGTACCATAATAATTTCCGAGTGTTTTTGCTCCCATATACCAATCTCATTTTGAAACCGTTGGGAGTTTTTCACGTCAAAACAGGCATTGTCGCCATTACGATGGAGCGCGCGCAAACAGATATGTTTGAACTGGTCCAAAGGGGTACCGATTTTGAAGTCGTGACCAATGGCCTGGTCCAAATTGCCAATGCGATAGCGTGGTTACACGAACATGGATTAGCGCATCGTGACGTCAAGCCAGAAAATATCGTGTTGCACGAGGGACGCTTCAAGTTGATAGATTTTGATTTCTGCTCACCGCTCGAGGAGTTTACCCATTGTGGTACGCAATACTATATGTGTTCGAAATCCGTGACACGGAAATGGAATTGTTCTGCGGCCGAATGTTCGAAGCGTGCAGATGTCTACGCATTTGGCAAAACGATTCTTTTTGTATTGTGGCATGCGTCCAGACAAAAAGTGATTTCATATCCTGAAAAACCCCTGTGCGACATGTTTTACGACAAAGGTGTGACTACAGTCGAATTGACAGAGCCCTGGCAACATTGGCTTTCGGTCGTTCTTAAATGCTCTTCAGGAACGCCTCCTGTCAAAATCCCTTTACTACCGCTCACACTACCGCTCACAATAGGAAACACATTGACTGCAGTAAACCCGATTACAATTCCCACAACGTTCAAGATGGTCGACGCAGACCCAACTTTCACATAGGCTACACCATTCCGTTTTCAACCAGGACCGTATGCTACCACACTTTGCACATTTGCGGACACGATAACACCGCTGCACATATTGAAACCAATCCCCCACATAACCAGAAGTATAGCTGCACGTTGACGTTTGGCGCCATTTTCCTAACTCTTTTATAGTTAGGTAAGGAAATAGGGAATACACTAGCGGATACCCCGCACTGAACCACTCGTTCATTTCTTTTATTCTATTTTTTTTTTTATGTATAGACTCTGTTGTATTTCGATTCCAACATATGCGCGACTTTGGATGCATATTTAAAATCCTTTGAACAATCGAAACGATCTATATCAATACATTGATCTTTAGGCGACATGGAAAAGGAGAGTCTTATACAATTGTATGCCAAGCAATGGCGGTGTTGTCACAGCTTTACGCCGGAAGAGAATCATACTTGCTCCATGGAATGCTGTAACATTCAACATGTTATTGGCGGCGTGTGGCGGCGTGGCAATGAAACGCATGCGTGTATTCGTTCACTTTGTAAGAATCATCCAAGTTGGGCGAATCGCGGCACCCTTCGCAAACAGTATCGCAACTTGTACATGTGTTGTCGAACAGGCACACCTCACTGGTGCGACGAGCAGTGTCAGTGTACTGTGATTGACCATTCGGACGGTGGCCACGTGTGTCAAATTTCTGGCATTCGTTACGACTCGATTAAATCCGACACGTGGTTTATGGACCATCGTGTGACGGCCACGCATCAAGAAAACAAGGACCCGCTTAAATTGGTGCGAAATACAAATTTCAAGATGGACATTGAATCTTCTGAAACGATACGACAGCAGCAGCATGCTTTTATTAGTCGCGCCCAAGTGTCTGCTATTATGTTTTCCAATGACCGTTTGTTTATGGAACAGCGTAAATATGTAGAAATGAAGCACGAGGCGGAAAAGGTCATTCAGAAATATATCAAGTCGTGTGAAAAAAACGGCCACGTGGTGGTGTTTACCAGCATTGTGACGCTTTACATCAATCAAATGAATCGGAGATTTATCTTTAAAAATTTAATTCCGAAAGACCGTTCGGTGGACGATGTAGTCAAACATTACGCCAACTTGGCCTGCAGCTATTGGAATTTGATTACAAAGAAATTTCCATTGGGGGTACAAACGCCAGCACTATTTCCCATAAAAACGTTTATTGTGTCTATCATGTATATCATGAAGGGTGGTCTGTGCTTGGGTGGTGTTCGCGTGATTCCAAAAGATACCTATCTGGCTTCCGTGTTACCAGAAGCAAACACGTTGGATTCCTACAATATTAACAAGCCCACGTTTACAGCGTGTAAAAACAACATATTAAAAGCCTATCGAGAGGCCAGCGAGTTGTATCACATACATCCCAAAAAATTAATGTTAAGGCAATAGTTTAAATATTTTCATAGCTTCTGCAAATTCTTTTTTACGTTGACCGTTGCGCGGCATTTGTCCAATGCGAACAAGTTTGCGTCGCAGCAAAATCGTAAACCATTTTCGCATGGGCTCTTTGGACGCCATCGAAATGTTGGCGTATTTCGCATCCTTATGTATTTCCTCCAAGATATCTTCGGGCCGTTGGTACGAGTCACGTTTACGTTTTCGCGATTGTGGTGCCTTTTTGGCGGTAACCGCCTTCTTTTGAAAGGCAGCCGTCTTCAAATCGCCACTGGAAATCGTTCCGCGGCAAAACGGACAGGACATGTTTGTTTTGACCAACGAGTCGGCCCAACATTTTAGACACGCCATTGCCGAACCGCAGTGTGACAGCGTTTGCAGGCCCGTCTGGGAACAAATGTCACAAGTATTGCGACCCTTGGGCAACGTCCAACATTGTTCCTTTTGTATAAATTCTACCATGTCTTTCAGATGGCCGCAGTACTTGGCTTGTGATTCTGGAACAGATAGACCTTTGTGGAGGGTTTCGGCTATCTGTGGGCAGAGCGGTTTGGGATTGAGCTGTTCGTGCTCGTCCATTCGTATGTCGCATTCTTTGAATTTCTCAAGCAATACTGGCATAAATTGTTGCATTCTCGTGGATAAATTTCCGTCGGCGGCGTGTAGTCGCTGTAAAATGTCTCGAGCAGCTCCCCGCAAACAGCGGTCGGAGATAAGCCGGTCCAATGCACCTTGTTCGTCGGTCACCATAGCCATGACAAAGAGTCTTGGATTCAGATTGTTGTTGGACAGCAGCTCGAACAGTTCGTGCAGAATGCGCTTGTGTTGTTCTTCGGCTGCTTCGTGAAATTGTTCTTCAATCGACTCGATGATTTTTTGGTAGCGGGTCGGACGAATCAGGACCGCCGAATTTCCAGAAGCACCCGTGCCAATGTCAAAGACGAACATGTACTTTTGACCTTCCGCATCGAGAACGACCACAGGCCGTTCCTGCCGACGCGCTTCCTCGATTCGCAAATTTGTAATCGCATCAAAATAAGCCCACTCATTGTCCGGTATCTTTTTAAACTCTTCCATGACTTGGAAAGCGACTTCCGTCATGCCAATGGCGTTCAAATGGTCTGGAAATTGAATGGGACCATACTCTGTATTGTCTTCTGACGGGTCGAACCCATCGAACACAGCTTGTAGTTTGGCGCGGTTTTCTTCGTCGGTGGTCTTTTCAAGGACCGTCTGTACTGCGCGAAACATTCTGTTCCATCGAAAAGGCCCTTTAAACTTCCACCTGAAACGCGCGCGCGTCATGTCCTTATAGTGACCTTGCGTCACGTCGACCGGTCGGTGTCGTTTTGGAATACACTTGCCGTTGACGATTTGGACAAGAGCGCCGTTCACCGTCTTGAACGTCTCTGTTCCGCAGCGAACAGGTCCCGTGGACGCCCTCGGGGAACCGTCTTCGCTAAACAACGCCCTTGAAGTAGTGTAATCCAAAATAAAAGGCCCGCTCGGATGTAGAACAGCGTAGATAGGCAGTTCGCCCGGAACCGCTGCCTGGCGTATATGACAGGTAACACTATCCTCATCGCCATGGACGCGGAACTTGATATCGTTGCGCTCGGGCGCGCCCCAAATCTCTCCGTATTCATTCGTCATGAACAACGGTTCCATTCGAGGCGCAAGACGCCTCTCTGTCAGAACAGCATTGTTTTCAGGCGTACAGTCTATCCAGTGGTCGCCGATAGCCCATTGAAATTTCATAGCTGCGGTTGTCATGTCAAAAAGGAATAAACAATTTAAATACTTCTTATTCGATACTTTTATTCAAAAGGAGTCTATTCTAACTTAGTGCCATATTTGTATTGAGTTGCCGGCGTCATCTTCCGCGCATATTTCCAAACCGGACGGTACCAAAGGACCATCTTCCTCTATAGTATACACTTGCTTTTCACCGCTGTTGTCCATGTAGACCACCTTGGCCGCGTTGGGAGGCACTACAATTTTGCGTTTTGCGCAGCGCCGTAAAACGCCCTCATCAAACCCCTGGCGCAAATGGAAGGGAAACTCTTTGTTCAGAAAGGGTAATAATGCTGACAAATCCGAGATTTGCATGGCGTCCTTGTGTGTAAAAACCGCGTCGGACGTGTTATGGTCACACGGCTGACACCCACGCACTTTGGGACATGGTTGGTACGGCATTTGGAATTGTGGGTGTGGATTGCAAGACGACCCTTGTGGCATGGACGAGAACATGCGCTGTACGGGCCAGTTTTGAGACCAGCGTGCCGGAACCTGTTTTTGACCACAACATGACCAACGACCGTCTTCTTGTAAAAAGCCAGGATGTTGGTGACAGGTCAAGGCGCCCATCGATTCCAACAAACTAAACTCTTTTCGACACGTCAAGCAAATCCAAGACCGTGTCATTTTTTTGAAGGCATCTTCGACTTCATCCTTTTCTGCGTACAATGTCACAGGCTGAATACGTGTACCCGGCCTTGCCATTTTGCACTACAAGAGCCACCTAAATAGGTCGTAATGGAATCTTTCGAATTCAACCATGATAGACTCACAGTGACAAAAAGTAAACACGGCATACCACTGTACACACTAAGCGACTGTCTGGTATCCAAGCAGGAGCTTCAGCCAAACGACGACTTTATAGCGCCCGCCATTGTTGTTTCGCAACAGGGAAATGTTATACAGGGAACGTATCCGGACGGGGCGAATTATTTTTCATTTGAGTGTGACAAAGTCCTCATGAATTGGAAAATAAATAAAAGACAGTTACACGCGTATGACAACGGAGGCGTTGTACACGTGTTTCCCTTTGATTTTTCAGGCGTGACTTCTTTCCCACTGTCACGTAAACCGCACGGATGGTGTATGATACCGAATACATCTGCCATACTCCATTGGAATGTCCTAACACTGCAAGTGGTGGATATAAAGACGACCAAACATACCGTTTTACGGGAACATATGTCAAAGGTCATTGATGGGGACGCCACAACATCCACCGCTGCCACGGGGGACCATCTTGGCTTTTTGTGCATTTGGTACGTAGCATCTTGGAAATGTCATCATCATATAAAAACGGGTATCGAGCCCTGCCACCAAGTACGACTGCGCTGCGACACGCAAGTGGCCGTACGGAACGACACGAAACTGGAAGTGTACAATGTCGTCACTGGAAAACATCTCTATCGCATCCCTGTCGTCGCAAAATGTATCGAATGGTCGAAATACGGCCTCGTTGCGAGTACGAACGGACTTGTCATCGTGTATGAACGCGACGTTCCAACGATTTGCTTTGAGCATAGCACGAGCAGAATTCTCAGGTCGGTCCACGACCGTATATGGACCACCCACCGCGACGAACTGTTAGAGCTTCAAATAACCAAAACCGTCGCGGAATGGCCGATGAGACTGTTTCGATGGGTCGAGGCGCCGACTTTTCCAGTCCCGTCCGAAACCTGGCCAAAACGTTATTTAGATGTATTGGCTATTTCGGCCGGACAATGGGTTCCAAAGTGTTCGGAGTGGAACCCTCCACGGATTTGGTTTCGTCACCCCAGGTTAAAACAAGCCATTTTTGACGCCGTGCTTCAGCATGAACGCTACTCGTTTGCGTCAAAATGGTTTTTTTTGTTAAACAAAACGTCTTGGTACTCGAAATGTGAAACAAAATTAACTGAATTGGTGCTCAATATTGAGTTTGCCTCGAACACGTTTGAACTTTTAAAGTTGTGCTATAAGCATGTTCGGACGAAAGAGATATATCAGTGGTGCTGGTTTCATCATGGTCGTCAGTCCATGAAACCCATACTCATGCACATGACTACCTGTCCAGATTTTATGGACTTTATCGCCACCAAACCGTCCACGCCGGACTCGATACTCTGTTTCACCAAAAAGGCAGTCCGAAACGCATTAAAACGCGGATGGTTTTGTATTTTTATCGATTGGCTCAAAAAGTTTCATGCACATTATCCACATGCGCCATCGCATCACATGCGGCGCATTTTTACCGAATTGTTGGTCTACACGTATACACATTTTGACTACAACACGCTCGACATACCCTTAGAAGAAACGGGGTCTTTTAAACCGGTTAAACGCTTCACACTGGCACATCAACATGCATACATTAGAATTGGTCGCGAAAGGGGGTTTATTCACCAGATTAAATTCCAGTCGGACAATCCCGACGAAATAACCTGGTGCCCCCTGCATGCAAGCGTCCCACAACCCATCGAACATGACAACGTCTTTATATGGACATACACGCGGAAAGAGGGTCCGAAAACGATGTTGGAGTGTGCCCTGACTCTTCTAGATGAAGATTTGTGGTCGTACCAGATGACCAAGAAGCCCTGGCAATGGTTCAAATCGGAGATGGGTGCTTTTTTGGCCGAACACTCTATGGTGCGCATTTACGAAGAGACCATGCGCATCGAGTCTGCAACCTTTAGCGAGGCGGGCGGCGAATTCGTGACGGGGACGAATTTCAAGGTGCACGAATCGGAACCCATGACAATAGAATGGCTGGCGCCTATCTGGTCGTACCTGGAAGAGAATCTGTACCATATTATACCTCTTCGCCTCAAAATTTGCCACGCGCTGTCTATGACTACACGCTCTATAGACCTGTCTACCCGCTACGCGGCGGAAGTTTTACAATGTTGCGGTACGAAAACGGTCCAGCAGGAATATGAATGGCGCGTCAAGACCGACGTGACGGCGATGGCCTCGGACTTTGGGCATTTTTTTGTGGGTTCCAAGGAGGGCATTATATACGAGTACAATACGTTGTCCACCATGGAAAGACCAATAAGAACGTTTGAAAACCATCACCAGCCCATTTTACAATTAGAGCTGACCACGCAAAGTCTCATATCTTTGTGCGAAGACCAATTGAATGTCTGGCAGTTGGAAGATGGCATCAATATCATGTACATTGAAACAGATATGACCTATGCGTCTGTGATATTGTCGGCTCAGTCCTTTTTTTGGGTCGTCGAGCACGACAATGGGCGCCCTGTCATCACCATGTGGGACATTGACACTGAAATTCCCATACGGCGCGTAGACACGTCCGCCTACGAATCTGGTACCATCTTATCGACATTGCTGCCGTTGCCGGCGGTCGTCGTCTCTAAAACACTCTATATTCTAGACGACCCCGACACATTGACGCTCGACATCGAGAACGACATTACGTGCATTGCTGGCAATGCACACGGCCTTTGTGGCGGCACAAACCAGGGCAATATATTCATGTTGCATTTCGAGACCAACGACATGACGAAATGGTCTCCGATGGAATTGCACGGCGTCACCGCCATGACTACCGTCCCCGAGACGAAACTCATGATTGCGGGCCTCGAAAACGGCACGATATCAATATGGAACACGGAGGAAGACCATTTCTCTCTCTGTGTGTCGGTGGGAAATACGCCCATTCATTGTATTTTAGCTGAATCGTTGTTCGTCATGGTGAGTTGCAACCGGAAACTTAAACTGATGTCTGTCGTCCACGAAAGGGCCACTGTCACTGTTCACGCTCTGAACGCCGTGATATTTTGGTCGGGCGCGTGGAAAAACAGACTCTTGAAAGCCACTGCCGGCGTACTACAACCGTGCATCGTGGACTGTTTTCTAAAAGATAACGCTACTACGGCCGCGCTCGCCTTGTTAGACGAATGCACCTCGGAGTACCAAGACCGCGCGCTGTGGTGTTCCCCCGACTTTGTCGACACGTTGCTGGTCACACCCTTCAAAGACGCTCGTAAAATTGTGAGGCGTTTGGCTTCCTTTCGAGGACCTAGATTTGATTGTGTCATTTGTGGCGACGATGCGTCGTCCGACTCGGTGTGTTATCTCAAAGGATGTCAACATCGCTTTCACACTGGATGCGTCGCCGAACTCATTCGCAAAGTCCCGGAATACCACAACGAAATGCAATACGAATACGCTCTCGCGGTCGCATTGAAATGCCCGACCTGTAGGGCACCCTTCAAATCCGAGGATGTCCTCGAAGATACATTTTTGAACAAATACTTGTACATACCCTACAAACAAATAAAAAAGTAATATTTTGAACAAATACTTGTACATACCCTACAAACAAATAAAAAAGTAATATTTTATATCAATAATGTGTGTAATCGGGTGGTCTTTTGGGCCCAAAACGCCGCGGGTCGAAACGCCGTGGGTCGGAACGCATAGGGTCAAAACGATTCCACCGCGTCTCCGATTCTAAGAATCGAATGCGCTGCTCGAGCTCGAAGATTTTCTGCATGCAAAATTCCACTTTGGCGGTCATATCCAACTCGGCTTTCGATGACATGTTGTCAATGCATGAGACCGCATTTATAGGGTCACTTTTACATTACCGATATCCACACTTTTTCGTTCAAAACTCATATAAATCCCGCCCGTACAGGAACGATCAGCCACATGAACCGAACATTAAGTTGCGATGTCGGAACCGACGGAACTGGTCTTTAAGAATGGGTCCAAGAAAGAGATTGCCACGATGCTGAATGAACGGTGGCGCCAAGGGTGGGTTCTGGACCGCATCATTGACCACGGTGTGCCGAATACAGAACATGCCAACATATTGGTTTACTATTTTGTACGGTCAAGTTAATTCAACAGAAGGCACTTTTACGTGAGTGGATTTTCCGCATTTCGCTTTGGCCGCCACCGACAAAATCATGCCGTTGGCCAAACAAATCAGAACGGTGCCGATAATGCCGCCGACAATAGGAATCACATAGGACAAAATCACACCTATAAAAGATAGACACGCCAACCCTGCATAAAGATTATGAGACATGTTCGTTGAATCCGTTGTACTTTAATACTGCCTCTTGCATGTTTTTTTATTCGGACAGGCGCGGCTCAAATTGGTCCCAGAATGGAGAAAAGCTCACGCAAAACCACCCTCCCGACCTGTGCCAGTGGATGATGTGTGCATCGGATTTAGTGTCGTCGTACAGGACGACGGACACTTTATTCTTGAAACAACGATGTTCCGTGTCAGACTCGAAGGGATGTTTGACCGTTTCGTAAAAGGTGTCGCTGGATTCGTTTTCGAGGCCGGGATTATCCTGTATGCGGCCGATTTTCCACAGGCCGCTCTGGAGATTCTTAAAACAACTTGCAGCCAGGTTTGTTTGCAAGCGGAATTCGCGGTCCGCGAATTCCATGTTCCACTCAAATATTGGACACGACTAGAGTATCAACATATGCACAAACTATGGTTTTTATTCTGAGACAAATTGTTTAAATTTAGACTCGCTACGGTAAAAAATGCCGCGTTCGACGGCTTTGATATTCTCTTGTGCTTCTTTCATGGTCCATTGGAGCAACTGTTCGATGTCCTGCAGACGCGCGCCGTGGTGGCGTTTGCGTTCTGTCCATTGTGCCAATTCTTGTGCGTGTCGTGCCAATTCTTGTGCGTGTCGCTGGTCTATTTCGTTATATTCTTGTTCCAATGTCGTGGCTTGGCGATTCATGTCCTCTTTCTGATGCCATAAGGGTATGACGGGCGCAAGGCCCAGAAAAACGGTATCGATGCATCTCTGGAGTGTTGCGCGAAGCCATTGCCGCCGTGTAAACTTGCTTTTTGTCGAATTCAGCCGCATGACAGCGAGCAGTCTTTTTTCCAGGAGTCGGGTGAAAAGGCTCCTGGACACTGTGTTGGGGATGGTTCTGATGCCCAGAGAGACATAATAATCGTGTATGTGGCGCTTGAGTATCTTGATGCTGTACACATCCAAATCTCCTCGTTTTTCATGTTGTCGCGTATACTCTTCGTCGTCAAATTCGAAGACGCCAGGCACTTCTCGGGCTGCAAACAAGTCGACAAACATTTGGACGATGGCATTTCTGGCCATGATGTCTAGAATAAATATAAAGTATTAAGTACTGCCAAAACTCAAATGGATCACATGGCTCTAATCATTACAAATATCAACATTTCGGTGACTCTGAATGGCACTGCACGAAAAATGCTGAGCGTTGGACAATACATATTCTTACTGATTATAATATGCAGACATTAACGCCTGTTTGTCTTCCACCCTGTATATATTCGACTTTTCCAGATTATCCTTGGCCCACAGCGGTTGTAGATTCCGGTACCAGAAACAGATACGCTGCTGCTCGGGCACTGTCATATCAAAGGCGTCGCACGGGACACGGTGGTCTATGTGCCATTTGTCCCGGTTCTCCCAACTCATGCCTTTGGTAAATTGAGCCTCGAGCCATTCCTTCAGACCTCGGTATGTAATGCCGAGCAAATTGCTGGTGGTATCACATTTATTGTAAAGGCCGGCGTTGTTGACGGCCCCACTCATACGGCGTCGTAGCCTTTTCTTTAACGCAAACTGTGGGTCGGTTCGATAGCGTTCGCGCCGTCGGGTTTGGCGATATTTGCGTTTGCTGGCGGCCAGTTTTTCTTTGTTGTTTTCGCGGTATTTGCGTTTGCCGGCGAGAACTTTAGCTTTATTGCTTTCGCGGTATTCTCGGGCTTTGGCGGCGACGCAAACCTTGCATTGGTTTCCTCTTTTATTGAACAAGGCCGCCGGTTTACATGCTTGACAGTTGCTGCATGTCTTTGTCGCGATTTTGACCATTTTTAGTAAACATTATATTACGCCAAATAAAAATCATATAATCGCTACATATTCTCATCACTATGCTGCGAATATAATACATATTCTTACTGATTACAATATGCAGAAATTAACGCCTGCTTGTCTTCCTCCGTGTATGTATTCGACTTTTGTATATTTTGAGTGGCCCACAGCGGTTGTAAATTTTTGTACCAAAAGCAGATGCGCTGATTTGTTTCATCAGACAAGTCAAAGGCGTCACACGGGACACGGTGGTCTACATGCCAGTCCGAGCGATTCTCCCAAGTCATGCCTTCGGTAAATTGAGCCTCGAGCCATTCCTTCAGGCCTTGAGGAGAGATGCCCAATAACTCACTGGACGAATCGCATTTCTTGTCGAGCCCAGCGGCCTTGACTGCCTGGTTCATACGGGTTCGCAATGCACATCGTAAACGATATACTGGGTCAGAATGATAACGTTTCTTTACTCTGGCGTTAATTTCCTCCTTATGTTTGCGGCTGTAGGCACGATGGCGCCGTGATGTCTTGTCCTTATTTTCTTGATAATATTCACGGCTGTAGGCGGCAAATTTCTCCCGATTTGATTGACGATATTTGCGGCTGTAGGCGGCACGGCAAGTTTTGCATTGATTTCGTTTTTTATGGAACAAGTCCACCGGTTTGCATGCATGACATGTGATACATATCTTTGTAGCGACTTTGACCATGATGAACTTATAATAGCATGTGCATTTGACATCGGAAATTTAGAATTGGATTTCTTACTGATTACAATATGCAGAAATTAACGCCTGTTTCTCTTCCTCCGTGTATGTATTCGACTTTTGTATATTTTGAGTGGCCCACAGCGGTTGTAAATTTTTGTACCAAAAGCAGATGCGCTGATTTTCTTCAACTGTCATGTCAAAGGCGTCACATGGGACACGGTGGTCCACGTGCCATTCCGAACGATTGTCCCATGTCATGCCTTCGGTAAATTGAGGTTCGAGCCATTCCTTCAGACCTTGATACGAGATGCCCAATAACTCGCTGGACGAATCGCATTTCTTGTCGAGCCCGGCACGTTTGACTGCATTATACATTCGGCATCGTAATCTCCTTGTTATCGCGTACACGGGGTCATTTTTTCGTCTTTTGCGGTTGTTGGCGGCAATTTCCTCCTTATTTTCTTGACGATATTCGCGTTGGTAGGCGGCAACTTTTTCTTTATTTTCTTGACGATATTTGCGGTCTTTGGCGATAATTTTCTCCTTATTGTTCTGATAATATTTGCGGTCTTTGGCGGCAATTTTCTCCTTATTGTTTTGACGATATTCGCGTTTGTTGTCGATAATTTTCTCCTTGTTGTTCTGATAATATTTGCGGTCTTTGGCGGCAATTTTCTCCTTATTGTTTTGACGATATTCGCGTTGGTAGGCGACCCTGCAAGCTTTGCATTGATTTCTTTTTTTCCCGAACAAGTCCACCGGTTTGCATGCATGACATGTGATACATGTCTTTGTCGCAGCTTTGACCATGGCAACTGTTTACAATAGTCTTATGTACTTGGCATCGGAAATTTAGGAGATGGATTTCTTACTGATTACAATATGCAGAAATTAACGCCTATGTTACAAATTCAAATGCGTATCCATGATGACTTTTTTGTTTCTTGTTAGCGCATAAAGATATCCCACTTATTGTTATATTCTTAGCAGTTTCGGCCGCCAATGTTTTCGCGGCCTGTGTCAGCCAATCGAATTTTCGCTTAATACCAGTCTCTATTTCGGTGGCCATAACAGGCTTCATTTTATCGCGTGCCATTTCTCTAGATTTTTCGCGTATTTCCGGTGTAATACGCGCCAGATGAGTTCTTCTTCTCTTTTCTTTCGTTTCCTCTGATTGTTTCCGACCCAAATTTATTGTATGGCCTTTTTGGAAACTATGCTTTTGCAACTGTTCTTTACTTAATGTCGCCCGATATTGTCTTTGACCGCGTTTCACGTTTTCTCGATATTCTGGATCAGAATTGTTTATATGCCAATCTTTTTTTGCTGTCGATATTTGTTCCTTTGCTTCTTTAGTGTGTTTATAGCCACTACAGCCTTCTCCACCGGTGGTATTATTATAACCATTAGGTGTCATAGTTCCGTGCTTAGCGATCCAATAGATCTCGCGTTCAAAAATGTATTCATTACTCACGTCATCGTCAAACACTTCGATGATGACCTTGAGAAAATTATCCCATCCGTATTTTCGAATTGCTTGGTAAAGGATCTTACCGCCTTTTGCAAGCTTATGTGTTTTAAATCTTCTCTTCAGATTTACAGTTTTGCCAATATAACACTTCTTCGAAGGTGATATCAACATATAGATACATTTTGTAATATTATCCATCGTGTTGCTAATTATAAAATGTTATTACATTTAAGTAACATATTCGCTACATATATTGAAAGAACTGTCCGAAATCGAATCGGATCAATGCCACCAGACACAGTTCTAGAAAGCCTCCTAGGTGATTTGAACACCTGAACCTTCGCATTACAAGTGCGACGCTCTATCCGGGCTGAGCTAAGGAGGCGAAAATAAAGGTGTAGACGTTCTTGTCATTTCTTTTGTGAAATGTTGGAAGAATGAGGTTGAACGAATACGTGCACCAACCGGGACTCGAACCCGGATCGCAAGAATGGAAGTCTTGCATGATACCCTTACACTATTGGTGCAAAATAAAGGGCCGCTGCGGGAATCGAACCTTGAAAAAATGTATGTTGTGAAAGTGTGAGTCAATGCGATCGCAAAAACAACGGATAATAACAAAACGAACTTACCCGCGACCTCTCGCACCCCTGTCGATGATAAGATGAAAAAGGTCAATGAACATAAATACAGTAACAACACAAATACATACAACAAATACTTACAAAGCGAGAATCATACCCCTGTAAAAGAATGAAATGAAATGTCAGTCAAGCACATGAAACAATAGCAAATGAACAAACGAATACTCACCTAGACCAAGCGGCCAAAAAGGTGCCCGAAGGCGATGCGAACACTGAGGATCGAACTCAGCACCTCTCCCGTGTAAAGGGAGCGTCATAACCAACTAGACCATGCTCGCAAAAAGAATGCCCGAAGGCTATACCCGTACTGGGACTTGAACCCCTGTGAAGAAGGAGAGGAATAATGGTGAGTTCAATGAATAAAAACAGTGCAAAAACATCAAAGACGTGAACTTACAGAATCTTCCGCTTAGAAGGCGGACGCGCTATCCAATTACGCCATACGGGTAAAAAATATGCTCCCTACGGGGCTCGAACCCTGTAAAATGTAACGAATGGCATTGGTGAGTGATATGACACGGATAACACGAATAGAACAAAAGATAAACTCACCGTGACCTTCGGCTCATAAGACCGATGCTCTGCCGACTGTGGATGAAATACGATCAAAGGGTGAGTCAATGTTGTCGGCAAACTGACCAATACAATGGAACATCTTACCTGAGCTAAAGGAGCGCCAAGTCTATACGGGTACTGCCCCCGTTCCTCCGGTGTATATAATACCGGCGTGCTTCTTTTACACCAATAGACTAAAAAAGAGTGCCACCTGCCGGATTTGAACCGGCGCTTCCGAAGAAAATCGAACTTGAGTCGACCGCGTTAGACCGCTCCGCCAAGGTGGCAAAATAGTTTAGGCTCATCGCGGAGTAGGTGGTGTTGGACTGGATACCAACATATCTGTTGTACGGACAAGCGCACTTCCACTGTGCTAATTGGCTTGCAGCCAATAGAGGATTCGAACCTCTGACCTCTTGTCCAACAGTGCATTTATTTATGCTAACCACCAAAAGGAGCCAGGGTGAGTCGAACACCCGACCAAACGAACTGCAATCGTTCGCTCTGCCACTGAGCTATAACTCCAAAAAACACAAGGGCGTGAGTTCTTGCGAACCCTTAGTGATGAAAATCCCGTCAACCTGAGTCGAACAGGTGACCAATTGATCTACAGTCAATCGCTCTACCAACTGAGCTATGACGGGTTGCCCAAAAGCCCCAATAGGGTTCGAACCTATGTACAGTGGTTCTTATGACCACCCGCTATACCACTCGCGTATAGGGCTAAAAAAAATGTGCTTGTGCCACCTATGGGGTTCGAACCCATGCGATCAAATGCGATCAGCAGATCTTAAGTCTGCCCCCTGAAAAAGTGAACGAATGAAAGGAACGGTGAGTGTTTCAACCACCATCAACATGGCGCAATAAAAAATGGACTTACCTTAGACCAACTCGGGCAAAGTGGCAAAAAAAGCAACGCTCGACGTAAGAATCGAACTTACGGCCTCCCGATTAACAGTCGGACGCTCTGACCAACTGAGCTAGTCAAGCGGGAGACAGTTTAAAGTGATATCAAGCACTCTGTATAACAAAAAAAGGAAACGAGTCAGTCAAAACAACAAAACACACATGCCTTTTAACGCCATGCAGGGCGGTTCTTACCTCGTGGCGACTGGCAAACATACCCAGCCAAACGACTGACATACCCGGGCAAATGACTGGCAACATACCCTATGCTCCGACGGGGGATCGAACCCCGAACTCAGGTTTCAAAGACCCACGTGATGACCATTTCACTATCAGAGCGGATTCTATTCGCGTGCCTTATCTCTAGACACAATAGACATACCTGCATCATCCCAATGCAAGGATTTATAATAAAAAACAGCCGGAGATATCGCCGCGCGCGCACGCAGTCTATGTTATATATCTTAAGAGATACGAGCAAGGTTGCGCAGTCCTCACCCCACACACGTCTGTGGCATTATTTGTAACGACCGAGGGTTAGACCCTACTCGCCGATGGCCGGCGTCCCGACCACAAGTCCTAGGAGGAATCGAACCTCCGTTTTCGGTGTAAACTACCGATGTGCTAACCACTACACTATAGGACTGTCGCAGTTTCACGTCATGCTGGACGGTAAGCTCTTGCAAGAATCGAACTTGCATTTCCGGTGAGGATATAGTACCGGCGTGTTACCAAAACACTTAAGAGCTAAAACATAGTTCCCAATCCGGGTATCGATCCCGGTACTTGTGGGTGAAAACCACATATCCTGACCATTTAGACTAATTGGGAGGTGTCAACTGTGGGGCTCGAACCCACGGCCACACGCTTAAAAGGCGTGCGCTCTACCGACTGAGCTAAGCTGACATTTGCATTTTACATCGCTTGGCAACACTGCCGCGGTACCACCTAAAGGTTTCGAACCCTTTTGAACCTCCGTATAGGAAGGTGGTAAAAATATGTTGAACCTCGCCGCTACACTGGTGAAAGTACTTGTGGCGGGGGAAATGCATGCATCTCAGACCCTCGTCCATATAGAATGAACGTCTGTGTTATCTGTTACTCTTAAAAAATTATATATATACACAAAAACACATAATCACTAAACATGTGGAAACGATGTACATGCAAAAGGGGGTGAAACAACTGCTTTGACTTTGTATGCCTTCACAAATGTTTGACAAGTAATAACAACATAATCGTTAACTATGTTTTATATAGGGCGTTTTGTATAGAGGATGACGAAGGCTTTTATACGGCAAATTATATGACAAATAAAGGATTCGCGATTTTATATAATCGGCGTGCCTTCTAAAGAATAAACATGACAGCCGATGGGCAACCGGTCCACCAAAATGGCCCTGGGTATCGTTTTTACAATGCAATGGGTCAATAGACACAAAAACACGGACAGAATAACAACGGCGATACCTACTACCATTAACATTTGCGTGGGGTCGTCCACGTCAAAGGGTTGAACATTATTCGAGCGAAGTAAGTGTGACATGTTCTAAATGTTTAGGAATGCCTCATCGAGTTCTAAAAAATTAGGAATACCCAACAGGTTCTAAAATTTTAGAAATGCCACCGAGTTCTAAATTTTTAGGAATCACCCAAGTTCTAAAATTTTAGGAATGTCAGCGAGTTCTAAATTTTTAGGAATGCCGAGAGATTCTAAAAATTTAGGAATCACCCAAGTTCTAAAATTTTAGGAATGTCAGCGAGTTCTAAATTTTTAGAAATGCCACCGAGTTCTAAATTTTTAGGAATCACCCAAGTTCTAAAATTTTAGGAATGTCAGCGAGTTCTAAATTTTTAGGAATGCCGAGAGATTCTAAAAATTTAGGAATGCCACCGAGATTCTAAAAATTTAGGAATGACCACGGGTTCTAAAAATTTAGGAATCCTCCACCGAGTTCTAAAATTTTAGGAATGCCGAGAGATTCTAAAAATTTAGGAATGCCACCGAGTTCTAAAAATTTAGGAATCCTCCACCGAGTTCTAAAAATTTAGGAATCCTCCACCGAGTTCTAAAATTTTAGAAATCCTCCACCGAGATTCTAAAATTTTAGAAATGCCCAACAGGTTGTAAAGGGTAAAGGGAGCAAGTTTCCAACAACATGTCAAAAAGGCAGAGGGACGGCAGTGTCATCGTGCCTACACCGTCCAACAAGAGAAGGTTGGAACGATTCACGCCCGTAGAAAGAAAGCGCGTCCGACAACACGAGTATTGGCATCACCAAACATTGAATCGCAAGGAGAGGGCGGATATGATGGCCGCCATGTACATACATTTATTATACCAACATCAACTTAAATAA